>Ga0210054_1001213_pt1 | contig 21917 bp, 18 predicted proteins | sample CryGeymeta201516_FD_185470 | JGI IMG/M metagenome (GOLD analysis project Ga0210054, IMG submission 185470) | Groundwater microbial communities from Crystal Geyser aquifers in Utah, USA - Crystal Geyser metaG 2015-16 (SPAdes) (version 2) | ecosystem: Environmental > Aquatic > Deep subsurface >... | reverse complement strand
CCACCGCACCATCCAGTCCGACATACTTGTACCAGCCGCCCGTGACGCCCGCTTCCACTGCAACGCGCTTCATGCCTTTCGGCAGGACGCTGTCTTTGTAGGACTGATCCTGCAAGTCGAACACGTTAGTCGAAGGCATCGACACGACGCGCACATTCACCCCTTCCGCAGCCAGTGCCGTCTGTGCCTTCATCGCCAGATCGACTTCAGATCCGGTGGCGATGATCACAGCCTGCGGCTTGCCCGCAGCTTCGGACAATACGTAACCCCCCTTGCGGATGTTGGCAATCTGCGCCGCATCGCGCTTCTGGAATGCCAGGTTCTGGCGGCTGAAGATCAGGCTGGACGGACCGTCATTGCGTTCCACCGCCGCCACCCATGCCGCTGCCGATTCGACCGTGTCACACGGACGCCAGACTTGCATGTTGGGGATGTAGCGCAGGGTGGCGGTCTGTTCGACCGGTTGGTGGGTCGGGCCGTCTTCGCCCAGCCCGATGGAGTCGTGGGTAAATACAAAGATCACGCGCTGCTTCATCAATGCCGACATACGCAGCGCGTTGCGCGCATATTCGGAGAACATGAGGAAGGTGCCGCCGAACGGCAGGAAGCCGCCGTGCAGTGCCATGCCATTCATGATGTGCGACATGCCGAATTCGCGCACACCGTAGCTGATGTAGTTGCCCGGCTTCTTGCCGCTGACGTGGTGCGCGCCCGTCCAGTTGGTCAGGTTGGAACCGGTCAGGTCGGCGGAGCCGCCGAGGAACTCTGGCAAAGCGGGTTGAAGGCCGTTGATCGCATTCTGCGAAGCCTTGCGCGTGGCGATGGTTTCCGCCTTCTCGTTGGTCTTGGCGATGAACTCGGCAGCATGGGCAGCCCAGTTGGCAGGCAACTGGTTGTTGATGCGGCGTTCGAATTCGGCGGCTTCTTTCGGGAAAGCTTTTTTGTACTCGGCGAACTTGTTGTTCCACAGCTTTTCCAGCCCTTCGCCTTTGGTGCGCGCATCCCAGGCTTCGTAAACGTGCGCGGGAATCTCGAACGGTGGATATTTCCAGCCGATGTGCTCGCGTGTCGCGGTGATTTCCGCGTCGCCCAGCGCCGCGCCGTGCACGTCATGGGTGCCTTCCTTGTTGGGAGAACCCGCGCCGATGATGGTCTTGCAACAGATCAGGGTCGGCCTGTCGGTCACCGCATGGGCAGCCTTGATTGCAGCATCGATCGCTTCGGGATCGTGTCCCTGGACATTGGCGATGACGTGCCAGCCGTAGGCTTCAAAACGCTTCGGCGTATCGTCGGTGTACCAACCGTCGATGTGACCATCGATAGAGATGTTGTTGTCGTCCCAGAATGCGGTCAGCTTGCCCAGACCCCAGGTGCCTGCCAGCGCGCAGGCTTCATGCGAAATCCCTTCCATCATGCAGCCGTCGCCCATGAACACATAGGTGTGGTGATTGACGATCTCGTGGCCGGGCTTGTTGAATTCATGGGCCAGCAGCTTTTCAGCCATGGCCATACCCACCGCATTGGTGATGCCCTGGCCGAGCGGGCCGCCGGTAGTCTCGACACCGGGGGTGTAGCCGTACTCGGGGTGACCCGGCGTTTTGGAATGCATCTGGCGGAAACGCTTCAGTTCGTCCATCGGCAGGTCGTAGCCGGACAAATGCAGGAGCGCGTATACCAGCATGGAGCCGTGCCCGTTCGACATCATGAAGCGGTCGCGGTCGGGCCATTTCGGATTGGCGGGGTTGTGGCGCAGGTGGCGATTCCACAACACGTCGGCGATTTCTGCCATGCCCATCGGTGCACCCGGGTGGCCGGAATTGGCTTTCTGCACGGCGTCCATGGCCAGCGCGCGGATCGCGCCGGTAACGTCGTTGAATTTGGGTGGGGTGACGCTGCGCGCTCCTGACATTTTGACTCTCCTCCGGAAACTTGCGGGTGAATGGGCTACAACAATCTTTAAATTTTGAGCGCGGATTATGCACCACCCGCCCAGTGCAGGGCAAATCTGCCGGTTCGGGTACTATTTCCGGGCGCGCCGGTTTATCCCGGAAACGGCAGTTCAATCCGCGGATTGCGCAGATTTTCATGCAGCTATCAATGATTACAGCATCCCCCAAAGGGTGAGTGGGTCAACGTGGCAATTCTTTGCTTAATCTGCGGGAATCTGCGTAATCTGCGGACAACTGCTTTTTGTAGGTTTATTCAGCCCGCGTTTCTTTTCGGCGGTTTTATCCCGAGCTGTTTCAGCTTGCGGTACAGGTGGGTGCGCTCGATGCCTATCTTGTCCGCCAATCCGGACAGGTTGCCGGCCGCTGTGGCGAGGTGGTATTGCAGATACATCGCATCAAAATGCTCGCGCGCCTGCTTGAACGGAAGCTCCAGCGGCAGCTCGACCGTGATCCATCCGGCATGATTTTCGGTTGCCGTATTATCTGCGGTGGGTGGCGCGGCGGCGGCGCCGCACTGCAGCAATGTCTGCTCCACCGTGGCCAGCAATTTTTTCAGCGCGATCGGTTTTTCGAGAAAATCCGAAGCGCCGATCTTGGTCGCCTCGACTGCGGTTTCGATCGTGCCGTGACCCGACATCATCACCACTGGGGCGTCGAGCGCGCCTTCTGCCACCCATTCCTTCAGCAGGCTCAAGCCGTCGGTATCCGGCATCCAGATATCGAGCAGCACCAGATCCGGCGCATGTTTCATCTGCTCCCGCGCCTGCTGCGCGTTTTCGGCGAGCAGCACCCCGTAACCTTCATCGAACAGGATTTCGGACAGCAATTCGCGAATTCCCGCCTCGTCGTCCACCACCAGAATATTTTTTGTGGTCATGCGCTCTCCTCCGTTTTTATCTGCAACAGCGGCAACAGAATCGCGATCCGCGCGCCGCCCGACTGCGTGCTTTGGATCGATATGCTGCCGCCGTGCTCTTCGACGATCCTTTTGACGATGGGCAAACCCAAGCCGGTACCCTTGGGCTTGGTCGTGGCATACGGGTCGAATGCCTTGGCCAGAAAATGCTCCGGAAAGCCGCTGCCGTTATCGGTGACCGATAAGCACAGCATATCCTGCGGCGCATCCTCAGTGGCCAGAACGATCTGCGGGTCGGTTGCCTGCTGCAGCGCGTCATGGGCATTCTGCAGCAGGTTATGCACCACCTGGCGCAGGCGCGTGGCATCTCCCTCGATTCGCGCGCGCGACGCTTGCAGGCGCAGGGTGACCGGACTGCTGTTGGCCTCGTACAGCCCGGTGACTTCGCGCAGCAATGCGTGCAGGTCGAGCGGCGCCAGTTGCGCTGCCGGCACCCGCGCATAGTCGGCAAAATCACTCACCATGCTTTTCATCGCCGCAACCTGGCTCACGATGGTCGCGGTGGCGCGCTGCAGCAGCTGCGCATCCTGCGGTTCCAGCTTGGCAGAGAGTTTGTGTTGCAAGCGCTCCGCGGAAAGCTGGATCGGTGTCAGCGGGTTCTTGATCTCGTGCGCCAGCCGCCGTGCCACCTCGCCCCAGGCCGCTTGGCGCTCGGCCTGGAGCAGATGGCTGATGTCGTCGAACACCAGCACATGACTATTCTGGCCGCCCGTGCCCAGGAGCGTGCCGCGCAACAGCAACACCTGTTCGCCGTTCTTGCTCATCCGTTCCACCTGGCGTTGCCAGACACTGCCCGAAGCGGTGGCGATGCCCTGCTGCACCGATTCGATGAAGGGGCGCAACAGGGGATGTGCCTGTGCCAGGGTTGGCAGGCTCTTCCCATTGAGCGCCTCTTCCCCGACTTCGAGGATGCGGCCGGCGCTGGCGTTGGCGGAGCGGATCACCGCCTGCGCGTCAACCACCAGCACCCCGGACGACAGGTGTGCCAGCACGCTTTCCAGGTGCGCCTTGGCGTCTGCCACCTGTTGCTGCTGCTCCTCGTTCAATTGTTTTGCGCTGGAGAGCTGGGCCGTCATCTGGTTGAACAGCACGGTCAGGCCGCCCAGTTCATCACGGCCGTACACCGGATAGTTACCGCTGAAATTTCCCTGGGCCACCGCGCGCGTGCCGGAGGCCAGCGCCGACAGGGGTGCGCTCAACCTGGCGCTAAAATAGAAGGCGGCAGACAACGCGCTCAATAAAACAATCAGCAACGACAGGGTGAGGGTGATCCCGAACAGGCGCTTGAGGCCGAGGCGGGAAAGGAAAAGTTGCTGGTAATCGCCATACACCGCGCGCACCACTTCGGCATCGCTCGCCATCTGCGCTGACACTGGCTGGGTAAACTGCAGCAGACGCGGGGTTTGCCAGCGCGACGAACGGATCGGCAGCAACACCTGCAAAATCAGCTGCTCGTTGGGCAACGCATCGATGCGGCGAAATTTTCCGTCCTGCCACGCCGTGTCGATGCTCTCCTTGAGCGGCCCGATTGTCGGGCGGGCATCGCCGGCATGGGCCAGCAAATTTCCCTTGCGGTCGAAAACCGCAGCCTTCTGGGTCAGACCTTCGGCGATGAAGCGGTTAAGGGTTGCGGCATGGCGGCGCGGATCCTGTTCCGCCAAAATAAGGGCAACGAAGCGGCCTTTTTTCTCCAGCTCATCCAACCCGTTTTCCAGCGTGCTTCGAGCCAGATTGAGGCCGCCTTCCAGTGCCTTTTCCACCCGCACGTCGAACCATGACTCGATGCTTTTTTGCAGGAACTGCACCGACACCGCATACACCAGCAACCCGGGCAGCACCGCAATCAGGGAAAAAAAAGCGGCCAGTCGCAAGGTCAGCTTTGCGCCATACACCCGCCGTTTCAGTTTTCCGTACAACTGCCAAATCTGGTACAGCACCAGCAGCAGCAGCCCCAGCGCCAGGCTGCCGGTCAGGCCGAGCAAGGCCGCATAGTTTTGCGAGTAAAGCTCGGTATTGCCGCTCGCGCTGGCCAGCAGGTAGAGCAGCAGAACGCCGGTCAGCGCCGAAAACAGAACCAGATATTTCATGGCCGCCCCGTTTCTGCCGGCGCTTCGGTTTTGATTTCCCAGTGAAACTCGGCGGAACTGACACTCCATTGATCATTGGTCATGGCATTGATTTGCAGCGGCTTGGGCAACTGATCGATATCCAGGCGCATCAAGACCTTGGCGCCCACCCGGCTGCCTTTTTTGACCAGACGCGAGAAATAACCATCGCCCGAATGGTCCAGCAGTGCCGTGTCGATTGGCGGGGTGGACTGGCGACCAAGCAGATGCAGTGCTTCCGGCAGGGTGGCGAAGCTTTGATACAAACCGCCGCTGCTGATGCGAAATTGCCGGGTCAGGGAATTAAATGACAGTTTGCTGGTTTTTTTCTGCACGAAGATGTCGCTGTCGGGCCAATACCAGCGGGTGCGATGCAAGGAAAGCTCGCTGACAAAATACAGGGTGACATTGTGGCGCAGTGCATCCTCCACCTGGGGCGGGAGATTGATCTCAAAATTGGCCGAGACCACGTAGCCATCGTGCGTCAGCCGGGCTTCCGCTTTTTCGATATTGATGCCGTCGGCGAAAACGGCGCCGGCCCAGAAAAGCAGCAGCGCCAGCCAGCCCAGGCGGAAATCAGTTTTTTTTGTGCAGCAGGGCATAAAAAAATCCGTCATGGCGGGGGTCCGGCAACAATTGTCCGGCCGCGTGCCCAATCCCGTCCAGGGTGATTTCCCCGCGCCCGGCATCGGCCCGGGTTTGCAGGAATTGATCGATCACCATTTGGTTTTCGCGGGCGAAAATCGAGCAGGTCGCGTACAGCATCGTCCCGCCGGGCGCGAGCAGCGGCCACAGCGCCTGCACAATCTGCAATTGCCGGCGCGCAAATTCCTCGATGTCGGCCGGGCGGCGCAACCACTTGATGTCGGGATGGCGGCGCACCACTCCGGAAGCGGAGCATGGCACATCGGCCAGGATGCGCTGGAACGGTTTGCCATCCCACCAGGTTCGCGGGTTGACCGCATCGCCGCACACCAGATCGGCCTGCAGCGCGAGGCGCTCCAGGTTCTGTTGCACCCGCTGCAAACGTCCCGCATCCTTGTCCAGCGCCACCAATTCGATATCGGCACGCTCCAGCAGGTGCGCGGCCTTGCCGCCCGGCGCGGCGCAGGCATCCAGCACGCGCATCCCGTCGCGCACGTCCAGCAGGCCGGCGGCGCACTGGGCCCCGGCATCCTGCACCGACACCCTGCCACCGGCAAAATGCGGCAGACGCTCAACCGCCACCGGTTGCGCCAGGATCAGGGCATCGCTGGCTAGCCGGGTCGCGTCCATTCCCTCGCGTGCCAACGCCTCCAAATACTGTGTCGCCGTCCCCTGCCGGACATTCACCCGCAAGGTCATCGGCGGATGCCGGTTGCCTGCTTCGAGAATCGCCCCGGCGCGGGTGCCGTATTGATCTTGTAACTGACTGACCCACCAGCGCGGATAGGCATGGCGGGTCGCCGGATCGGCATCCGCCTGCTGGCGCAATGGGACGCGCTGGCGCAAAAAGTTGCGCAACACCGCATTCACCAGGGTGGCGGTTGCCGGGTTGTGGCGCTTGGCGGCGCGCACCGCCTGGTCGACGACGGCATGTTCCGCACTTTTGCTATATTCGAGCTGGTACAGAGCCACCGCCATCAGATATCCCAAATGCGGCTCGCGCAACGGCCTTGTCAGCAGGCGATCGAGGAAAAACTGCAGACGGGCGAAATAGCGCACTGTGCCGTAGGCCAGGTCCTGCAGGGCGCCGCGCTGTTGCGGGGTGAATTCCGCATGCGCCCGCAACACCTCCTGTAACGCATGGTCCAGGTTGCCGCCATCCATCACCCGCTTCACCAATTGGGCGGCTTCAGTCTGGATCAGGTTCATGCCGCGCCCTTGCCAAAACGGTTGCCGGCGCTCAGCTCAAATCCCTGCACGAACTGCGCTGCGGGCAAGGGTTTGCCGCCGGGCTTTTGCAGGATTTCCAGCCACAGCGAGCCTTCGGCGCAGGCCACTTCGATTCCGCTCTTGTCCATGCCCAGCACAGTGCCGGGGATTCCCTTGCCGCTGCCGCGGTGCGCGCGCCATATTTTGATTACCGTTCCGTTCAGTTCGCCGCAGGCGACCGGAAAGGGATTGTAGGCGCGCACCGCGCGTTCCAATTCGGCCGCGGAGCGGTTCCAGTCCAGCCAGGCTTCCGCCTTGCTCAATTTGGCCGCGTAGCTGGTTTTGCTTTCATCCTGCGGTTGCGCTCTCAGGCTGCCGTTTGCCAGCTGCGGCAGCGCTTGCACGATGCAGGCGGCACCGAGGCTGGCGAGTTTGTCGTGCAAGGTTTGCGCGTTGTCTTCACTACCGATCGGGCATGCTTGCTGCAACAGGATGTCGCCCGTATCAAGCCCGGCATCCATCTGCATGATGGTAATTCCGGTCTGCCCGTCAGCCGCCAGGATGGCGCGCTGGATGGGTGCCGCGCCGCGCCAGCGCGGCAGCAATGAGGCGTGGATGTTGAGACAACCATGGCGCGGGAGCTGCAATACCGCCGGGGGTAAAATCAAGCCGTAGGCGGCCACCACCATCACGTCCGGTTGGAGCGCGCGCAATTCCTGCTGAATCGCTTCGCCTTTCAGGCTGTCCGGCTGCATCACGGGGATGCCGTGCTGTTGTGCCAGACGCTTTACCGGGCTGGCGCCGAGCTGCATGCCGCGTCCCGAGCGTCGATCCGGCTGGGTCAACACGCCAATCAGCCGATGTTCGCTCTGCAGCAATGCCGCCAGGGCGGCGGCGGCGAAATCCGGGGTTCCGGCAAACAGGATATTCACGTTCGCCTGCTACAGGGTTTCGCGCCGCTGTTTTTTCAGCTTGGCGCGAATGCGGGTTTGTTTGAGATGCGAGAGATGTTCGACAAACACGTGCCCCTGCAGATGATCCATCTCGTGCTGGACGCAAACCGCGAGCAAACCTTCGGCTTGCAGGGTGAACGGCTGGCCCTGCTGATTCAGGGCGCGCACCGTCACGCGCGCCGCGCGCCTGACTTTTTCATAGATTCCCGGCACCGAAAGACAGCCCTCCTCCCCCTCCTCCTCGCCGCTTTGCGCCAGCAATTCTGGATTGATGAATACTTTCAGATCATCATGCGTCTCGGAGATATCCATGACAATCACGCGCAGATGCACATCCACCTGGGTCGCCGCCAGCCCGATTCCCGGTGCCGCATACATGGTTTCGGCCATATCCCGCACCAGACGGCGCGTTTCGTCGTTCACCTGCGTAACCGCCCGGGCAACTTTGTGTAGCCTCGGGTCGGGATATTGAAGTATTGGTAGTAGAGCCATAATTGCTTGCCAACTGAATAGACTAGATGCAGAATTTAAACCGGCGCAACAAGTTTGTGCCGCATTCCTTTACTTTGCTGGGGTTTTCCATGCGTAAGATTATATCGCTGATTTGCCTGCTGTTGCCCATCCTCGCCTCTGCCGATGTCGTGCAAATTCGCGAAGATGCGCCGGATCGTTATGTGGTGGTTAAGGGAGATACGCTGTGGGATATCTCCGCACGGTTCTTTATGACACCGTGGAAGTGGCCGGAAATTTGGGCACTGAACAAAGAGCAAATCAAGGACCCGCACTGGATCTATCCGGGCGATGTGGTCTATCTTGATCGCGCTACCGGCCAGCTGGTGGTGAATCAACCGGTATCCGCTGTACAAGCGGTGACGCCATCGGAATTGGTCAAGCTTCAGCCCAGGGTGCGGGTACTGGCCAAAAACAGCGAGGCCATTCCGGCAATCCCGCTGAATGTGGTCGGTCCTTTTCTGCGGCGCCCGCTGGTGATCGAGGAAGAGGAATTGGCGCGGGCGCCAAAGCTGGTTGGCACCTATGAACAGCGCACCCTGTTGTCCGCCGATGATGTGGCTTATGTGCAAAACCTGCCCTCCGACCAGGGCTTGTTGTGGCAGGTCTATCGGCCCAACGTGAAATTCGCCGATCCTGATACGGGTGAAGCGCTGGGGCAGGAAGTTCTGTATCTGGGCGATGCCGAGGTGGAAAAATTTGCCGACCCCAGCACCCTGCGCATCACCCACGCCGTTCTGGAGATCAACAAAGGCGACTTTTTCGCCCAGGCCGCGGCGGGCTATTCCACCGATTTCTATCCCCGTGCGCCCGATGCGCAGATCAGCGCAAAGGTCATTTCAATCTATGGCGGGGTGCAACAGGCCGGCCAATACTCGGTCATCACCCTCAACAAAGGCAGGCGCGATGGCATCGAAACCGGTCACGTGCTGGCCTTGTACCAAAAGGGCGAAACCCTCAAAACCAAGGGCCTGTTCACCCCCAATGTAAAATTGCCGGATGTGCGCTACGGTCTGGCCATGGTATTCCGTGTGTTCAACAAAGTCTCTTATGCACTGGTGCTCGAGACCAAATTGCCGGTGCAAATTCTGGACAGCGCGCGCAATCCCGAATAAATGGCGCTTGACCCCGGACTGGCGGACTGGCTTCGGCTTGCCCTGATTCCCGGTCTGGGCGGAGAGGGGCTGCGCAAACTGTTGCTCGCCTTTGGTTCTCCCGCTACGGTTCTGCAACAATCCCAGTCGTCGCTGACCCAATATGTGCGCCAACCGGTGGCGCGCGCGATTCTTGCCGGTTTGGATGAAACACACCTGGTGACAGCGGCAGACTGGCTTGCCGACCCGCTGAACCGGATCGTCACGGTGGCCGATGCGGCTTACCCGCAAGCCCTGCTCAATACTGCCGACCCGCCGCTGTTGCTGTATGTCAAAGGCCGGGTCGAACTGCTCAATACGCCCGCTCTCGCCGTCGTCGGCAGCCGCAACGCAACCGTCCAGGGGCTGCGTGATGCCGAGGCTTTTGCCCAATCCGCCGCCGAAAGCGGTCTTTGTGTGGTCAGCGGGTTGGCACAAGGGATTGATGCCGCCGCCCACCGGGGCGCGCTGCGCGGGAAAGGACGCACCATTGCGGTGGTCGGCACCGGCATGGACAAGATTTATCCGGCATCCAACCGCGAGCTGGCCCATCAACTGGCGCAAGACGGCTGCATCATTTCCGAATTTGCCCTTGGTACGCCGCCCCTCCCCGCCAATTTTCCCCGCCGCAACCGGATTATCAGCGGACTCAGTCTGGGCTGTCTGGTGGTAGAGGCGGGACTGCAAAGCGGCTCGCTGATTACCGCGCGCATGGCGCTGGAACAAGGCAGGGAAGTGTTTGCCATCCCCGGCTCAATCCATTCGCCGCAAGCCAAGGGTTGCCACAGTCTGATCAAGCAGGGTGCCAAACTGGTTGAGCGCGCGCAGGATATTCTGGAAGAACTGGGATACCTGTTCAAAGCGGGGTCCGCTGCCGCCGCGCCCGACCATCCCTTGTTTCAACATTTGGGATTCGATCCGGTCGATGCGGAGACACTGGCGCAGCGCAGCGGCTTGACGATAGCGGAGCTATCCGCCATCCTGTTGCAACTTGAGCTGGACGGGGCTGTTGCCCCGATGCCCGGCGGCCGCTATCAACGAATCACCTGATTTTTTCCTATGTTCGACATTTTGATCTATCTATTCGAGAGCTATTTTGATGCGGAGAATTATCCCGAATCGGACCGCCTTTCGGCCAAACTGAGCGCTGCCGGTTTCGAGGACGACGATATCCATCAGGCGCTGGCCTGGCTGTCCGGTTTGCGCGATTTATCCGCCGCCTCGTACCCGCCCGGCATCAACCAAAGCGGGTTGCGCTGCTATACAAGTTTTGAAGAAGACCTGATCAGCGCTGAAGGTTTGCGCTTCATCGCCTTCTGGGAACACAATAAGATCATCACCCCGATCGAGCGCGAGATGATCATCGACCGCATCATGGCCCTGGGGCGCGACAAGCTGGCTTTGGACAAGGTCAAGCTGATCGCCCTGATGGTGCTTTGGAACCAGCACGATGATCTTGATCCGCTGCTGATCGAGGATCTGCTCACCCCTGCCGACGCCACCCAGCTTCACTAAAATTTCATGCCAAAAAACCTGCTGATCGTCGAGTCGCCCGCCAAGGCGAAGACGTTAAAAAAATATCTGGGCAAAGATTTTGAAGTGCTGGCCTCCTACGGTCACGTGCGCGACCTGGTGCCCAAGAACGGCGCGGTTGATGTCGATCACGGATACGCGATGAATTACGAGACGATTGCGCGCAACGCCAAACACGTCGACGCGATTGCCAAGGCAGCCGCAGCCGCAGACACCATCCTGCTCGCGCCCGACCCCGACCGGGAAGGCGAGGCCATCGCCTGGCATATTTCGGAATTGCTAAAAGGCAAGCGCGCACTCAAAGGCAAGACCATGAAGCGCGTGGTGTTCTACGAGATCACCCAATCGGCCGTGCAGGATGCCGTCGCCCACCCGCGCGAGATCGCCATGCCGCTGGTTAACGCGCAACAGGCGCGGCGCGCGCTGGATTATCTGGTTGGCTTCAATTTGTCGCCGTTGCTGTGGCGCAAGATCCGCCCGGGCCTGTCGGCGGGCCGCGTGCAAAGTCCCGCTTTGCGCCTGATCGTCGAGCGCGAACTGGAAATCGAGAAGTTCAACAGCCGCGAATACTGGTCGGTGCATCTGGACACGCAAAAAAACAGCACCCCGTTCAAGGCCAAGCTGTTCCAGTTCCAGGGCAAAAAACTGGAGCAACTGAGCATTGGCAGCCAGGTTGAATACGACGCCATCCACGCCAAACTGGCCGCCGCCAAGCTGCCGCCAAAAGTGGTGCGCGTGGAGAAGAAAGGCAAGCAACGTAGCCCCGCCGCGCCGTTCACCACCTCCACTTTGCAACAGGAAGCGGTGCGCAAACTGGGGATGACCTCAGACCGCACCATGCGCACCGCGCAATCGCTGTACGAAGGGTCGGACATCGGCGGCCAGACCACCGGATTGATCACCTACATGCGTACCGATTCGCTCAACCTCGCCAACGAAGCGGTCGCCGAGATTCGCGGCTACATCAAGGATAACTTCGCCGCCGATTACCTCCCGGCCAAGCAGCCGCTGTACAAGAGTAAAGCCAAGAACGCGCAGGAAGCGCACGAAGCGATCCGCCCGACCTCGATTGCGCGCACGCCAGACAGTCTGCGCGGTCACCTCAATATCGACCAGATGCGCCTGTACGAGATGATCTGGAAACGCACACTCGCCTCACAAATGTCACCGGCGCGCTTCGACACCGTCAGCGTTGATATTCGTCTCTCCAGCGACGACACCCTGTTCCGTGCCAGCGGCCAGACCCTGGTATTTCCCGGCTTCATCGGCGTGTATATGGAAGATGTGGACGATGCCGAGGAAGAAGACAGCGCCAGGTTGCCGCCGCTGGCCGAAGGCGATGTGCTGCCCGTGGACAAACTCTACGGTGAACAACACTTCACCCAGCCGCCGCCGCGTTTTTCGGAAGCCAGCCTGGTCAAATCCCTGGAAGAATACGGCATCGGTCGCCCCTCCACCTACGCCACCATTATTTCCACCCTGCAGGCGCGCGAATACGCCACGCTCGACAAGAAACGTTTCGTGCCCACCGATGTCGGGCGTGTGGTCATCAAGTTCCTCACCGAACACTTCACCCGCTATGTTAATTACGGTTTTACCGCCAACCTCGAAGACGAACTGGATGAAGTCTCCGAAGGAAAGCGCGACTGGATCCCGGTTCTGGATGAATTCTGGAAAGGCTTCAACCAGCTTATCGTTGACAAGAAAGACGTTGATCGTCCCGGCACCGAGATTCTGGAAGAAGCTTGTCCCAAGTGCGGCAAACCGCTGTCGAAACGCCTTGGCAAGCGCGGCAGTTTCATCGGCTGCACCGCTTATCCGGAATGCGGTTACACCCGCAGTTTGAGCGGAGAAGAAGAACCCGGCGAAGCGCGCAAGGAATTGGGCGCACATCCGGAAACCGGGCAACAAGTCCTGTTGTTGCGCGGCCCCTACGGCCCCTATGTGCAACTCGGCGAAGTGATGGAAGGGGAAAAAACCAAACCGAAACGTGTGTCCTGGCCCAAAGAGCTGCCGCTGGAACAAGCCGATTTAGCCCACGCGCTGAAACTGCTCTCGCTACCGCGCGACCTGGGCCCGCACCCCGAGACAGGCAAAAAAGTCATCGTCAACATCGGTCGTTTCGGCCCCTACATCGGCCATGACGGCAAGTTCAAATCCATTCCGCGCAGCGACAGCATCTTCGACATCGGGCTCGAACGCGCGGTAGAACTGCTGGCACAGGCGAGAACCGGCGGCGCCACCGTCCTGCGCACACTGGGCGAACACCCGGACGACCACGCACCCGTCGAAATCTGCAGCGGCCGCTATGGCCCCTATGCCCGCCACGGCAGGGTCAACGCCACTCTGCCAAAGGAAATGGCGCCGGAAGCGGTGACTCTGGAAGAAGCGCTGGAACTGATTGCCGCCAAAGCGGCCAAGGGCGGAAACGGAAAAACCAGGACCGCCAGAAAACCGGCGGCAAAGAAAACGGCGGCTAAAAAGACCCCCAAGACGGCGACGACCAAAGCCAAACCAACCGCGGCGAAGGCAACGACCGGTAAAAAAGCGGCTGCCAGGAAAACAACCGCCAAGAAAAAAACTTAGGACTTATCCAACTCCGACAGGCTACGTTTCGAGTTCAATAAAAGTTACCCAACTTGCCCCATTTCTTCCATTCAATTTCTTTCTCGTGGTTGGCATTCGCTTACCAGCAAAGGCCGGGTAACTGTCCATTTGCTTGTTTCCGGACATTGGCGCCAGTGATTTTTTCTCGTTGAGAAGAGCGCAGTCCACCTTCGGGCTCTGTTTGCAAACCAAGCCTTTCAATTTTCTAAAGCTGCAAGGCTCCGTGCAGGGTTAACTCAGCCGTGCGTATTCCCCCGGGTTTCACCCCACGGCGCAACTTTGAACAATAGCAGCATCCCCGGCAGCGCTAGCAAAGCGCACAGCAGGAAAAACATCGTCCACCCCATACTTTCCACCAGCCAACCCGTTGCGGCATTGGCGAAGGTACGCGGGATCGCCATCAGGCTGGTGAATAGCGCGAACTGGGTGGCGGTGTAGGCGGGGTGGGTGGTGCGGGCGATGAAGGCGACGAAGGCGACGGTGCCGAGGCCGACACCCAGGGCTTCAAGCCCGATGACGATGGCGAGTTGCGCGCGCTCGGCGACGCCGATGACATCGAAGTGTCCGAACGAGGCCAGCCAGGCGAAGCCGAAGATGGACACCACCTGCACCACGCCGAACAGCCACAGCGCGCGGTTGATGCCGATCTTTACCATCCACAGTCCGCCCAGCATGCCGCCGATGATGGAGGGCCACAGGCCGGCGTTCTTGGCGATGAGGCCGATGTCGGTCTTGGAGAATCCCATATCGAGATAGAACGGCGTTGCCAGCGCGGTGCACATGCTGTCGCCCAATTTGTAGAACAGCAGGAAGGCCAGCACCAGCAACGCGCTGTTCCAGCCTTTGCGGGTGATGAACTCGTGGAACGGTTCCACCACGGCCTCGCGCAATGTCTTGGGCGGCGAGGCGCGGTGAGGTTCGCTCACCATCAGGGTCATGGCGATGCCGGGCAGCATGAACAGCGCGGTGAGGATGAACACCGTGCTCCACGGCAGGAAGTCGGCCAGGATCAGCGAGAGCGAACCGGGCACCAGCCCGGCGATGCGGTAGGCGTTGACGTGGATGGCGTTGCCCAGACCGAGTTCGACGTCGCTCAACAATTCGCGCCGATAGGCGTCGAGCACGATGTCCTGTGTCGCGCTTAATACGGCGAGCAGCGTGGCGATCCACGCAATGGCGACCAGATCGCTGCTCGGCGAAAACCCGCCCATCGCGGCAATGGTCACCAGCAGGCCGATCTGGGTCAGCAGCATCCAGCCGCGCCGGCGCCCCAGCAGCGGCACCACGTAGCGGTCGAGGAAAGGCGACCAGAGAAATTTCCAGGTGTAGGGAAACTGGATCAGCGCAAACAATCCGATGGTCTTGAGATCGACGTGCTCGGTGCGTAACCAGGCCGGCACCAGATTGAACAGGAGGAATAGCGGCAGACCCGAGGCGAAGCCGGTGAACACGCAGATCAGCATGCGGCGGGTGAAGAGTTGTTGCCAGACGGTCATGTAAAGCCCTCAAATGATCGGACCATGCTGGTCCGTCTGCATGATCGTAAATGATGAATTGTGGTGGGATGGTTGTTTATGGTTTGCCGCCCAGGCGGTTTAGCAGCTTGTCGTGGATGCCGCCAAACCCGCCGTTGCTCATCACCAGAATCTGGTCGCCCGATTCAGCGCTGCCAGCGATTGCCTCGATCAGTTCGTTGAGGTCATCTTTCACCACCGCTTTGCCGCCCAGCGGCGCGAGTGCGCTACGCGCATCCCAGCCGAGATTGTCGGCATAGCAAAAGGTCATATCTGCATTTTTCAGGCTATCGGGCAACGCAGCTTTCATCACGCCCAGTTTCATGGTGTTGGAGCGCGGCTCCAGTACGGCGAGGATCCGCGCGCTACCGACCTTGTGCCGCAGTCCGGCGACGGTGGTGGCGATGGCCGTGGGGTGGTGGGCGAAATCGTCATACACGGTGATGCCGTTGACCCGGCCTTTCACTTCCATGCGGCGCTTGACGTTTTTGAATTCGGCCAGTGCCGCCAGGCCTTGCGCGACCGGAACACCGGCATGGCGCGCGGCGGCGAGTGCGGCGAGGGCGTTCAGACGGTTGTGTTCGCCCAGAAGCTCCCAGTGCAGGGTGCCTCGCGTCCTGCGGTTCAGCGACACCACATCCCGCGCGTCGATATTCCAGCCGTCATCTGTGCCAAACTTTTCCACCGGCGTCCAGCAGCCGCGCTGTATCACGCGCTGCAACGATTCCTCGCGTCCGTTGCACACCACCAACCCGTTGCCGGGTACGCTGCGCACCAGATGGTGGAACTGGGTTTCGATCGCGGCGAGGTCGGGAAAAATGTCGGCGTGGTCGAATTCAAGGTTGTTCAGGATGGCTGTGCGCGGACGGTAGTGCACGAACTTGGAGCGCTTGTCGAAGAAGGCGGTGTCGTACTCGTCGGCTTCGATGACAAAGAAAGGCGAGTCGGTGATGCGCGCCGAGATGCCAAAGTTCTGCGGCACGCCGCCGATGAGGAAGCCGGGATTCAAGCCCGCATATTCCAATATCCACGCCAGCATCGAAGAGGTCGTGGTCTTGCCGTGCGTGCCCGCCACGCCCAGCACCCACTTGTCGCGCAACAGGGTATCGGCCAGCCACTGCGGACCGGAAACATAAGGCAGATTGCGATTGAGGATTTCTTCCATCAGCGGATTGCCGCGCGATACCACGTTGCCGATGACGAACACATCGGGTTTGAGTTCAAGCTGGTCCACGCCCCAACCCTCGATCAACCCGATGCCTTGGGCTTCAAGTTGCGTGCTCATCGGCGGGTAGACGTTGGCATCGCAGCCGGTGACGCGGTAGCCCGCCTGTTTGGCAACGGCGGCAATGCCGCCCATGAAGGTGCCGCAGATGCCAAGGATGTGGATGTGTTTTTGCATGCTTAAAATCCCAACAAAACAAACTCACCGCAGAGACACAGAGAAAAGCAAAACTGTTTTCGGGTTGGCCTTCATCTGTGTCTCTGTGGTGCAAGGTTTACGTCCTGAAATAAAATACACCGCCCCCATCAGGCACAACCCTGCCCACAGAAATCCAGCGTCGCCGGCTGGTTCATGTAGATGACCGCGAATGGCACGAAGAGGGTCGGCGTAATAATTTCCTGCAATATCTTCAGTTGCCCGAGGCTCAACTGCGTGTAACCGATGCGATTGGCCGGCACCTGAATCAGGTACTCGAACAGCGCAATGCCCCAGCTCACCAGCGCCGCCACATACCAGGCAAAGGTCATGAACAGATTCGACACGGCCAGCATTAGCACGGTGATCAGGAGCGGATTGGAGATCAAGTTCATTTTGCGGCACAACAGGGCAGGTGACGGCGCGCATTGTGGCGCAATTGCCTGCCGCCGACCAGCGCCGCCGGCGGGTATAATCCCGCGCCATGCTTGCCCCGAAACTTTCCCTCACGCGCGCGCGTGCCTAACGACACTCATGGACCTCATTCTCCTGCTCAAAGCCGCTTTCCTCGGTACGGTCGAAGGTCTGACCGAATTTCTGCCCATTTCTTCCACCGGCCATCTGATTATTTTGGGTGACCTTATCGGCTACAACGACGAAACCAGCAAGGTGTTCAAGATCGTGATTCAGCTCGGCGCGATCCTGGCGGTGTGCTGGGACTACCGCGCGCGCCTGGGGAAAATGCTGCGCGGCCTCGGCAGCGAACCGGTGGAGCAACGCTTTGCCTCGTTGCTGATCATTGCCTTCCTGCCGGCGGCGGTGTTGGGGCTGATGTTCCACTCCGCCATCAAAGCCTATCTGTTCAATCCGCTCACGGTCGCCACCGCGCTGATCGCGGGCGGCTTCATCATCCTGTATGTGGAGCGGCGCGCCTACCATCCGCGCATCAATTCGATCGACGAGATGCGCTGGCCGGATGCGCTCAAGGTGGGATTCGCGCAGGCACTGGCGATGATTCCCGGCACCTCGCGCTCCGGTGCGACCATCATGGGCGGATTGATTTTTGGGCTGAGCCGCAAGACGGCGGCCGAGTTTTCCTTCTTCCTCGCCATCCCCACCATGTTCGGCGCGACGGCTTACGACCTGTACAAAAATTGGACTTTGCTCAAGCTGGAAGACCTGCCGGTGTTTGCGGTCGGCTTCGTCGCCGCGTTCATTGCCGGTATGTGGGCGGTGAAAACATTCATCCGCTTTATTTCCAACCACACATTTGCGGTGTTCGCCTGGTACCGCATTGTGTTCGGGTTGGTGGTGCTGGCCAGCGCTTACACCGGACTGGTGAACTGGACGCCGGCCTAGCGTCAAAACTTTAGCTTTGTTCCCACGGCAGCCCGGCCGCGCGCCAGCCGTTGAGGAGGTTGCGCTGGTTTTCCGGGCTCTTGTCTCCCTCGAACCCTTCCAGGATGTTGAAGCAATCGGTGTAACCGGCCTGTGTTGCCAGGATGGCGGCGCTGTGCGAACGCTGGCCGCTGCGGCAGAGAAACAGCACCAGCGCTTCCTTGTCCACTTGCTGTTCCAGCGCCGCCATGAAATTCGGATTCGGCTTCATCGCGGGGTAACTCATCCATTCGATCTCGGCCGCGCCTGGCACTCGCCCGACCCAGTCGATTTCGGCACGGGTGCGCACATCCACCAGCTTCGCGCCTGGCGCGGATTGCCAGATTTCGTAGGCTTCTTCCGGGGTGATTGCGCCTTCATACGGCAGATTCAGCTCCTTGGCGCGTTGTTGTGCGGTTTTCAAAATATCGGTGATTTTTCCCATTTTCCAGTGACCCGTGATTAATCTTTTAGTTGTGCGGTGCTATCCTGCGCACCCGTTCCAATACTATCCCATCAACGATGAAAAATCACACGCACGCTGTCGCGCTTGATCGCTCCGCCGCGTTTGAACCGGCGCACCCCGCCCGTTTTGCCGCCGCGCGCAAAAGCACGTGGGTGAGCATTCTGATCAATCTGCTGCTGTCCATTTTCCAGGTCACGGCCGGTTTCTTCGGCAAGTCGCAATCGCTGATGGCCGATGGCATGCATTCCTTCGCCGACCTGATTTCCGATGTGCTGGTGCTGTTCGCCAACCGCCACGGCAACAAACATGCGGATGCCAATCATCCCTATGGTCATGCGCGCATCGAGACGGCCGCATCGCTGATTTTGGGTGCCAGTCTGGCCGCGCTCGGGGTCGGCCTGCTGATCGCCACCGGACTGCGCTTGCAGCATCCGGAGCAAATCCATGCGGTCCATCCCTACACCCTGTGGGTCGCCATCATCGCGCTTGTGGCCAAGGAAGGCATGTTCCGTTACATGCTGGCGGTGGCGAAACGGGTGCGCTCGCAGATGCTGGTGGCGAACGCCTGGCATGCGCGCTCGGATGCGGCCTCCTCCCTCGTGGTCATCGTCGGCATCATCGGCAATCTGATGGGTTATACCTTCCTCGATCTGGTCGCGGCCGGTGTGGTCGGTGTGATGATCGCCTGGATGGGCATCCAGTTTGCGCGCGATGCGCTGCTGGAGCTGGTGGATACGGGCTTGGACGAAGAGGAAGTGCGCGCCATCCGCAACACGCTGAAAGCGGTGCCCGGGGTGATGGGGCTGCATGAGCTGCGCACGCGCAAGATGGCCGACAACGCGCTGGTCGACGCGCACATCATCGTCGATCCGCGCATCAGCGTGTCGGAAGGGCATTACATCGCCGAGGCGGCGCGCAGTGCGGTGCTGCAACATCATCACGTGATGGATGTGATGGTGCATATCGACCCGGAAGACGACATGCGGGCGAAACCCAACGCGCGCTTGCCGCAACGCCATTTGCTGCTGGCCCATCTGTACAAGCGCCTCGGGTACGAATTGCCCGAATCGACTCACATTTTGCTGCATTATCTCGACGGCAAAGTGGAAGCGGATATCTTGCTGGATGCCGATCTCGACCCGGCCCGGCTACAGGAACAATGCGCGTCTATCACGGCAGACGATGCTTACTTTCGCCGTCTCACCCTGTATCGGGGAATTGCACCAAGTTAGTGCGCCGAATGGGATTTCCGCCCCTTTTTTGGGCATGTGCCGCGCCGCGATGCGGCGGCAAATATGGCACAATGCCAAACCTGCAAGGCGCCGCCGCTGGCATGGTTCCTGCTGATGATGTGTGGCGCTTCAAGTTTCAACCGTTTTAAACTTTTTTTAAATTGTTTTATTTCTTCTGGGAGAAAGAGTATGGCCAAGACTGCCGCCGATGTTCTGAACATCATCAAGGAACAAGGCATCAAATTCGTTGATCTGCGTTTTACCGATACCCGTGGCAAGGAACAGCACGTTGGCGTGCCGGTCAGCGCCGTGGATGCAAGCAAGTTCGAAGAGGGTCATGCCTTTGACGGCTCCTCCATTGCCGGCTGGAAAGGCATTCAGGCTTCCGACATGCTGCTGATGCCGGATCCCGACTCCGCCTATGTTGACCCGTTCTTTGAAGAGCCCACGCTGGTGATGACTTGCGATGTGGTCGAGCCGACCGACGGCAAGGGCTATGACCGCGACCCGCGCTCCATCGCCAAACGCGCCGAAGCCTATCTGAAGTCGACCGGCATCGGCGACACCGCCTTCTTCGGCCCGGAACCCGAATTCTTCATTTTTGATTCGGTGCAGTGGCACGTGGATATGTCGGGCTGCTCGCTCAAGATCAACTCGGAAGAGGCGGCCTGGTCAACCGGCGAGAGTTTTGAAGGTGGCAATACCGGCCACCGTCCGATGGTCAAGGGCGGCTATTTCCCCGTTCCCCCGGTGGACAGCCTGAACGACATCCGCGCCGCGATGTGTCTCGCGCTGGAAGAGATCGGCATCCCGGTCGAAGTGCATCACCATGAAGTGGCGACCGCCGGCCAATGCGAACTGGGAACCAAATTTGCCGCCCTGGTCAAGCGCGCTGACTGGACCCAAGTCTTGAAATATGTGGTGCAAAACGTGGCCCACCAATACGGCAAGACCGCCACCTTTATGCCCAAGCCGATCGTCGGCGACAACGGCTCCGGCATGCACGTGCACCAGTCGATTTGGAAAGACGGCAAGAACACCTTTGCCGGCAACGGCTATGCCGGCCTGTCCGAGACCGCGCTGTTCTATATTGGCGGCATCATCAAGCACGCCAAGGCACTGAACGCGCTCACCAACCCGAGCACCAACTCGTACAAGCGTCTGGTCCCGCACTATGAAGCGCCGGTGAAGATGGCCTACTCGGCCAAAAACCGCTCGGCCTCCATCCGCATCCCGCACGTGGCCAGCGACAAGGCGCGCCGCATCGAAACCCGCTTCCCGGATCCGACCGCGAACCCGTATCTGTGTTTCTCCGCGTTGCTGATGGCCGGTCTGGACGGCATCCAGAACAAGATCCACCCCGGCGATCCGGCCGACAAGAACCTGTATGACCTGCCGCCGGAAGAAGATGCCAAGATTCCAACCGTGTGTGCTTCGCTGGATGAAGCGCTGGCCGCGCTGGACAAGGATCGCGAGTTCCTGACCCGTGGCGGCGTGTTCTCCAGTGACTTCCTCGATGCCTTTATCGAGCTGAAGATGGACGAGGTGAACAAGATTCGCATGACCACCCATCCGGTCGAGTTCGACATGTACTACAGCCTCTGATGTTTTGAAGTGAGGCAAAAAGAAACGGCGCCGCAAGGGCGCCGTTTCTTTTTGCCGTTTGTCAGCACCGTACACCTAACCTATACTTGCTCCCGTCCCATTTCGAGAAACCACCATGAAGCGATTGCGCGCGACGATTTTGTGCGGTGCCCTGGCATTAAGCGGCTTTGTTCAGGCGGAAATCTACAAGCACGTGGACAAGGACGGGCGCGTGACGTATTCCAGCGAGCCGGTCAAAGGCGCGCGCAAGCTGCAACTGGAACCGCTGAACACCGTGCCCGCGGCAAAAGCAAAATCGGAGGCTGCGGCCAGGGAATTCCAGCGCGTCGATCCGGCCACCCAAACCCGCCGCGATGACCGCCGCCAGCGCATCCTCGAAGACGAGCTGGCAAGCGAACAAACCGCGCTGGAGGAAGCGCGGGAAAAGCTCAAAGTGGCGCAGGACACTCCGATGGTTTACCGCAATGCCAGCGGGCAAACGTTTCGCAATGTGGCTCAATATAAAGAAAACGTGCGTCTCGCGCAGGAGGCCGTCAAGACGCACGAAGACAACATCAAAGCGTTGCAGACCGAACTGGCCAACCTCAAGTAATTTGCAGCTGGCATGTTTTCTGCTGTGATGATGGCATGACCAACGTCGCCCTGCCCACCCTGGAATATCTCGCCACCGCCGTGATGCTGCTGGATGAACAATCACGCATCGCCTTCCTCAATCCGGCGGCCGAACACTTATTCGAAATCAG
>Ga0210054_1001179_pt1 | contig 22366 bp, 21 predicted proteins | sample CryGeymeta201516_FD_185470 | JGI IMG/M metagenome (GOLD analysis project Ga0210054, IMG submission 185470) | Groundwater microbial communities from Crystal Geyser aquifers in Utah, USA - Crystal Geyser metaG 2015-16 (SPAdes) (version 2) | ecosystem: Environmental > Aquatic > Deep subsurface >... | reverse complement strand
TGACGGCGATACGGTTTTGTTTGCTTGTCATTGCCAAGCGGCAGCATGGGGCCAGTGGCGTTGCGCAGATGAGGCAGGCCATCGTGGGCAATGCCATCCAGATCGATTTCGCCTCCAGGCTGTGGGGATGCTTTCGTGCGTTGATCGCCGGTGCCATTGAGGGGATTAAAGCCGTCCTGGGTGGCAAGGCGGATTTGGTGATACAGACCATTGATCTGCATGTGCAACGCTTTTTTGTGCAAGCCCTGCAACTTGACCCCCTGCAGTTACGCATGGAGGCCGCGTAGATCAAGGTTCCGCGCCCGATTCGACTGTCAAAATGAACACCGAAACTTTAGTAGTTTAAAGATAAATATCGCTTATATTCCAGCAAAAGAAGCTCACAAGCAAAGCTCGTCAATCAAGCAAGGGAGTGCCTGCGTGTCATCCAAACCATTTTTCTAGCCCGATCTTGGCGGCGCTCCGCCGTAAAGATCGGGCTTTCGCTTTTCGTTCGCCGTTGGAAAACCTGTGCAGATGGCACACAGGTCATAAAAACAACAAGACCATCGTTCCTTCGAGATAACTTCAATGATCAATCGACATACAACCAAAATTATTTTTTTTATAACCGCCCTGCTTGGCGGATGCGCGTCACCCACTGTTGTCCAATCCGTCAAGCCTGGTGACAACGGATTGACATGCGCTCAATTACAAAACGAATACGCCGATGCCGAGCGCTTTCGCAACGAAGCCGACAAAGAAAAGAGCGTGACTGGCGGCAACGTGGTACGCGCGCTGCTGTTTTGGCCAGCCATTTTGGGCACCGCCGCCAACGCCAATGAGGCTATCGCTGCCGCTGATTCGCGCAAGGTGCATCTGGCCAACCAGATGAATCAAAAAAATTGCGCTATCCCCAACAGCAACACTGCCGCCGATGCTGGTACGCCAGTTGCCGCTCCCGAAGCCAAAGTGTCGAAGCCCAAAGACGAAGAGTTAGCTGAGTTGAGGCGACTTTACGACAACAAGCTGATCACCCAAGAGGTCTACGCTGAACGTCAGAAAGCAATTTTGAGTGGCTCATGATGACGGCATAGCCACCGCCAACGGAAGACAAGCAACAATTACCGGCACTCAAACAGGTGCTACGCACCGCCCAATGAGCCCTCTCGGTTCAAGATCAAAAAAAGCGAGCGGTTTGAGTGCCTTCGTCGCAGCAATGACCAATTGACGGTTCAGCTTACTGCTTGGCCGGTTTGACAGCCTGGAAACTCGCCTTCCAAGTCGTCCCATCGGCGATCTTGTGTGCCTCGCGGTCCAGCAAGTAGTCGCGCCTGAAGCCAGGCCGTCTGCGCAAAATCCGATCCTTGATGGCTTGCGCCGATGGGATCACGCCATGGCGCTCCAGGCCATCCAGAAAACTGCTGGTGGAGACCAGATGAACATTGCCCGGCAGGGCATAGGCGTTTTCTTCAAACCAATCGTCCTCAAGCAACACCAGCGTGGGGCTGCCCGGGTTAAATGTCCGGGCGCTTTTGACAAAGCCGCTGATCGACAGTTCGCCAAAATCTTCGCCCCATTGAACCTTCTGGCCCTGCTCAAGTTGCAGCCGCAGGTTTGGCAAGGCCAGCTTGCCGATGGTGGTTTCCTTGATGGCGATCCGGTCCTGGTTTTGCGCCAGAAACTGCGCAATTTCGGCACCATCAGCATAGCGGTCAGCCAAAGCGGTCACCTCGAAATACACCACATCGGTCAGCACCACTTGCACGCCGGGGCGCGCCAGCAGCAACACATCAAGCGCCTGCCCCATCGCCAGCGAAATCAGTGGCCCCGCGTCCGCGATGACCACGGTGATTCTTTTTTTGGTCATTGAGCCGCATCCACCTGTGCTGCCTGCAACATGAAATCATCAAAGGCCTGATCAAATTTTCGACGTTCTGCCGCTTTGACCCGAGGGTGCGGCAAACCCGCGGCGTTGAGCAAACGCAGCAACAGCCCGTAGTCAACGATGCCAAGTTGCTGCATTGCCGCCAAGCGGGGCAACTTGCCCAGAGCGTACTGAGCCAATACCTCTTCAATGCCATTCGCAGTCACGTTGGCCACCACGCGCGTGGCCTGCTTTTCATATTCATCTGCGGGCACCAGATACCCTGCCGCGCGCCCGTTTTTAGTCAGGCAAACGCCGCTCTTCATGCCCGCAGCGATGAATTCACCAAAACGTGTCTTGGCCTCTGTTGAGGTGAAGTATTTCATATTCATAACAAAATTATAGGCAGAATGTGCGAAATGTACTATTCTGAGCGTGCGCTTAAAAGTAATGTGGCTCAAACTCATCACGTCAATCCCTGTGTCGGTCAGAGATGTTGCTGCAATATCTCGCGCTATTGGATAGCTTATGAATTTCTCCTGTCCGCCCGCCAACAGTGCTACCGAGTCAGTCGGGCGATGCGCTTTGCGGAGGTAAAGGAGGAGACCGCGCAGCGGGCGGGGGACACGTAGCAAAGCGCATCGCCCTACTGATTCATCAACCAACGCCATGTGCGCAGCGACCCAACGTATCCCCCAAAAGAATTTGGATTGCACCCGAAACTCAAAGTGAGTTTGCCCCGCGTGAGAAAATCCGCATTTATTTGTCGCAACACAAGAATAGGATTTCACCCATGGAAGCAGAACACATCAATGCCATTGGCAACCAACTCAGCAGCCTGACGGCGCGCACCCTCGAACTTCGGGGGTATCTTTGACTACGATGCCAAATTTGAACGCCTGAGAACCGTCAACGCGTCGCTGGAAGACCCCACAGTCTGGAACGACCCCAAGCGCGCCCAGGAGCTGGGCCGGGAAAAAAAAGCGCTCGATGGCGTGGTCGTCACCATTGACAACCTGCAGCGCGACCTGTCCGACAACACCGAGTTGTTCGAGATGAGCCGTGATGACAACGACGAAGCCGGTCTGATCACCATCGAAGCCGATGCCGCGCGGCTGGAGGAAATCGTCAAAGGCCTTGAATTCCGCCGCATGTTCAACAACCCGGCAGATCCGTTGAACTGCTTTGTCGACATCCAGGCCGGTGCCGGCGGCACCGAGGCGTGCGACTGGGCCAGCATGTTGCTGCGCCAGTACCTGCGCTATTGCGAGCGCAAGGGCTTCAAGACCGAGATTGAAGACGAAACGCCGGGCGACACTGCCGGCATCAAGGGTGCGTCGTTCAAGGTGGAAGGTGAATACGCGTTTGGCCTGCTGAGGACTGAGACCGGTGTGCACCGGTTGGTACGTAAAAGCCCGTTTGACTCGTCAGGTGGGCGCCACACCAGCTTTGCCAGCGTGTTTGTCTACCCCGAAATTGACGACACGATCGAGATCGACATCAACCCGGCCGACGTGCGCATCGACACCTTTCGCGCCAGCGGTGCGGGTGGCCAGCACATCAACAAGACCGACTCTGCGGTGCGCATGACGCACATTCCCACCGGCATCGTGGTGCAGTGCCAGGACGGTCGCAGCCAGCACAGCAACCGCGACGTGGCCTGGAAGCGTCTGCGCAGCCGCTTGTATGACCATGAACTGCGCAAGCAGCAGGAAGAGCAGCAAAAGCTGGAAGACTCCAAAACGGACGTGGGTTGGGGCCACCAGATTCGCTCATATGTGCTCGACAACAGCCGCATCAAGGACCTGCGTACCAACTACGAAACTTCGGCCACGCAAAAGGTGCTCGATGGTGATCTGGATCAGTTCATCGAAGCCTCTTTGAAGCTAGGCGTGTGATGACGATTGCTATTCAAACTGTAGCTGCTTGCGCATATATGACAAGCGCTAAAGGCCAATTTGACGCCTTAATTTTTGACATGGACGGCACCATGGTTGACTCCATGGGTCACCACGCACAGAGCTGGGCGGTGTTTGCCCAGCGTCATGGTCTGCATGTGGACTTGCCCGACCTGATGCGCCGCACCACCGGGCGCACCGGGGCTGAGTGCATGCGCGAGCTGTTTCAGCGTGCCATGCCGGACGACGAAGCCTGGACGCTGATCGCCGAAAAGGAAGCTATTTACCGCGAGCTGTTCGGCCCGGTGTTTGCCGAGGTAGCGGGGTTCAAGACCTTCTGTCAGCAAGCGCAAGGCTTGGGTTTCAAAGTCGGCGTGGGCACTGCCGGTGACCAGCACAACATCGCCTTTGTCCTCGGCCATCTGCAGCTGCCACAGCCGCCGCTGGCGATCGTCGGCGGTGATGAAGGCTTGGCTGGCAAGCCAGAGCCCGCTATATTTCTGGAAGTTGCGCGCCGCATGCAGGCAAGCGCTAGCGGCTGCATTGTGTTTGAAGATGCACCCTTTGGCATCGAAGCCGCGCGGCGCGCCGGCATGCACGCGGTAGCCATCTGCACCAGTCACAGCGCTGCACAACTGGCCGGACCGCATGTACTGGCGGCGGCGGACAATTACCTCGATTTGTTGGAATCAAAATTTTTGGAGACTCTCAATGTTGCAACTGCGTGATTCAACGGCAGCAGCCACCGTGGTGCGCCGCGCCGACTACACCGCCCCGGCGTTCTGGATCGATACCGTCGCTCTGACCTTTGACCTGGACCCGGCCAAGACCCGCGTGCTCAACAAAATGACGCTGCGCCGCAACCCCGACGTGGCCGCGCAAGCGCTGCGCCTGGACGGTGACGAGCTCAACCTGGCGCGCGTGCTGGTCAACGGCGCGGGCTGCTCGTTCAAGATGGACGCTGGCCAGCTGGTGCTGGAAAACCTGCCCGCTGAAGGGTCGTTTGAGCTGGAGATCTTCACCACCTGCGCGCCCATCAAAAACACCGCTCTGTCGGGCCTGTACGTCAGCAACGACTCGTTCTTCACTCAGTGCGAGGCCGAAGGCTTCAGGCGCATCACCTACTTTTTAGACCGCCCGGACGTGATGGCCATGTTCACCGTGACGCTGCGTGCTGACAAGGACAGCTACCCGGTGCTGCTGTCCAACGGCAATCTCGCTGAGAGCGGCACACTGGAAGACGGCCGCCACTTTGCCACCTGGGTCGACCCGTTTAAAAAGCCTTGCTATCTGTTTGCGCTGGTGGCCGGCAAACTGGTGGCGCGCGAGCAGCGCATCACCGCACGCAACGGTCGCGAACACCTGCTGCAGGTCTACGTGCGCCCTGGCGACATGGACAAGACCGAGCACGCCATGGCCTCGCTGATCAACGCCATCATCTGGGACGAAGCGCGTTTTGGCCTGCCGCTGGATCTGGAACGCTTCATGATCGTGGCCACCAGCGACTTCAACATGGGCGCGATGGAAAACAAAGGCCTGAACATCTTCAACACCAAGTACGTGCTGGCCAACCAGGCCACCGCCACCGATGTCGACTTTGCCAACATCGAGAGCGTAGTCGGCCACGAATACTTCCACAACTGGACCGGTGACCGCATCACCTGCCGCGACTGGTTCCAACTCTCCTTAAAAGAAGGCCTGACGGTATTCCGCGATCAGGAATTCAGCATGGACTTGTGCGCGGATGCATCCGCCCGCGCCGTCAAGCGCATTGAAGACGTGCGGGTGCTGCGCACGGCACAGTTCCCCGAAGACGCCGGCCCGATGGCGCACCCGGTGCGCCCCGACAGCTACATCGAGATCAACAACTTCTACACCGTCACCATCTACGAAAAAGGTGCCGAGGTGGTGCGTATGATGCAAACGCTGGTCGGCAGATCAGGCTTTGCCAAAGGCATCACACTCTATTTTGCCCGCCACGATGGCCACGCCGTGACCTGCGACGACTTCGCCCAAGCCATTGCCGATGCCAACCCCGACTCCAGCCTGGCCAAGCTGCTGCCGCAGTTCAAGCGTTGGTACAGCCAGGCTGGTACGCCGCGCGTGGCGGCAACCACACACTATGACGCTGCCGCACAGACCTACACCCTGAACTTCACGCAAAGCTGCCCGGCGACACCGGGGCAGGACAGCAAAGAGCCGTTTGTCATTCCGATCAGCCTGGGGCTAATCGGCGCTGTCAGCGGCAGCGCCCTGCCCTTGCAACTGCACGGTTCGATCGCCAGCGGGGGTGACAACCACCTGTTTGTCATGACGCAAGCCAGCGAGTCGATCACGTTCGAGAACGTCGCAGAAGAGCCCGTGCCGTCGATCCTGCGCGGTTTCAGCGCTCCGGTGATTCTGGACTTTGATTACAGCGACGCACAGTTGCTCACCCTTTTGGCCAACGACCCCGACGCCTTCAACCGCTGGGAAGCCGGACAACGCCTGGCGCTGCGCCGCGCTATGGCTTCAATAGCTTCTGACGAAATAACTACGGGGGCTGAGGGGCTGGATGATGCTTATATTGCAGCCATGCGCTCAGTGCTACGCCACCCCATGCTCGACGCTGCTTTCAAGGAACTGGTGTTAACGCTGCCCTCAGAAACGTACATCGCCGAGCAGCTTGACGTGGTCGACCCGCAGCGCATTCACGCCGTGCGCGAAACCATGCGCGCGCAGCTGGCGCGCGAACTGGCCAGCGACTGGCAGTGGGCTTATGAGGCGCACAGCTACAACGGCAGCTATCGCCCTGACACACTCTCCAGCGGCCGACGCGCGCTCGCGGGCCTGGCGCTGGTCATGCTGTGCCTGAATGCCAAGACCACAGGCGACACCGTCTGGCCCGGCAAGGCCTACCAACGCTTCAAGGATGCCGACAACATGACCGACCGCCTGGCTGCCCTGAGCGCGCTGGTGCACAGCGGCCACGCGCTCGCCAAACCGGCGCTGGAACGGTTCCACAGTCTGTTCAAGTCTGAAGAACTGGTGCTGGACAAATGGTTTGCCCTGCAAGCCGGTTGTATTGATCAGGGCGGACAAGTGTTACCCGCCGTGCGCGCGCTGATGAAGCACCCGGACTTCAACCTGAAGAACCCCAACCGCGCCCGCAGCGTGATCTTCAGCTACTGCAGCGCCAACCCAGGGGCGTTTCACCGTGCCGATGCAGCGGGCTACGTGTTCTGGGCCGACCAGGTGCTGGCGCTGGATGCCATCAACCCGCAGGTGGCAGCCCGTCTGGCGCGCGCGCTGGACCGCTGGAAAAAGCTGGCCGAGCCCTACCGCAACGCAGCGCAAGAAGCCTTGAAGCGTGTCGCCGCCAAAGCCGATTTGAGCAACGACGTGCGTGAGGTGGTCAGCCGCGCGCTGGCCGATTGATTTGTCATAAGGAAACATCATGAAACGCATCTCTCTGACCCGCTACCTGGTTGAACAGCAACGGCTCGAAGGCCACATCCCCTCGCAATTGCGCCTGCTGCTGGAAGTGGTGGCACGCGCCTGCAAACGCATCAGTCAAGCGGTCAACAAAGGGGCGCTGGGCGACGTGATGGGCAGCGCCGACAGCGAGAATATTCAGGGCGAGATGCAGAAAAAGCTCGACATCATCGCCAACGAGGTGCTGATCGAAGCCAACGAATGGGGCGGCCACCTGGCGGCCATGGCCTCTGAGGAAATGGAAGGCATCTACGTGGTGCCCAACCGCTACCCGCAGGGCGAATACCTGCTGATGTTTGACCCGCTGGACGGCTCGTCCAATATCGACGTCAATGTCAGCATCGGCACAATATTTAGCGTGCTGCACAAGCCTGAAGGTACTGGCGTTTCCGAGCAGGACTTTTTGCAACCCGGCACGCAGCAGGTGGCTGCCGGTTACTGCGTCTATGGCCCACAAACCACGCTGGTGCTTACCGTAGGCGACGGCGTGACGGTGTTCACCCTGGACCGCGAACAGGGCTCCTTCATCCTGACCGAAGAAAACCTGCGTGTGCCCGACGACACCCGCGAATTTGCCATCAACATGAGCAACCAGCGCCACTGGACCGAGCCGGTGCAGCGCTACATCAACGAATGCCTGCAAGGCAAGGATGGGCCGCGCGGCAAAGATTTCAATATGCGCTGGGTTGGCTCGATGGTGGCCGATGTGCACCGCATCCTGACGCGCGGCGGCGTCTTCATGTACCCGTGGGACAAGCGCGAGCCCGAAAAACCCGGCAAGCTGCGCCTGATGTACGAGGCCAACCCGATGAGCTGGCTGATCGAGCAGGCCGGTGGTGTCGCCACCGATGGCAAGCAGCGCATCATGGACATCACACCGACCAAACTGCACGAACGTGTGGCGGTGTTCATGGGTTCCAAAAACGAAGTGGAACGCGTGACAAGCTACCAGGCCAATGGCGGCTGAGTCGGCCGCTATAATTCGCGCCTTTCCAAGCCGGTGTAGCTCAGTCGGTAGAGCAGCTCATTCGTAATGAGAAGGTCGGGTGTTCGATTCATCTCTCCGGCACCAAATAAATCGAATAAAAACAACGCACTAGCCATTTCAGACTAGTGCGTTGTTTTGCATTGGGCAGCACGTTTTTGGACAACGTTTACCAAGTTGCGCCAAATTCACTACAGGGAAGCTGAAAATGAGAAAACCACCACCAGCCGCCGAGAAAAATCAGGTCTCCATCGTTCATTCATCAGCGGCCGAGTACCTGACCTTTGTCGCCGCAACTGGTAGTGCAGAGACCAGCGTGGAGATGCGTTACGAGGACGAGAATATCTGGCTCACCCAGAAGATGATGGCCACGGTCTACGATGTGTCGGTGCCCGCCATCAACCAGCACCTTAAGCGAATTTTTGCCGATAACGAACTCGACGAGGCGGCAGTTATTAAGCAGTACTTAACCACTGCCGCCGATGGCAAGAACTATCAGGTTAAGCATTACAGCCTGCAAGCCATCGTCGCCGTTGGCTTCAAGATCGAAAACGAACGTGCAGTGCAGTTCCGCAAGTGGGCCAACCAAATCGTCAAAGATTACACGATTCAGGGCTGGGCTATGGATGTGGACCGGCTGAAACACGGCGGCAGCATCCTGGGCGTTGATTTTTTCGAGCGTCAACTGGAAAAAGTCCGTGAAATCCGGCTTTCAGAGCGGAAGTTTTATCAGAAGATCACCGACATCTACGCCACCTCACTGGACTATGACCCAACGGCCACTGCGACCAAGCGATTTTTTGCGGCGGTTCAGAACAAACTGCACTATGCGATTCACGGCCAGACAGCGGCGGAAGCCATTGTGGATCGTGCGGATCACAAAAAGGAAAACATGGGTTTGACCAGTTGGGATGGCGCACCCCACGGCAAAATTCACAAATACGATGTCTCCATTGCCAAGAACTACCTGTCGGAGTTCGAGTTGGCTCAGATGCAGCGGATTGTCTCCGCCTATCTTGACATGGCAGAGCTTCAAGCCATGCGCCGCATTCCCATGACCATGCAGGATTGGGAAGTACGCCTGGGCGGTTTCTTGAAACTCTGGGACCGCGAAGTGCTGCAGGACGCAGGCAAGGTCACAGCAGAAATCGCCAAGGCGCATGCTGAGAGCGAGTTCGAGAAATACCGCATCGTTCAAGACCGGTTGTTTGAGAGCGACTTTGACAAGCTGGTGAAGCAAATTGAATTGCCTGAAGACTAAGCGCACGGCCAAACACGGTGTAAACGCTGGGGGGCGTTTTGGGAATGCGCAAAATTTCCAAAATGTCGCGGTGTCCGCAGCATTGGATAGTGCATGATTACCCATCAACCCCCAGCATTACTCATTAGCTCAATTACGATATTTTTAAGGTGTAAGCAATACGGCACCAATGTTCAAGGGCTCATTGCTATTTTTATGGCGGTGAACCCTTTCTTCTTGGCCAAGCGGTCGCTATCATGTGAGCTAATGATCATCCCCACAGCGCCATGAGCAAGCCAGAGGCACCCTGCCGAGACCAAGCCACTACGGGTTCTGCCCCGCTTGACGTGGGCGGCCTGTTGGTCAATCTCTCAAAGCAAGGCAATCGCCACCTCAGGGAGTGTGCACTGGCGCAGGCTGAAAAAACCTTCCAGGAAATCCTTGAGCTGGAACCCGGCAACAGCTACGCGCTGGTGGGTTTGGCACAGGTAGCCAAACGTCAGGGGGAGCTTGCCAAGGCGATTGATTTCTATCAAAAGTGTCTGCGACTGGCGCCGTACAACAGCGTCGCCATGCTGGGACTGGCCGATTGTTACCGTGCCAGCAACCAATTGGCCAAGTCCTTGGCGCTGTGGGAAAAGCACCTTGAACTGCACGGCAAAGACACCGCCGTGCTGACCCGCATGGCCGATGCCTACCGCAGAACAAAGCGTGTTGAAAAGGCCAAGCAAGCCTACGCGGCGGCGCTGGCAAACGACCCCAATAATGCATACGCCCTCATTGGGCTGGGCTATCTGCACTACGAACTGCAAGACTACCCGCAAGCGCTCAAAGCCTGGTCGCAAGCCTATGCACTGGATGCGACGCAAGCCGATGTCCGCCTGTTGACCAATCTGGGCAACTGCCACAGAAAGCTGAAGTCGTTTGATCTGGGTGTTCCCTATTTTCAGCGCGCTCTGGAACTCGACCAAGGCAATTTCTTTGCCCTGTTCGGCCTGGCAGACTGCTACCGCGGCCTGCATCAGCCAGAGCAGTCGTTGCACTACTGGCAGCAAATTCTGGCGCGTGACCCAGCCAACAAAATCGTTTTGACGCGCGCCGGCGACGCCCTGCGGCAACTGGGCCAGATCGACGCCGCCCAGGCACGCTATCAAGCGGCACTGCAGATTGGTTTTGACTGTTTTGCGGCGATGGGGCTGGCCACAGTGCTGAAAATCCAAGGGCACTACCAAGAAGCACTGACCCAGCTGCAAAACGTCCTTGCTGGTGACCCGGCCAACCCGCGCTTACACCAACTCATTGCCGACTGTCAGCAGCGCATTGACGCCACCAGATAGGTCGATGGGCCTGACTGCCAACTATTTGCGTTTCGTTCAGTTGGCGTTCATGCATGCAGCAGCACACTGCGTTTCATTCCAACCCCCAAAGGAGATTGCCATGAAACCTTATGTCATTGCCAGCTTGTTGAGCACTGCGCTGGTGGGCGCCTACGCCCAGAGTTACACCGACAACGCGCGGGTACGCAGCGCCGAGCCTGTCTACGAAAACATCAGCGTGCCGCGTGAAGAATGCAGCAGCCGCTGGATCCAGGAGCCCAACCGGCGCAGTAGTGGCTACGAGCGTCGCGACCGCAATTACGCCCCAGCCATCATCGGTGGCCTGGCTGGCGGTGTCATCGGCCACCAATTTGGTGGCGGTGCGGGCAAGGATGCAGCGACCGCACTGGGCGTGGTGTTGGGCGCCATGGCAGGTGACCAGCATGGCAACCGCGATGTCTATGCGCGCGACGACGACCGTGAGTATGGCGTCTCGCAACGCGAAGTCAAAAGCTGCCGCACGGTCTACGACAACCAGTCACGCCTCACAGGCTACCGCGTCGCCTACGAATACCGCGGTCAGCGATTCACCACCATGACACGCAATCATCCCGGCAATGAATTGGCGGTGCGCGTTTCGGTGGCGCCAATTGAACAATAATGGCGCATGATGCTTGACCACACCGATTGACCGACGTTTGCCATGAAATTCTCAGCGCCCTGGATCTTTGCCTTGCTGCTGGCTGTGTCAGCGCCCGTTTGGGCCGACGTGGGCCGCGAAGAGGCGGCCGTCATTGCCCAGAAGGCAACTTCCGGGCGGGTCCTGGCGGTCGATCAGATTCAACGTGACGGCCGCGCGCTCTGGCGCGTCAAGCTAGTCACACCGCAGGGTGAAGTGCGGGTGGTGTTCATCGACGTGACCAACGGCCGCGCGCGTTGACCGTCTTGGCACCATGCGACTGCTGCTGATTGAAGACGACGCCGTGCAGCGCTTGGGGCTGGTACGCCAGCTCGAAGCCGACGGTTATCGCGTCGATGCGGCGGCCGACGGCCAGGACGGCCTGTTCCAGGCGCGCGAGTACCCGGTGGATCTGGTCATTGTCGACCTGGGCCTGCCCAAGCTCAGCGGGTTGCAGGTGGTGCAGTCGCTGCGCGCTGACGGCAAGACGCTGCCGATCCTGATTCTGACGGCCCGCGGCAGCTGGCAGGACAAGGTGACCGGTCTCGAAGCCGGCGCCGACGACTACCTGGTGAAACCGTTTGACTACCCCGAGCTGGCCGCACGGGTGAAGGCACTGTTGCGCCGGTCGCTACAGGCTGCGTCACACGTGCTAACCTTTGGTCCGCTGCGCATTGACATCTCGGCCCAAGCGGCCACCCTGGGTGAACGTGCGCTGGAGCTGACGACTTTTGAGTACCGCATGCTCGAACTGCTGGTGCGTGAGCGAAAGCGTGTTGTCACCAAACAAGAGCTGTCTGATTACCTGTACCCGCACGACGAAGACCGCGACAGCAACGTGCTGGAGGTGTTGATCGGCCGACTGCGCCGCAAGATCGACCCCGAGAGCACGCTTGCCCCCATAGAAACGCTGCGCGGTCGCGGCTACCGCTTCGTGCTGCAGTGAAGACGAGTTGGTCGATCCGTTCCCGTCTGATCTGGGCTGCAGCTTTGGTGTTGGCCGTCTTTCTGGCCGGGGCGGGTTGGGCCGTGCAACAAGCCCACGCCGACAGCGTGCTGGCGCAGCGCTATTCGCGCCTGCAAACCACAATCTATCTGCTGCTTGCTGCCGCGGAGCTGGACGTTGGCGGGGCGATCATCATGCCCGACGAACTGGCCGAACCGCGACTGACGCTGCCGCGTTCAGGCTTGTACGCCAGCATTGCGCGCGCTGACGGCAAGGCCAGTTGGCAGTCTGGTTCTGCGTTGGGACAAGCACTGGCACCTGTGCCCAGCCCGGCGTTGGGCCAGTGGCAGTTCACCATGGTGGCGCCTGACGCGCTCAGCGTCGGCGCGCTGCTGCCCTCGCGGGCGTTTCTCAAGGCCAGCTACGCCGTCATGTGGGCGGTTGGCGCGCAGCAAACGCCACTGGTCTTCACGGTGCTGGAAGACCGCGCCGACTTTGACCGCGAATTGAAGGCCTTCATGCGTACCTTGTGGCTCTGGCTGGGGGCGACCGGTACGCTGCTGCTGCTGACGCAAACACTGCTGCTGCGCTGGGCGCTCAAGCCGCTGGGGGACATGGCGCAAGAAATTGAACGCATCGAACAAGGCCAGCAAACTCAGTTGCTCGGTCGTTATCCGAAAGAGCTTGCCGGGCTGACACGCAACCTGAACCTGTTGATTGAGCAGGAGCGCACCCGACAAACCCGCTACCGGCAAGCGCTCGACGACCTGGCGCACAGCCTCAAGACACCGCTGGCCGCGCTGCGCGCCACGCTGAGCGCGCCCGAGGCGCTCCCGGCGCGCGTGGCCGAGCAGGTGCGCCGCATGGATGACATCGTGGTGCACCAGCTCGGGCGCGCCGGAGCTGCTGGCAGCGTGCTTTTTGTACCGCCGCTGCGCCTGGCACCGGTACTGCAGCGCATCCACGACACCTTGTGCAAGGTCTACGCCGACAAGCACCTGGTGTGGTCGCTCACCTGCGCTGACGACCTGACCTGGCGCCTGAGCGAAGGCGATGCGTTTGAATTGCTGGGCAACCTGATGGACAACGCCGCCAAATGGGCGCGCCAGCAAGCCGTCGTTGACATCCGGATCGACGACGACCAACGCCTGTGCATCCGCGTCAGTGACGATGGCCCGGGCTTTGCTGACCCGCTCATCGTTGGTCAACGCCGCGTGCGACTGGACGAACAGGTCCCCGGCCACGGCATTGGCCTGGCTGTGGTCAACGATCTGGTGGGCAGCCACAAAGGCAGCTTGCAGGTCACCCGCTCGGCGCTCGGCGGCGCACAGGTCGACGTCATCTTGCCGGGTCAGACAGCGGCGTGAGGCGGTCATCTATGATGCTGCAATGATGTTCATTGCCGCCAAATTCATGGCTTTTTTGACCCAGCCGCTGGCGTGGGTTGCACTGTTGCTGCTGCTGACCGTGTTGCTGGTGCGCCGTCGCCCGGCGTGGGCCGTCCGGGTTGGCAGCGCTGCTCTGGCGCTGTTGCTGCTGCTCGGTTGGGAGCCGCTACCCGATACGTTGTTGCGCCACCTGGAGTCGCTCTACCCGCCGGTGGTGCGCCAGCAAATCGCGCCCGATACCGCAGGCGTCATCGTCCTCGGTGGCGCGTTGGAGTCGGCCTACGTCTGGTCAGTGCCGGGGCAGAGCGCGCTCAACGACGGGGCCGAGCGCATGACCGAAGCGGTAGCGCTGCTGCGCCAGCAACCCCAGCTCAAGCTGGTGTTCACCGGCGGCGAGGGCGAACTCTTTGGTGGCGACTTGCCGGAGGCCGCGCGCGCCAGCGTGTTTTTTGAAGGGCAAGGTATCCCGGCGGCGCGGGTGTTGTTCGAATCCGCATCGCGCACCACCTATGAAAACGCCGTGCTGAGCAAGCGCCTGAGCGGCATTGACGCGGCCCAACCCTGGCTGTTGCTGACCAGTGCGTCGCACATGCCTCGGGCGATGGCGGCGTTCCGCAAGGCTGGCTGGAACGTCACCGCGTACCCGGTGGACTTCCGCGCCGGCAAAGCCACGCCCTGGACACAGTACACGCTGGACCAAGGCGTCAAGAAATGGCGCATCGGCCTGCACGAGGTGATTGGTCTACTGGCCTACAGATTGTCTGGGCGTGCCTGATCGGCTTGCCCCTGAACCGGATAGGCCAGCACTTTGTCGATGCGTTTGCCATCGAGGTCAGTGACCTCAAAGATCCAGCCCTCGCAGGAAACTTTCTCGCCAACGACCGGCAATGTGCCACTGACCGCCATCAGTAACCCGGCAAGCGTGTTGTAGCGGCCACGGTCTTCGTTGGGTAATTCGTCAATGTCGAGCCGCGCTTTGAGTTCGCCCACGGGCATTGCACCGTCAAGCAGCCAACTCCCGTCGTCACGCTGGGTCGCCCAGGCCTCGGTCTTGATACCGGGTTGCAGCTCACCGGTAATGGCTTCGAGCAGGTCGTGCGGTGTCAACATGCCTTGCACCACACCATACTCATCGACCACCAGCACCAGGCGTCCGACCTTGGCGCGAAACTGCTCAAGCAACTCCATGCCGCTGATCGTCTCGGGCACAAAAGACGCAGGGTTGACGTAATCGGCGATCGTACCGGGGGCCGCCGCACCCAACTCCAGCAGGTGTGCCACGCTGATCTTGCCAATCACATCCTCCAGCGAACCACGGCACACCGGATACCACGAATGCGCCTGCTCGGCCCCATCAGCGCCCACTTTGTTCAGACTTTCAGCCACAGTCATGCCCGCGTCGAGCCAGTCCACTTCGGCACGCGGCACCATCAGCGAGGTTAGCGGCCGGTCATCCAGGCCAAAAACATTGCGCACCATCTGGTGCTCGTGCTCTTCAATCACACCCGCGTCAACGCCCTCTTCCAGGCTGGCGCTGATCTCTTCTTCGGTCATGCTGCGCGCCGCGTTGGTATCGATGCGCAGCAACTTCAGGACGGCCGCTGTACTCACCGACAACAGCTTGACGATGGGTCCGGCAGCACGCGCCAACCAAAGCATCGGCCGCGCAACCAGTCGCGACACCCGCTCGGGGTACAACTGGCCAATGCGCTTGGGCACCAGTTCACCAAAAATAATGGTGGTGAAAGTGATGGTGGCGACCACCAGCGCGGTGGCTGTCACATCGGTCACACCTTCAACCAGACCAAAGCCCTGCAACCAGGCACTCAGCGACGCGCTGAAAGCGGCCTCGCCAACAATGCCATTGAGGACGCCAATCGAGGTGATGCCGACCTGGATCGTCGACAAAAACTGGTTCGGGTTATCCAGCAGCATCAGCGACGCTTGCGCGCCTTTGTCACCCTCTTCGGCCATGCCGGTCAGGCGCGCCTTGCGACTCGCCGCCAGCGCCAGCTCGGACATGGCAAACGCGCCGTTAAGCAGCGTGAGAAAAACAATCAGCAAAAATTCCATGCAGGACAAACGACAATCAAGACCATGGCACTTTACCTGATTGGCGACGTACAAGGCTGCAATGCTGCCTTGCAAGCCTTGCTTGACAAAATTTCGTTTTCACCCAGCCGCGACACGCTGTTCATGTTGGGCGACCTGGTCAACCGGGGACCCGACTCGGCAGGCGTATTGCGCCGCCTGATGGGCTACGGCGCGTCGGCGCAATGCCTGCTGGGCAACCACGATCTGCATCTGCTGGCGGCAAGCCACGGCGCGCGCAAACCCAGTCGCAAAGACACTTTGGCCGACGTGCTGCAGGCAGGCGACCGCCACGCCATGCTGGAATGGTTGCGCCACCAGCGCATGGCGCTGCTGCACCGCCATTTGAATCAAGACTATTTAATGGTTCACGCCGGTGTCCTGCCTTCGTGGAGTGCTACAAAAACAATATCTTTGGCGGGCGAAGTGGAAACCCTGCTGCGCAGCGCCGACTTGCCCGATTTTCTGCACCACATGTACGGCAACGCGCCCACGGCCTGGAACGACTCGCTGACCGGCACCGACCGCCTGCGCGTTATCGTCAACGCCTTGACGCGTCTGCGTTTTTGCACGCCAGCAGGCGAGATGGAATTTACCGTCACCGACGGTGCCAACGCCGCACCCAAAGGGCACCTGCCTTGGTTCGATGTGCCGGGTCGCCAAAGCGCCAACGTGAGCGTCGCCTTTGGCCATTGGTCAACACTGGGTTGGTTGGGCCGCAATGATGTGCTGGCGCTCGACACCGGCTGCGTGTGGGGCGGCTGCCTGAGCGCACTCAAGCTCAACCGGGGCGACCCCGCCCAGCCGCACGAATTGATCCAGGTGACTTGCCCGCAGGCGCAAAAACCCGGGGACTGAAGGCTTCAGGCGCGCGCGAACAGCGCGGCCACCTTGCGCTTGGTCTTGATGTTGCTGGAAATGTTGCGCGACCCCGGTTTGACCGCCGAGACCTCCCACGCCGGGGCGGTCTCGGGTGACAGGGACGGCTCGTAGGGCTTCTCAAAAAACGGATCAGCGGGTCGGCTGTGCCGCGGCTCAGCACGGGCAAACTCACGTTTGTCAGCGCGCGGGGCACTGACGTGGTCGGGCTGGTAAAGGCGTCGGCCATCGTTGATGCGACCTTGCTTGCGGATGTCTGGCAGGTCTTCTTCAAATTCGACCGGCTCCAAAACAACTTTGGTCTTGAGCAGTTTTTCTATTTCAGTGACGAGACGCAGGTCGCTCTTGGATACAAACGTCACCGCCAGTCCAGACTGCCCGGCGCGCCCCGTGCGGCCAATGCGGTGTACGTAATCTTCAGCGTGGAACGGAATGTCAAAGTTGAATACCGCGGGCACGTCCTTGATATCCAGGCCGCGCGCGGCCACGTCGGTGGCCACCAGCAAATCGACCTCGCCGCTCTTGAAGGATTCCAGCGCTTTCAAGCGCTCATCCTGACTTTTGTCGCCGTGCAGCGCAGTGGTTTTGAGGCCTTCGCGCTCCAGCGAGCGCGCCAACCGGGCGCAGCCGAGCTTGCTGTTGACAAACACAAACGCTTGCTTGATGCCACGGTCCTTCAGTATCTGATGCAGCGCATGGCGCTTGTCGTCACCCTCGACACTGTAAAAGTGTTGTTCCACGGTGGAGGCTGTCGCGTTGGAGCGCGCGACTTCGATCGTCACCGGGTCTTGCAGGTAGCTGTTGGCCAGGCGCTTGATCTCGGGCGAGAACGTCGCCGAAAACAGCAGCGTGGTACGTTGTTTGGGCAGAAAACTCAAAATGCGCTGCAGGTCAGGCAGAAAGCCAATGTCAAGCATGCGGTCGGCCTCGTCGAGCACCACGTATTCGACCTGGTTGAGCACGCAATTCTTGGCCTCGATATGGTCAAGCAAGCGTCCCGGCGTGGCCACCAGCACTTCAACGCCTTTTTTCAGTTCAAGAGTTTGTGGCTTCATGTCGATGCCACCAAACACCACCGTGCTGCGCAGATTGGTGTATTTGCCGTACATCTTGATGTTGTCGGCCACCTGGTCGGCCAGTTCACGCGTGGGCAACAGCACCAGCGCGCGCACCGGGTGGCGCGCTGGTGACGTGGATGCGTTCTCATGTTTGAGCATGCGTTGCATCAACGGCAAGGCAAAGGCGGCTGTTTTACCCGTGCCGGTTTGGGCAGCACCCATCACGTCGCGCCCTTGCAGCACCACGGGAATGGCTTGCGCCTGGATCGGGGTCATCGACTCGTAACCCATCTCGGCCACAGCGCGGGCCAGCGGGGCGGCCAGTTGCAGCTGGGCAAAGGCCATGATGGGGGTGTCGGCAGTCAGTTCGTTCGATACGGAATCAGAAATCAGTTCGGTCATTGAAGCTCGTGTTCAATTGCTATCCATCCGATAGCTGGTTCTGCCCCAGGAATCAGGGCAGGACCCGTATTATCCCCCAAGCGTCAGGCCTTGGGCAGCGTCACACCGCGCTGGCCCTGGTATTTGCCACCGCGGTCTTTGTAACTGGTCTCGCAGACATCGTCCTTGTCGCTTTCAAAGAAAAGCACCTGCGCACAGCCCTCACCGGCATAAATCTTGGCCGGCAGCGGTGTCGTGTTGGAAAATTCCAGCGTCACATAACCCTCCCACTCCGGCTCAAACGGCGTCACGTTGACGATGATGCCGCAGCGCGCATAGGTGCTTTTGCCCAGGCAAACGGTCAACACGTTGCGCGGAATGCGAAAGTATTCCACCGTGCGCGCCAGCGCGAAGCTGTTCGGTGGAATGATGCAGACATCGTCGTTGAAATCGACAAAACTTTTTTCATCAAAGTTCTTTGGGTCCACCACCGTGCTGTGGATGTTGGTAAACACCTTGAATTCTGGGGCGCAGCGAATGTCGTAGCCGTAGCTGCTGGTGCCATAGCTGACAATTTTTTCGCCCGCTGCATTTTGGCGAATCTGGCCGGGCTCAAACGGCTCGATCATGCCGTGCTGCTCGGCCATGCGGCGGATCCATTTGTCGCTTTTGATGCTCATGAGGGTGGGGCTCCTGCGTTTTCCTCAGATTGTAAGCAGGGGTTTTGCCGCGGTACGGCGATAATCGCGCCCATGAAAAATTCTCTTAATCCTCCCCTTTTGCTGCTCTGGCGACCGATTCTGGCCATGATGATAGTCATTGTGTCGTCCAACTACCTGGTGCAGTTTCCCATCAACGACTGGCTGACCTGGGGTGCATTCACCTTCCCGGTGGCTTTTTTGGTGACCGATCTGACCAACCGTGCTGTGGGAGCCAGCAGCGCCCGCCGCGTCGCCTGGACCGGCTTTGCCATCGCCGTGGTGGTATCGCTGGCGCTGGCACCCTGGCGCATTGCTGTGGCCTCGGGCATGGCGTTTATCGTTGGCCAGCTGCTTGATATCGTTGCCTTCAACAAACTGCGCGCCATGAGCTGGTGGAAAGCGCCGCTGATCGGCTCGGTCTTTGCGTCGATCGTCGACACCGGCATCTTTTTCTTCCTGGCGTTTTACGGCTCCGACATGAATTGGCTCACGCTGGCCGCCGGTGACCTGAGCGTCAAATGGTTGATGGCCGCCGTGCTGCTGGCGCCTTACCGCGTCATGTTGCCGCGCCTGCAACTGTGGGTGCCCTTGCACTGACCAAACCGAACAGAACTGTACCGTCCAACCTCTCACCCAGCAAAAAGCCGCCCTCGGGCGGCTTTTTGCATCTGCCGTAAGGCGCTCACTTGGCGCCAGGCACCTTGCCTTCCACGCCCTTGACGAAGAAATTCAAACCACTCAAGAACTTGTCATCAGCCACCGTGTCTTTGGCCACCTGCACCTTGCCGGTGTTGTCGGTGATCGGGCCACTCCAGATGGCAAAGCTGCCATCGGCCAGGCCTTTTTTCACTTCTTCCACTTTGGCCTTGGTTTCGGCGGGTACGTCTTCAGCAATGCTCACGATATCAATCGCGCCTTCTTTCACGCCCCACCAGCTGTGACCGCCGCCTTGCCAGGTGCCTTCCAGCGCTTCTTTGGTGGCCAGGATGTAATACGGGCCCCAATTGATGACGCTGGAAGCCAAATGGGCCTTCGGTCCATAGGCGGTCATGTCAGAGTCCCAACCAAAAGCGCGTTTACCCTTGGCTTCAGCGGTTTTCAACACCGCCGGTGAATCGGTGTTCTGGAACAGCACGTCGGCACCGCTGTTGATCAGGCTGGTGGCGGCTTCGGTTTCTTTCGGCGGGTCAAACCAGCCGTTGACCCAGACCACCTTGGTCTTGATCTTCGGGTTGCTTGACTGCGCACCCAGCGTGAAGCTGTTGATGTTGCGGATCACCTCGGGAATCGGGATCGAGGCCACCACGCCCAACGTGTTGCTTTTGGTCATGGCACCAGCAATCACACCGGCCATGTACGCGCCTTCGTAGGTGCGGCTGTCGTAGGTGCGCATGTTCTCGGCCTGCTTGTAGCCGGTGGCGTGCTCAAACTTGACGTCTTTGAACTCGGGCGCCAGCTTGACCATGGGTTCCATGTAGCCAAAGGTGGTGCCAAAGATGAGTTTGTTGCCTTGGCCAGCCATATCGCGGATCACACGCTCGGCATCGGCGGATTCAGGCACGTTCTCGACGTAGGAGGTGGCTATCTTGTCGCCAAATTCCTGCTCCAGCGCTTTGCGGCCGTTGTCGTGGGCAAAGGTCCAGCCACCGTCGCCCACCGGGCCAACGTAGGCAAAGGCGATTTTCAGCGGTGCAGGCTTGGCCGGCGCCGCGGCCACTGGCGCGGGCGCGGGGGCGGGAGCCGCTTCTTCCTTTTTGCCACAGCCGACCAGCGCGGCAGAGGCAACAGCGGTCAGGGCTGCGATTTTCAGGAGCGAACGTTTTTGCAGGTCAGTCATTTCAAGTCCTTGATAAAGGTTGGTTACGACGGGGTTTGAAGAAAAAAGTGAATTATCGGTGTTGTACAGGGGCAGATTCAGCTCTGGGTGCGATTCGAAGTGAGGTGTGGTCGTGAAATTCCCCTGCCAGCCGGCCCACAACCGCGACGAATCAGTCGGGCGATGCGCTTTGCCCGGCTGATGCATCATTTATCGTGAATCGCGACAACAGGACAGGCGCTGTGGTATTTCCCTGTACCATCTTGAAATGCGAGCCTCAGCTACCCGGATAAAACGGCTTGCCCAGACTGGCGGGCATGTTGATGCGAATCCAGGCCGGGTTGCGTGAAATCAGCGCCAGAACAACGATGGTAGCCAGGTACGGCAGCATGCTCAAAACCTGGCTGGGCACATCGACACCCGCGCCCTGCAGGTGGAACTGCAACATGGTAACGCCACCAAACAGGTAGGCCCCCAACAGCACTCGGGCTGGCCGCCAAGTGGCAAACGTGGTCAGCGCCAACGCAATCCAGCCTTTGCCAGCGACCATACCCTCGACCCACAGCGGCGTGTAGATAATCGACAGGTAAGCCCCAGCCAGCCCACACAACGCGCCCCCCACCACCACAGCCAGCAGCCGGATGCGCCGCACCGGGTAACCCAGCGCGTGCGCCGACTCGGGGCTCTCACCCACGCTGCGCAGGATCAGGCCGCTGCGTGTGCGATACAAAAACCAGATCAATGCCAGCGCCAACCCAATCGTGGCATAGACCAGCGGGTGGTGCCGAAACAAGGCAGGCCCGAGCAAGGGAATATCGGCCAGGCCCGGCACAGCGAACGGCAGCCGCTCGGAAATTCTGGCCTGCACAAACCCGGCGCCGACAAACGCCGAGAAACCGGTGCCAAACAGTGTGAGCGCCAGACCGGTAGCATACTGGTTGGTGTTGAGCCAGATCACCAACAAGCCAAAAATGGCCGCAAGGCAGGCGCCACTTGCGGCACCAGCTATAAAACCAAGAGCGTCCGAGCCGGTCAACACGACCGTGGCATAGCCTGCTATCGCAGCGCACAGCATCATGCCTTCGGCGCCCAGATTGACGATGCCAACCTTTTCGTTGATCAATAAGCCCAGCGCCGCCAACGCCAGCACCGTACCGGCGTTGAGAGCAGAAGCCAACAACAGGGCGTACTCTTGCATCACTTGCCCCACTTCAAACGGTAATTGACCAGCGTGTCGCAGGCCAGCAGGCAAAACAACAACAGCCCCTGAAATACCCCGGTGAGCGACTTGGTCAGCCCCAGGCGCGACTGCGCCAACTCACCACCGATGTAAAACATGCTCATCAGTAAGGCAGAAAACACCATGCCCACCGGGTGCAAGCGCCCGACAAAGGCCACAATGATGGCTGCAAAGCCGTAGCCCGCGGGTAAATAGATGGTGAGCTGGCCGATCGGTCCGGCCACTTCCAGCGCGCCGGCCAAACCAGCACAGCCACCCGAAATCAGCAGCGCAGACCACAACGCCCGGCTGGAAGAAAAACCCGCGTAACGCGCCGCCGCTGGCGCCAGACCGCCCACCTGCAACGAAAACCCAGCACGGGTGCGAAACAGAAACACCCACAGCAGCGCCACACCCAGCAAGGCGACGAGCGCGCCAATGCTCACGCG
>Ga0210054_1001177_pt1 | contig 22367 bp, 19 predicted proteins | sample CryGeymeta201516_FD_185470 | JGI IMG/M metagenome (GOLD analysis project Ga0210054, IMG submission 185470) | Groundwater microbial communities from Crystal Geyser aquifers in Utah, USA - Crystal Geyser metaG 2015-16 (SPAdes) (version 2) | ecosystem: Environmental > Aquatic > Deep subsurface >... | reverse complement strand
GTAAGTTTCTGATATTACACGATGAGGCCTCAGATTTTTGGGGTAAAGTTTTTTTGACATGGCAGAATTCATATGTATTTACCGTTGCTTATGAACAGCGCAAATCCCTCAATGTCTATAGCGAGCCAGGCAAGGGAACAACCTTCAAGATTTATCTGCCGGCCCAGGGGTACAATGCAACTCAAGGGCAAATCGGAGACGCGGAAGAAGAAATCATTGGAGGGGACGAGACCGTGCTTCTGGTTGAAGATGAACCCATGCTCCTTGAGATGGGGGAGATCATGCTCAAGAGGCTCGGCTACGATGTTTTTACCGCCAATGGACCGGGCCAGGCCCTTGAGACGGTAAAGCGTTGCGATAAGGATATAGCGCTTCTCATAACGGATGTGGTCATGCCTGAGATGAACGGCATGGAACTCTCCGAGCGGCTATGTTCTTTGAAACCCGGTATCAGGTGCCTTTTCACCTCAGGATACACCGCCAATGTGATAGCCAGGCACGGGGTCTTGAAGGAAGGAGTCAGTTTCATTCAAAAGCCCCTTTTGCTCAAGGATCTTGCCGTAAAGATAAGGAGTATCCTGGACACTAAAGTTCATATCCCGGCAGCGAACAACGAAAGATGAAAATGGCCCATGTCATTGCCGACTTGATCCGGAATCCAGGTCATCATTCCGGTTAAGGCAAGAACAAGGATTCGATAGCGGCCTATGGTGCTATGACTATCTGTTTTCATAAAAATAACGATAAGGCCAACTCGAATTCATAAAAAAGGCTGAGGATGAAACCCATCAATCGGAACGACCCGCAGAAGCGATGTCACAAAAGCTCTGATTCCAGAAATCCCGGATTCAGTTTTTTAAGGATGCGCGTGATGTTGTTCAACTGCACCTCCACGGTTCCTTCATATACCTCGACAATCCGGTTGTCCCTGTATCTTCTCTCGACCTCCTGATCCAGAAAATATCCATAACCTCCGAAGACGGTCATGGCGTCGTCTATGATTCCCTTGGCTGTTTCAGGGACATGGTGCTTAATCACCGATGTAAAAAGTGGCACGGTTCCTGAGAGTTTATAGGACTTGTGATCGCAGATCCAGGCCCCGTAGTAGTTCAACCACTTGAGGGATTGTACCCTGCTCCACATCCTGGCGAGCTTATGGCCGATTGCCTGGAAATCCATGATAGGCTTATTGAATTGAATCCTTTTCTTTGCGTGGTTAAGGGCCTTGAGAAACGCCCCCTCGCAGTTTCCCAACGCCTGGGCTCCTATTTCAATCCTGCTTTCATCGAGAAAATCAAGGACGTTTTGAAGCCCACGCCCGCGTTCTCCCAGGATGTTTTCCTTGGGCAGTTTCAGATTCTTGAATACCAATTCGCTGCTAGAGGTCATCTTGAGCCCCATCTTGCCCCCTATCTCATTGATCTCCAGGCTTCCGCCCAGCCAGGAGGATGGCGCCCTTTCGACAAGGATCGTGGTCATGCCTTTTCCAGGGCGAGCAGCCTCATCTTCCTGTGCAAGGACGATAAAAAAATCCGCATATCCTCCGTTCGTGGTGAAGACTTTTGTGCCGTTCAGGACATATCCGTCTTCCAACTCTGTCAGGGTCGTTTCCATTCTGGTCAGATCGCTTCCGTGGTCCGGCTCGGTAAAGGAGACGGCCGAGACCCAATCCCCCTTTATCAGAGGAGAAAGGAATTTACGCTTCTGATCGGGAGTTCCGAATATCTTGACTATCTTGGCTGGCAGGAAGGCAAGGTGGAGGGCCATTCCAAAACCCGAATCGGCCTTGCAGAACTCTTCGATTACAAGCACGTTTTCCATGATTCCGAGACCTCCGCCCCCGAAATCCTCCGGATAATCCAATCCTATAAAACCAAGTTCACCGGCCTTCTTGTAAATCTCCCTGGGAAACCTGTGATTCGCTTCACAATCGAGAACTAGATCGGTTTTGAATTCGCCCCTGGCAAATTCCGCCGCCGCCTTCTTAATATCCTTCTGCTCTTTGGTCAAAGAAAAATCCATTTATTGTGTCCTCTCCTGAGAACATTGATTAACTCGTGTCCATCCGTAAATGGTTATTTTAACCGATTTCTGCGTTGGGCTCAAATTTTAATCCTCGAAATACCTCAATGTATTCCTATGGTTAAAATTATCGCCCGCCTTGAACTCGACGAAACTATCTCATTTACAAATGGACACTAACTCGCAATGAGTTCGAACCGGGATCGCGAGCCCTTCGGATTTCGAGAGGCTTGGCAGGCTTCTTTATGCTTTGCTCATCTCTCTTCCGATTATCATCCTCTGGATCTGGTTGGCTCCCTCAAAGATCTGAGTCAATTTAGCATCCCTGAACATCCTTTCTATTGGATAATCCTTGATATAGCCATAGCCGCCCAGTACCTGCACCATGTCCGTGGTCACCTTCATGGCCGTATCGCTGCAGAAAAGCTTGGCCATTGACGCGAGTTTTGTGTTTCTCTCACCTGAATCAAAGGCAATCGCTGCCCTTTCCATAAGCCCCCTGCCAGCCTCGATAGAGGTTGAGGCGTCGGCCAGCAGGAACTGGATTGCCTGGTGCTGAATTAGCGGTTTCCCAAAGGTATGACGATTTCTTGCATACTCGATGGCATAATCAAGGGCCCCTTCGGCCAGACCCAACGAAAGTGCTGCTACTGCGGGCCGGGACATGTCGAAATCGCCCATTGCTATCTTAAAACCGTGGCCCTGCGCACTTACAAGGTTGGCGCTCGGCACGAGAACGTCTTCCAGGATGACCTCCGCAGTATTGCTTCCCCGGAATCCACACTTATCTTCAATCCTGCCGATGGAAACCCCTTTCCAGTCTCTTTCTACAATAAAAAAAGACAGTTCCCTCTGCCCAGTCTTTGTGAGGACCGAGTAGAGCCCGGCTACAGACCCGTTGGTGGCAAATGCCTTTCGGCCGTTGATGATGAAGTTTTCCCCCGATCTCCTTGCCGTGCACTGGATCGCTTGAACATCCGAACCGGCGCCCGGCTCCGTGACCAGATATCCCATGAGTTTTCTTTCCGCGGATATCATTGGGCAGTATTTCCCTTTTTGCGCCTCATTGCCCGCAAAGATAAGCGGATAGCTTCCCACTGCCTGAATGATAAGCAACAGGGCGGAAGACGCGCAGGCCTTGGAGACCTCCTCTATGCAAAGGCAAAGAGTGTGCGAGGGATTGCCAGGCCATCCATCGTGGTCCGGTGGGAGCATTATCTTAAGCGCTCCAAGATCCCAGAGATGGGATACGACTTCCCAGTTGAACTCGCCGCTTCTATCTGTTTCAGCCGCGGCGGGCGCGATTTTTTCTTTCACAAGACGCTTGAGATTGGCAAGCATAATCCTTTGCTCCTCAATGCGTTCAATCATATAAACCTCCAAAGCGGCCGATAAGGCGCCATTGGGTTGAGGAAAGTAAGAACTGATAACGGGGCAGTGACGAGATAGACTTTTGGCCGGTCCTCCCGTATCTGACTTCTCTACTTTGTCTCAAAAGAAATCCAGCCTCCGCCATTTTTTTCCTTGAGTTCAGAAGTTAGTTTCTGTGCCAGGTTCATGACTATATTGCCTATCCTGTCACGGTCTGCGGAACAAATACGGAAGGATGGCGCGGCTATTCCCAGACACATAGCGACCTTTCCTTTTTTGTCATAAACAGGAGCCGCAATGCGGCAAACTCCAGTGCGCATCTCCTCAATGTCACAGGCGTAGCCTTTGATCCTAACCGATTCAAGCTCCTTCTCCAGGGTGTCAAGGCTTGTGATCGTGCGCGGGGTTATTTGAGGGAGTCCCATGCGCGCCATTACTTTTTGTAGTTTCGCGCCTTCGACGTGAGCCAGATAAACCTTGCCCGGAGCGGTAGCGTGTAAATAGGGATAGGCGCTGCCCACCCTGGAAAAGAGACGAACCGCGTCAGGGCCTTCAACCTGCTCGATCAGGATGAGCTGATCTTTCACGCGGGCCGAAAACTCCGCTGTTTCGCCCGTCAGCTCAACCAGTTTCTTGAGGTATCCCCTGGCCTCAGAGCGAAAACCCGTGCGATTGAGAACAAGGTTTCCCAGGTAGAGGAACTTAAAGCCAAGTCGGTAGGTTTTCCTGTCTTCGTCAAGAAGAACATATCCGTTTTCCCTTAGAACTCCCATTATTCGCCAAAGAGAAGGGACAGGGATGACGAGCTTTTGTGCTATTTCTCTAAGCCCCATTTCAGAGCCTTCCTCTGCCAGGAGTTCAAGGACCTTCAAGCCCCTGTCAAGAGCAGGCGCTTTCTTGTTATCTTTCATCTGTTTCATATATGAAATCTTTTATTTCAAATAAGATAAAATAATACCTTGCACAAGTCAAGTAATTTCTTGAGGTAAAATTCTTCTTTTGTTGGCTTGCATAAATCAGTTTTGGAACGGTAGAGGGATAAGTGTTTATATGAAATGTTTCCAAACTGGCGATAAATTCTATTTCATCGTTACTCTTCGGCCTGCTATGGGGGCAGAATAGACGGAGCGAATTTATTACAAAATGACGAGTAGTTAGGAGACCGCTACAACAATAAGTGATGCAGCTCAACAGAGTAGATAGACTTCTTGGAAAGCCTTCCTTTTTGGGAAAATGAGGTTTACCGTAAGTAAGGTGTCATTAGACCGGAGGTAATCAGAGGGTCTTCTCCATCATGTCCCCCAGAAGGGAGAGATGCGTTTTCTCATCATCTGCAAGCGTATTGAGGATTTTTACTGATCCAGGCTCTAGCAGGGTCCTTGAACATCGCAGGTAGAGGTCAAGTGCCTGGGCCTCTAACATCATGGCCTTTGTGATTACATCTGTGAAGGTCTTGGGAAGGGCGTCTTTCAGGGAGTCTTCCATGTTGAAGCCCCCCTCCATTATCTTAGCTTCAGAGGCAAATCTTTCAAGCTCTTCTGCGTCCTTTAAGCCTGTAATACTGAGATATGAATCGCGCAGCTTTCTTTTGTGTCCTTCTTCCATTCCTGCAAGCTTCTTTAAAAGAGAACCGGCCTCGCCATGCTGGGATTGGGAGATCTTTTCATAAAAATACCTCAGTCCTTCCTCCATAGCATAGGCGGTCTTGATGACGTCAGTCGGGGAATCTTCGGGTGAAAAGTAACCCAGACCGGTCTCGGCAGGCCCTGAGGCAGTTGAGCCGTCCCATGCCTTTATCCCGCCTGAGAGGTTATAAATCTCTTTAAAGCCTTTTCCGGCAAGGATTTGCGCGGCAACACGGCTCCGTCCTCCGACTGCACAATAGACGATGGTCGGCTTCTGAAGGTTAAGTTCCCCTGCGCGATCCTGAAGTTCCGGGAGCGGTATGAGCACACCACCCGGGATATGATTCTGTTCATATTCCCCTGGCTGCCTTACATCAAGAAGGTTGTATGTTCCCTCATTATGGTTTGATATAAAATTTTTTGCTTCCTCTACATTCATCGAGGGTGTCAGGGTAAAAAGCTGCTTCCATTCCATTCCGAAAGCTCCTTAAGACCTATTTTTTATGCTTCCAACGGCAACAAGATAAAGCATTCGGCTTTTGTCATCAAGCCCAAGAAGTTCCGCCGCTTCCCGATCATAGAAAGCGCCTATGCCGCAGCACCCAATCCCCAGGGCTGTTGCTGCAAGATAGAGCCTCTGTCCCATTCTGCCGGCGCCTATCATGGCATATCTGTAGCCCCGGGGGCCAGCTGAGCCGTCTATGATGTCAAGGTTTGAGAGAAAGACAAAATGAATTGAGGCAGCAGCGATCCACATCTGGTGAAGGCATATGTCGGCCATGGCATCATTAAAGCCGCCCTCAGCCGCGCGATAGATACTCCGCGATTCCTGGTCAAATACATAGAGTCCGGACGGTATGGCCTCAGAAGGTCCCAGGAGCATTCCTGCGGCGACATAGGGATAAGGTTCAGTCATCATGGCGGCTGAGATCTTTGCCAGGGCGGAAGGGCTAATGGCCCTGCCCATAAAATTTCTCTTTGAGCGCCTTTGAAACAAGACTTCAGGATAGTCAAATAACACCTTATCTTCAGGGTTTTCAATAATGCCGGTGACCGGCTCAAGCCGAAGGCCCAGCTTATCTGATATTTTCGCTGCCGAGTGAGGCCTTACTTCAATACAGGATTCGTTAAACTGCCTTAAGAGATCATAGTCCTTTTCCACGCGGGCCACCCTGCTTGCCTCGGCTATTTGAGAGGGAAGGGGAGCCAGCTCGTTTTTTTGGGTTTTCAGAGACAGGCTTGCAAGGCCGGGAATATCAACCAGAACAAGAGCCACCTCTCTTACATCTTCAATTCCAAGGAGAAGATTCACTTCACGGTCATCGAAATCGTAGTGGATTCTATAATGGATATTCATGGCCTTGAGCGCGAGGATATGGTTTTCCATTACATGCCCTGTATCAAGGAGGTTATAGCGATAGGCCCTGTCTCTGTATTTCCATGAGCTTCTGAAAAAAATGGCGGTGAAGAAGAAAACAACCCCGAAATCCGCCTCGCCCTCTAGATTTACAAAACTTCCTTGTCTTATCTGAGCGAGGCAATGATCGAAAGCAGAGTAATGGTATATTCCGTCATCGAGTCCTGCGACGCTTCTTGAAGCGAGATAGATCTCCGTCGGATAGAGGGCCCCTGCCGAGGCGGCGCTCCGGAACCAAAAATCCGTGCCTCCACCTCTGCTCCTTGCCGTAATAGCCTGAGTCAGAATGAGGATGCGCGCGACCTCATCTATGCTGAAATTTATCCTTGCGCTTGATGAAACGATCGTTTTCTGAGGAAGAGAGAAAAAAGAAGTTTTAAACGGGCTAAAATCCCTCACATCCGGAAGCTGAATATGCTTTATGCCTTTGTAATGCTTGAATGTGTCAGGCTGGTTTTCCCAGTCGAGCGCGTGACCGCCCATGTGGTGGCGCTCGTAGCATGTCTTGGTGTGGTAGGAAGATGCGGTTATCATTGTTTGGGAGGCTATCAGATCAGGGAAGAAAAGAAAAGCCGATTTCCGGCTGGAAATCGGCTTTTCAAGTTGATTACAGTTTGATGAATTATGCAGCTTCCAGTTTCTGCCTTGCTGCCATATCCATGAGCACGCGCTCCCTGGATTTGCCAATGCCAAGGGCCTTACGCTTCTTGTCTATATGGGCTATCATCTTCTGGGCCATTTCATGAGGATCTAAGGCGAAATCCCATGTGCCGAACCCGAGTCCCTCCAGCCCCTCAAAGAGATGTTTGTGGAATTTGGTCCCTTGAACTATGGGGAAGGTCACGCCAAAGATCGTATAGACGCCGGATGCCACAAAATAATGGCCGATGGATATGGCCTTCTCACTCATCCACTCAGGTGCCGCCCCTGCGACCGGCAGGTCGGCGATGCTTTCTCCGAGGCCGCCTGTTTTAACCATCTCCGCGCAGGCAATCAGGATGCGGCTGTTGTCAACACAGGATCCCACACCCAGAACCGGAGGCATGCCAACGGTCTCACAGACCTCTTTGAGGCCGGCTCCTGCCAGGTGGGCGGCCTCAGGCGTATAAAGGCCCGCTTTGGCAAGGGCGATCTGAGAACAGCCGGTCTGGACGACCAGCACATCGTTTCTGATAAGCTCCTTGACCAGTTCCACATGGACATAGTCCTGTTTGACCCTGGGGTTTGTGCAGCCTACGACTCCCGCGACACCGCGGATTCTTCCATTTATGATGTTGTCGTTAAGAGGCGTGTATGATGCCCTGAAGGTGCCGCCCAGCATGTAGTTGATGTATTCATGAGAAAAACCGTGAATACCGAGATTCTTTATCTTTGGAATCTCTATGGGCAGTTTGCGGTTCTTAAACCTTACTATGGCGTTTTCCACAATGCTGTCAGTGCATTCGCGCGGGGTATGATCATCGAATTCTATATGTTCCACTCCCTCTATATGGCATCTGGGGTTTGTTGTGAAAAGCTTCGTTCCGTAACATTCAGCTACCTTACCCAGACCCTGCTTGATGCACTGCACGTCAACGCCCATGGCATCCACTGCGCCTGTGATCAAAATCGCCTCACTTGACATGAAGTTGCCCGCATGGGGAATTCCGTGACGTGACAATACTTCGGCTCCTGAGCAGCACATGCCGAGCAAGTTGATTCCCTTGGCGCCTGCGTCCTTGGCTGCCTGGATGAGCCCGGGGTCATTAACAGATGAGATCATGGACTCAAAGAGATTCGGCTCATGGCCGTGAATTATCACATTGACATGGTCTTCCTTGAGACAGCCCATGTTGACCTCTGCCCTTACCGGGGTGGGTGTTCCGAAGAGTATATCGGATATCTCGGTTGCCACCATTGATCCGCCCCAACCATCTGAGAGGGCTGTCCGTGAGCACTGTTTTGTCAGATTTTCATAATCCTGATCAACGCCCATGTGGGTGCGGTGCATCAGTTCCATGATCTCGCGCATGGCGCCACGCGGAACCACGCCGTTCTTTCTCCAGGTCTCAAGGGTCTTTGGCGGAACCCTTTTGGCAAATGGAATCTCGCCTTCCACCTGCACATAGGTTCTTTCAAGCTCGGTATATAGATCGGTTGCTATGTCTTCAACGCTTCTGCCTTCGGTTTCAATACCCAGCTCTTTTGCGACCTCTTCCAGCTTAACCGTATCTTTGATCTGATAATCTTTGATGTGGCCGCCTACAACCTCGCGGAAAAGGTCGAGCATGCTCATGCCGTGATCGGTATGGGCCGCCGCGCCGCTTGCAACCATCCTCGCGAAGTTCCTGGCCTGGATGGTATCAATGGTTGCCCCGCAGACTCCCACTTTTCCGTATGGATCCTTGGCTACAAGGCGGCATGGCCCCATGGAGCAGTGCTTGCAGCATGCCGATTCAGCACCTATTGGGCATGGTTTCATGCTGGCTGCGCGGTGGAAGGCGGTTTCAACGCCGTCCCTCTCAGCTTTTCTAAGCATCTGGGCCGTAGCTTCGCATGAGGTAGCCTCGCTGATATTCAGTTTTACTTCTTTCTTTTCCTTTTCCAGTTTTTCCATGTGTTCCGATACCCTCCTTCTTGGATTGGTTTTTTAGCGTATCCTGTCCTTATTAGTAACTATTATCGAATTGGGAGCCAAAAAAAGCCAGAAATTTGATATATTCCAGCTTAATTCCTAGTCATATTGCCCCGGGAATCTAAGGATGTCAAATGTTTTTTTATAAAAAAAATGGGAGGCTTGAGGCCTCCCCAAAACACTAATGATCCGTGAAGCCCCGCATCTCCGGGATTGGATGCAGCGGTTCATTTTCACGCAAACATAGTTGATCCCCGCTAGGCGCTTGCTTCAAGTGTGCACTTTGAGAAATCTATTTCTTTTCCACAACCGCTGCATGTGTGGGACCTATTGAATTCGTCTGAAAATATCTCTTTTTCCTTTCCGCAATTAGGACACTTGCAGGTAAAGGATTTAAGGTTCTTCAGATCCTGTAAACCTGGACAATGTTGGGGTGTGCTCGCCATATCCATCTCCTTTCCATCGCCTGCCATGAAAGGCGGCTATTCTTTGAGTTTCTTGCTGATTTCTTTCCCATAGTCCTGGGCCATGGTTGTCCCTCCGCCTAAAAAAGAAGACTTGAGTCGCAAGGGGCCTCCCACCATCTTCATCTTAAAGATGTTCTTCATGGTGTCATAGATGCGTCCCGGAGCTTCTCCGCTCCAGCCGAAGGCTCCGAATGAACCAGCGACCTTTCCCTCAAGCCCGGCCTTTTCAGCCAGGAAAAGGAGGGTTTTCATAGCCTGCATCATCTCGCCATGATATGTCGCGGAGCCAAAAACATAGCCGTCATACCCCTGGAGGTTTTTTTCGTTTTTGATTGTGGTAATGTTGACGACATCTGCTTCATTTCCACCCATGCGGATTCCTTCTGCTATTAACTCAGCTATCTTCTTTGTCTCTCCGGTTCTGGTGGAATAGACAAGCAATACCTTAGACATTTAAAATTACCTCCCTGGAAGGGTTTACCAAGCTATTTTTCTTCAACTTCCACTACCTTTCCCTTATGCTTTGTTCCGCACAGGGGGCAAAGGATATCAATCTCTTTCTCATCGCCTATGAATTTTTCCCTAAGTTTCTCAGGTCCCAGGAAACTTACATCACCGCATGCGCATTGAGGGCATTCGGCCTTCACCGTATATTTCTTCTTTGACATAACTTAAGGTCCCTCCTTTGAATCATCCAAGTCTTGGATCTTGCCCTGTTTTGCCGCAGTCCGGAATATAACATGAAATGTCCACAAACTCGCATTTCTTTTTGCAGGAGGGGCACTTCTCCGGCGGTAGGTCCGAATTTACGGTATAACCGCACTCCTTGCATTTCCAATCAGCCATTTTGACCTCCTGGCCCGGGCTCTCCGGGCCGCATTTCATTTGTGATTAAGCCTTCCACAATCCATGGATGTTGCAGAGTTCCCGAGCGGAAACCTTGGCCGCGTCAATAGAGAAGACCGCCTCCGGAGCATTTCCCGGTGAAAGGTATTTTCTGTAAAGTGTTCCGTCCGCCATGATTTCAATCCACTCAATGAAATGTTTTTCCTCCATGGGATGAGCGACACTTCCCACCTTCACCTTGAAACCTCCGGCTGTCTTCTCTACCACCGGAACATGTTTCTCCTTGGCCGCGTCAACGGTGTTTTCCTTAAGAAGCACCATTGGCTTGCCGCAGCATACCAGCTCGCCTTTTCCCCCGTGAAGAACCTCTACTATGTTTCCACAAACCTCACACTTATAAACCTCAAATCTTTCAGCCATGTCCTATACCTCCTCCAGTTGATTCTGTTTCGACCACTAAGATAAATTAATAATTCTCACCCAAAATCTCAAAATGGGCCTTGGGGTGAGCACATGCTATGCAGGATTCCGGGGCTTCTTTGCCCTTATGAATATACCCGCAATTCCTGCATCGCCAAACCACTTCAGTATCTTTCTTGAAGACCGAACCGTTTTCTATGTTTGAAGCCAAATCCCTGTAACGCTTCTCATGCTGTTTTTCGGCTACCGCAATAGCCCTGAATACAGCAGCGATCGCATGAAAACCTTCTTCATCAGCCGCCTTTGCAAACTCCGGATACATGGTTGTCTGCTCATAGTTTTCACCAGCGGCTGCCGCTTTAAGATTCTCCAGGGTTGATCCTATAACGCCTGCCGGAAAGGCTGCTGTTATCTGAACCTCTCCACCTTGCAGAAGCTTGAAGAGCCTTTTGGCATGTTCCTTTTCCTGGTTGGCGGTTTCCTCAAATATGAACGAAATTTGCTCAAAGCCTTCTTTCTTGGCTTTGCTTGCAAAGTAGCTATAACGATTTCTTGCCTGGGACTCGCCTGCGAATGCCGTAAGCAGGTTTTTTTCCGTCTTTGTTCCCTTTAAATCCATCAGATATCTCCTTCTTCACTTCTGCATTTTTTGCATAGACCAACAAACTCAAGTTTATGACCGAAGATGCCGTATTTAGTAAGATTCCCCAGTGCATGTTCAAGGTGTTCGAAAGGATTGTCAGAGGTCTTTATATCTGCGTCCTCAACGGTTCCGCATCTTATGCATGTGATGTGGTAGTGATCGGAAGTCTTCCAATCAAACCGCATCTGGGTATGCTCAGGTTCAAGCCTGCTTATCAACCCTGAAGATGCCAGCAGCTCAAGGTTTCTGTAAACTGTACCAAGGCTGATCCTCGGAATCTTCTTTCTCACCCTCTCGTAAATTTCATCCGCCGTGGGGTGAGAGCCTGAGTCCCTTACTTCCTTGAGTATGACCTCCCTTTGCCTTGTCATGCGGCTTGCGGGTTGCTGCTTCAAATTACCTCCAAAGCCTGTATGATGCCTGACACAAACAAAATCTAAGAACCTTGTTGGAAGGAATCAAGCATAATAAAGCTTTTGAAACTATATCATCACTTCTCCTTCTTTTCAAAGGTCTTCTTCCCGCCGCATTCAGGACATTTCTGCGGTTTACACCTTGATTCCTTTGTATGACCGCAATTTGAACATTTATATACACTCATTCTAATCACCTCCTTCAGTCTTCTTTCCACCACCCTTTGCGAATGTGAGACTGCTTTTCCTTATCCGCAAGCCCCTTGATCTTAAATGCCGCATCCCTAAGAACTCCATAGAGAATGCCGCATCCTGTATCTTCCTGGTCGGATTCTCCCTGCTGAGCGATCTGAAGCATTTTTTCAGCAAGATCCAGGGTTATCACTATATTTCGATCACACGGTTTCATCTCAACTATTCCTTGCAGCCCTTTTCTGTTTAGTGTCCACCCGGAAATGAGATAGTTTCGTCGAGTTCAAGGCGGGCGATAATTTTAACCACAGGAATACATTGACGTATTTCGAGGATTAAAATTTGAGCCCAACGCCGAAATCGGTGAAAATAGCCATTCCCGGATGGACACTGTTTAGGAAATAGCAAGGTATATGCCGCACCAGATTTGACCCCGGCAAACAAGCGATATAAGCCGAAGAGCGTAGAAAACGGTATGCCCTGTATATACTAAATGTTAGCAAACACTTAGCAGGTCTTAAAAGCTGGTTTTTTCTTCATCCAGTGTGCGGCAAATTTTTCGACATGCCGTTAAAGAAAGATTTATTGGCAGGTTTCTTAAGACAGAGAGATGGGTTGATGTGTATCAATTGTGGCAGCATGATACACAAGTGTATCACTTTAGGCCAGAATGATCCCCGAGGAACCGATACAGTGTGGCACGGCCCACCCCCAGAATCCGAGCTGCCTTCGCGCGGTTACCGCCGCTTTTTTCGAGAGCCAGCCTTACCGACTCAGTATCGAGTTTTCTTCTGGGATCCGCCACTTTTTTTAAAGTTGATTCCTCAAGTATGTGAGGGGGAAGATCGCTCGGCAATATGACATTGCCGCGGCTGCGCACTATGGCGTAATGGATCGCGCTTTGAAGTTCCCGTACGTTTCCAGGCCAGTCGTAGGCGCCCAAGAACTCCATGGCAGCCCGCGATATACCTATGTGACGCTCATCTTTTTTTTCAGCCTTTTTGAGGAAATGCTCCGCAAGAAGGGCTATGTCGTCTCTTCTATCCCTGAGCGGAGGAAGATTTATCGGCACTACGCATATTCGGTAAAACAGGTCTTCACGAAAGCGATTCAGTTCCACCTCATGTCTCAGATCCCTGTTTGTGGCGCTTATCAGTCTGACATCCACAGAGATGGTCTTTTCGTCTCCCAGTCTCTCGAATCGGGACTCCTGGAGAACCCTCAGAAGTTTGACCTGCACTATCTTGGGAAGTTCTGAAACCTCGCCGAGGAAGATGGTTCCTCCGTCGGCCAGTTCGAATCTTCCCTTCTTATCCCTTATAGCTCCTGTGAAGGCGCCCTTTACGTGCCCGAATAGTTCGCTCTCAAGTATGCCTTCCGGAAGGGCGCCGCAGTTAATCGGCACAAAGGGTCTTTCCGCCCTTCGGCTTTCGTTATGGATCGCGGCCGCAACCAGTTCCTTTCCTGTGCCTGTCTCCCCATATATGTGGACCGGAAAATCCGTTGCTGCCAGGTCCTGAATCTGTTTGTAAACATTAAGCATTTTTGGGTCTCTACCCACAATGCCTGAAAAACAGTCAATCTCGCCCGCTTTGAGCTTCAAGCCTATGATGTCGGTGACGTCTCTGAAGGCCGCCAGAACTCCTGCAAATTCACCTTCTCTGTCATTCATGGCGGTAACCTTCATCTCGATTCTTCTGGGCTCCTTATTTTTGTTAAGGAAGGTCAGCGAATAGCTTTTATGGGAAAAGGGGTCAGGAACTCCGCCCAGAAAAGAGCAGTTAGCCCCGCAGAAGGGCCTTCCAAATGCCTCATGGCAGTCCTTTCCCATTACCTGGTTTCTGTTATAGCCTGTTATGGATTCCGCTGCCCGGTTGAAAAACAGGATGCGCCTGTTCGTATCATGGGCTATGATGCCTTCCGTCAGGCTATCGAGGATACGCTCCAGGTTTTCCTTGTCGGAGAGGAGCTTTTGAAGAAATATGTCCTTCATGGCAGCCAGAAATATAGTTTAAAGGGATTCCTGCTTCAAGTAGGAAATATATAGAGAGATAATAAAGAGGGTATTTATATGAAAACGCCTCTTCCCTTTATCCCTGACCCTCGACGGGGGAGAAAGGGGGGTGGGAGCGATTACTTGTGCCTGAGGAGGATAGGACATGGACTATGAGAGCATTGTATGGAATATCCCGGAGGACGGGATCGGAGAGCTTACTCTCAACAGACCCAGGCGGTATAACAGCGTAAACATGAGGATGCTTGAGGAGCTTGAAGATCTCTGGGCGGGTCTCAAGCGCAAAAGGGATGTTTTTGTGATTATACTCAAAGGGGGAGGGGATAGGGGCTTCTGCGCCGGGCTTGACATTAGAGAGGCAGTGCGCCTCACAGGTTCCATGAACGCGGATCAGTTTTATGAATTCCAGTCGCGCCTTTCAAGGATATTGGTTTCTATGAGGGCCGCCCCCCAGCCAATAGTGTGCGCTGTTCACGGGCCGGCGGTGGGGCTCGGCTTCAGCATGGCCCTTGCCTCGGATATAAGGATAGTTAGCACCGATGCGCGTTTTTCAGCAGCCTTTATAAATATCGGGCTGGGAGGAGCGGACATGGCATGCAGCTATTTTCTCCCCCGCCTTATCGGGGCGGGGAGGGCCTATGAGCTTATGCTCACAGGCGATTTTCTATCGGCTCAGGAGGCCTTTTCTCTGGGGCTAGCAAGCCGCCTTGTGGAAAGAGACACCCTTTCTGACGAGGCGACAAAAACCGCAAGGGTGCTGCGGGCAAAAAACCCCATGGGGCTCAGACTTACAAAGGAAGCCATAAACATGAATATGGATGCGGGGAGCCTTGAACAGGCACTCAGCATCGAAGACCGGAATCAGACCCTGCTGCTTTTAAGAAGCATGCTCGATCCGGCCGGCAGGACAAGCCGTTTCTTTTAGGGCCTCTGCTCTGCTTGCCTTTCCCTGCCAAATGTTTAAATTTTTTTTATAAGGCGAATTTTTTTTCAAAGGAGTTCTACTATGTTCAGTCACATACTTGTGCCGACAGACTTTACTGAGAAGAGTGCCGAATCGGCAAGGATAGCTGTGAAGATGGCTTCATCCTTTAACTTCCCATGCAAGATAACCCTCCTCCACGTAATTGAGACAATAGAGGGTGCCGATTTCGAAGAGTTTGCCGATTTTTATGAGAAACTCAGAAAACGTTCGGAAAAGAAACTGGATGAAATGATCAATACCTTCTCAGGAGATGGTTTCAAGCTCTACAAGAAGATACTCCTCGGTAACAGGGTCAGGAAGATTCTCGATTTTATAAACAAAGAGGGCGTTGATCTGGTAGTGCTCAGTTCCCATAAGGTTGATCCCAAGGGCGGTCTTGAGGGCTGGGGCACGATCAGCTATAAGGTGGGCATGCTTGCGCATTGTCCGGTTCTGATGGTCAAGTGATGAGGCCTGGAGCAGATAGTATCAGCAATTTGTCTATTTCCGATTATCACATCCATACCCCACTTTGTAAACATGCGGAGGGGGATCCGAAGGAATTTGTTTCAGCGGCAAAGTCTCTGGGGGTTCCTGAGATATGCTTTACCGATCACTGCCCTTTTCCGGACGGCTATGACAGGCCCCATCGCATGGAGCCGGACCAGTTTTCTCTTTACCGGGAGATGACCAGCGACCTCTGCGAGGTCTCAGGTCCCCATGTGCTTTTTGGAATAGAGGCCGATTATTACGAGGGCTGTGAGGCGCACCTCAGGGAATGGCTGCCCCGGCAGGGCTTTGATCTGGTGCTGGGCTCCGTGCATTTCATCGGTAACTGGGGCTTTGATGATCCTGATCAGAAGGGGCGGTGGAGATCGGTTGATCTGAAGACGGCCTGGCGTGAGTACTTCGCCCTTTTGGCAAGGCTTGCGATGTCTAGTCTCTTTGACGTTGTGGCCCATTTAGATCTCCCCAAAAAATTCGGTCACAGGCTTACAGATAAAGAGATGATAGAGATGGCCTCCCCGGTTCTCGACCTTATAGCGGCTTCAGGTATGGGCATTGAACTTAATACGGGAGGGCTGCGCAAACCGGTAAATGAAATCTATCCGTCCGCCCTTATCCTTGGTCTTGCAAAGGAAAGAGACATACCGATATGCTTCGGTTCAGACGCGCACGCCCCTAATGAAGTTGGCTTTGGTTTTGCGGATGCACTCGTTCTTGCCCGGTCAGCCGGTTACACCGAGTCTCTTCTGATGCGGCAGAGGAAAAGATCATTTAAGCCGCTGCCGTTTATCAGCGATAATCCTCCGAGCCATCACCGGCATTGAAGGGAAGACAGGAAAAAAACATCTCCTGGAAAAGCGGGAGCCCGGACAGCTCCACATATTGCATTTTCCTGGCCACGCGGGTGGCCTCTTTTCTGATGGATGAGTTCACAAGGGCAAGATATGCCCCCCTGGCAGCCGCGTTTCCGACAGGTACCACGGCGGGACTTCCAATGTCGGGTATGAGGCCTATGGCCTCTGCGTCACAGGGCTCTATCGCGTTTCCACCTGCTCCTGCAAGGTAAATGCGCCTTATCCTGGGCCTTCCCGCTTTCTCCCACAGCACCATGGCCCCCGCATGGATGGCCGCCTTCGCCATCTGCACCTCGGCTATGTCGCGGTGGGTCATTACGATATCATGTCCTGTGCCGGACCTTGAGGCAGGGACAAGCAGAAACTCAGTCCCGTCCCGGCCGGCGCGGAGTTTTTCATCTCCTCTACTGTCGATAAAAGATCCTCCCGCAGTTACTATGCCTGCCTTTATCAGGGCCGATGCTGCCGAAATAACTCCGGAGCCGCATATACCTATGGCCGGAAGATTTCCTATGGTACTTACCTTTGCCTCCCAGGTGATCGGATCAACCGAAACCCTGTCAATGGCCCCGGGCATCGCCTTTATCCCGTGTCTTATATGCCCCCCTTCAAAGGCAGGGCCTGCCGCTGTGGAACAACAATAGGTAGATGAAGCATTCCCAAGCACTATCTCGCCGTTGGTTCCTATATCAAGCAGAAGACAATGGGATTTCTTTCTGTGGATGGAAGCGGCAATGGTGCATGCGATTGTGTCGCTTCCTACAAAGGCTGCCTTGAGGGGTAAAAGGTGTACATAGGCTGAGGAAGAGACCTTGAGGCCGATATCCCTGGCCTTCAGGTCCTGTGCCTCGGTGATGATCGGGCGGTAAGGGGCAAGAGAAAGGCTCCAGGTATCAAACCCCAGCAAGAGATGGTGCATGACTGTATTTCCCACCACTACCGCATCAACTATCCTTTCCGTCTCTGTCCCGGCTGAGGCGGCCATTTCTGCGAGCATTTCATTGAGACACTCTATAATGAATCTGCTGAGTTTCAGTGTCCCTTCTTTATGCCTTTTGCAGTAGCTTATGCGGCTTATGACGTCGTCCCCGTACCGGATTTGGGGATTGAGCCTCGAAGCAACCGCCTTTTCATCGCCGTCTTCAAGATCAACCAGACAGCCCACAACGGTTGTCGTGCCTATATCGAATGCGGCTCCGTAAATCCGGCAATCGCCTCCGGCATAAATACCTACCAGCTCCCGTTCTTGTCTTAGGGCGGCGCAGAGGCGCGTTTCTCCGGACCTGAGGATATCGGAGAGTTTTTTGACAGAAAAGGAATCGGCCACGAAATGAGAAGCCCGGCAGGCTTTACCAATAGCATTGGAAATCCTTTCCATTTCGTCGGCGGAGCCGGAACTCTCCGAGAGTTTTAAGGGGAAGGACTTGACGCCGGGCTTTGCAGGGGTCTTCCTGAGAGCCAATGCACCAGTAAGGATGGTGACCCCGGAATTCTGCCATTCGGATGGTATCCTGATAACGGCGGAGCCTTCTACGTTCAGGGCGCAGGCGAGTCTATGGCCGGAATGGATGAGGTCCCCAAGGAGGGCTTTTTCATCATCCGTCGGGGAAGAAAGAGGATATGAAGACCACTCGACAATCACCCTGCATTTTCCGCATTTCAGGCGGCCGCCGCAACCTGATGGAATTGATATCATGGCGCTTTTAAGGATATCAAGGAGGCTTTCTCCATCCCTGTTTGCCAGTACCTTACCCAGGGGCTCAACCTTTATGAATCTTTCTTCCAAGGGACTTTCAGGCATCTTTCAGTCCCCGGATGCGAGAAGCTCCCGAATCTTCCTTACGCCGTCTGCCGCGTCTCTTGCGTAGGCATCGGCTCCGCAGACATCAACGACAAATTTTCCGGTCAGTGCGGCGCCTCCGCAAATTATCTTGATTTTCGATGTCATGTCGCTTCCTTTCAGGAGACGAACCGTATCGAGCACGTGCGGGTCTCCGGTTGTGAGGAGGGAAGATAAGCCTACAACCCTGGCGTCTTCCTTCCGCACTGCATCCAGAAATCTCTCCGCAGGGACATTTTCACCCAGATCCACCACACGGAATCCCGCGCTTTCAAGAAGGAGCTTTGTAAGGTTCTTTCCTATGTCATGGAGGTCTCCGAAGACGGTTCCTATGACAACGGTCCCCGAATCAAAGCCCTTTCCTTCACCGCCTGCCGTAAGCGCCGGTTTTACAATATCCATGCATGACTGCATTGTTTTTGCGGACATCATCATTTCAGGGACGAATATCTGCCTCTTTTCGAACCGCTCCCCCACTGTATTAAGCCCGGCGATAAGGGCGTCGTTGACAATCAGTTGGGGATCAATGCCGATTGAAAGGGCCTTTTCAGTAAGCTCAAGGGCACTTCTTTTCCTTCCGGCCATGATCGCCTCTTTGAGAGCCTCAATGATATTATCATCGCCCGTTTGATGGGCCTGCGCTCGAGCGGCGGTTATGCTACCCTCCAACTTTCCTGCATACCTTAGATATGCAGAGCAGAATTCATCTCTTGAAAGGATCATCTCCGCAATATATAGAGCCTTTTTCATGACAGGATCGGTAGGGTCCATGATGGGGCAGATGAGTCCGTTTTGGGCTGCCATGGCAAGGAATATCGCATTGATTGCGCTACGGTCAGGAAGCCCGAATGAGATATTGCTGAGACCAAGAGTGAGATTAACGCTTAAGGTTTCACCTATAAGACGAAGGGCTTTCAGCGTTTCCAGACCCGCGGCATGGTCAGCGCTCACGGCCATGGCAAGGGGATCAAAAATTACGTCATTTCCTGGGATTCCCTCTTTTTCGGCCCGGCTTAAGATGGTCTGCGCTATTTTCAGGCGGCCTTCGGCCTCTTTGGGAATGCCCGAGTCATCCATAGTAAGGGCAATCACCGAGGCGTTGTATTTTTTTACCAGGGGAAGAATCTGATCCAGTTTGTGTTTTTCTCCATTTACAGAGTTAATTAAAGGTGTTCCAACGTATACTTCAAGCGCGGCATCAAGCGCTTGAGGATTGGCGGAATCAATGCATAGCGGCATATCGGTCATTACCTGGATGGCTCTGACAGCCTCACGAAGCACCCTTGGTTCATCAATACCTGAGACGCCGACATTCACATCAAGGATTTTGGCTCCTGCCTGAAGCTGGATTTCGGCCTCATGAATGAGGACTGACAGATCCCCCTTTTCGATGGCTGCGGCAAGTTTCTTTCTACCGGTCGGGTTTATTCTTTCCCCTATGATAACAAGCGGGCCGCCCCTCTCTATAGCAACCTCCACGGACCTGCCTCTCAGGAGAGTTCTGGCGGGGCCGGAAGGAGAGGGAAAGCTGAGGGATTTTTTGCTTTTAAAAGACGTATTGTCGCTTCTGATCTTCCCGTATTCAGCCGCTGTGACCAGGGCGGTCCTCACATTTTCATCCGGGGTTCCGTAAGTAAGACCCACTGTATCTATGGAGAAGTTTTCAAGAGGCGCTCCGCTATCGATGAGTCTTCGTACCTCGGATGCCACCTCGGCAGGGGTGCCGTTTTTCATAAGAACCGGGTTTATGCGCGCGTTTACGGCCACCTCTGGCCCAAGCATCTGCCGTGTCTTCATTACGTCAGAACCGAATCCTATTTCAAGAAAGGCAAGGTGCCTTACCTTGGCATATCCGGGGAGGGCCTCGTTTACCGAGCCGCAGTGGTGTATGCCCAGGGGATGGCATTCGTCTGCTATCATGTTGTCGTATTGGAGAAGAAAACTCTCGTATGTTTCAAGCGAGACCTGTTCTATGGTGCAGTTGGGCAGTACATAAAATGTAGGGTCGCACATTGGTGTCACATCCACTGCGCCGGTTCCGGTGGTCTTATGATTGAAGCGAAAAAGCTGGATCATGGTCTCGGTACATACCCTGAGCAGATGGTGGCAGAGTTCGGGCCGCTCGAAATAGTCGAAGTAGAAATTGTCTCCCCTCAGTTTCAGCGCGAGGTTTTGTACACCTGTTGTGTTTATGTCCCCCACCACCTTGCCGTATTTTGACCGGAGATATTCTATTTGCTTTATCATGTCGGACATGGGAGGCGTATGAAATAGATCTGGAACTTTCAGTTTCATGATCTCCTTTTCCGACAGGTTCAGCGGCATTGCCCACGGGAGGGCGTCATCCTTGAAGACTATTTCGCATCCGAATACAGCGGGAAGCATAACCATTCCGAAGGTTATGAGGGGCTTGGGACCTGGATTCGGGTTTCCGAGCCCCACGTCTCCGAACCGTTCATGGAGACATTTTTCGATCATCATCCTCGCCCTTATCCTTGTCTCGGGATCAAAATAGTAATCCCGGCCAAAGGAGATGCCGTAATTTGTATAGAACCAGTCGGGATAAAAACCTACGCCAAGCGGTATATGCTGCCTTTCTGTCATGAAAGTCTCCCTGTGAAGTGCAAAATGGGTTTATTGCAGAGCCTATCTGTTTCTGTTATAAAGTCCAAGCTGTTTATGCCAAATACGAGAACTATTTGCAACTATGAGATCACAAGGCTTAGGGGGGGATAGAGCGATCTTTCTATAGACTAGTGTCCATCCGGAAATGAGATAGTTTCGTCGAGTACAAGGCGGGCGATAATTTTAACCACAGGAATACATTGACGTATTTCGAGGATTAAAATTTGAGCCCAACGCCGAAATCGGTGAAAATAGCCATTTCCGGATGGACACTAGACTAGCCTCTGGGAAGACCTCTGAGCGCAAACTCAAGGACAGATATCAGGCAAGGGTTTCAGGCTAAAAGGCAGTGGGGTCAATTTAGCGCTCAACAAAGGGAGACAAGAGATATGAGCTTCAAGAACATGCTTTATGAGGAAAGGGATCGCATCGGGATTATCACGTTAAACCGTCCGGAAAAGCGAAACGCCATGGGAAGAGAATTTGAGCAGGAGATCAGCAGGTGTCTTTCCGAGGCGGCTCGAACCAGAAGCGTCAAGGTGATCATAGTAAAGGCCAACGGGCCTGTTTTCTGCTCGGGCCATGACAAGGTTGAAATTCTCCATCGGCCGGTGGGTGAGGTGAGGGATTTCTTTCAGACCTGCATAGACCTTTTCATGCTCATGCGCTCGGTGCCCCAGCCTATCATCGCGCAGGTGCACGGGATTGCCATGGCCGGAGGATGCCATTTCGTAGCAGGCTGCGACCTTGCCGTTGCCGCTGAAAAGGGTGCCCAGTTCGCCATGACCGGCATCAAGATCGGCTACAACTGCTCAACGCCCACCGTGGCTGTAAGCCGTGCCATCGGCTCCAAGAAGTGTCTGGAGATGCTCTTTACAGGCAACTTCATATCCGCAAGGGAGGCGCTTGCCTATGGACTTGTGAACCGTGTGGTGCCGGATGAAAGGCTTGGAGAGGAGACCTGGAATCTTGCAACCGAGATATCCCAATACAGTCTGGAGGTGCTTGGTACCTCCAAGGAAGTCTTCTATCAACAAAGGGACATGGCGGAGCGTCAGGCCTATGTTTTTGCCAAAGAGATGATGGCCTCCCAGGCCCTCTGGCCGGAAGGCATTGAGGGCATGACCGCTTTTAATGAAAAGAGGAAGCCTTTTTGGCCTGAAAGGTAAAATAGATCAGATTATGCTTTCGGCCAGTTCCATGATGCGGGATTTTTTCGTGAGTCCCGATACCCACTCTTCAGGAATGGCCTCCATGCCCAGATGGGCACCCAGGATCATGCCGACGGCCATTGCGCGCGCAGCATTGTCGCCTCCTGCCATTACCGCCTGGATAAGTGCCTCCCGGAGGTCCTTTTCATATTTGCAGACAAGGTGGACTATGCCCGGGAAGGCATCCGGCGTATGACAGCTCTGCCCGAACCTGGATATCTCCGAGATGCTGTCCTCGCCTATAGAGTCACGTCCAGCACTAAACCAGCTCTCGATGGGCAGGCCGGTGAACCGTTCCGCTGCTGTTTTCTCCATTGCATCA
>Ga0210054_1001171_pt1 | contig 22436 bp, 17 predicted proteins | sample CryGeymeta201516_FD_185470 | JGI IMG/M metagenome (GOLD analysis project Ga0210054, IMG submission 185470) | Groundwater microbial communities from Crystal Geyser aquifers in Utah, USA - Crystal Geyser metaG 2015-16 (SPAdes) (version 2) | ecosystem: Environmental > Aquatic > Deep subsurface >... | reverse complement strand
GGAATACACCGAAGCTATTGCACAAGTTCGACGCCTCTGCGTGCACAGCAGTGTGTTGGGTGCTCACCACACGCCCACGGGTGAAGTTCTGCGAACTTCCACTTCGGTGTATTCCTAACCTTCGCGAGTATAGCTGACAAGTTGTGGGCGGACTTGCTCGACGAATCGCTGGAGATACTCCTCGAAGCTGGGCGCCTCCAGTTGCGAGGTGTCGGGCGCGCCGAGGGTAGCGTAGCCGGGAAACAGGTTGATGTACGCCAGCTTCCCGGGCGCGTACTTCCTGACTGCGGCGACGCCGGCGGCGAGCTTCGGGAAGAGGCTGGCGCCGGGCTCATCCACCAGGTAGTACCCGAGCACCGCCTCGCTGCGGCCGGCGTCGTCGATCATCCGCTTCACGAAGGCGTCGATCTCCTCGGCCGGCAGCTTCTTCCACTCGTCCCGCGAAAGGGGACCGCGGTCCGCACAGCCGAACATGAGCGCCTTGAGGCCCAATTGCTCGCAGACCGACAGATCCCGGGGCTTCACGAACCCCGCCATTGTGAAGTTGCACTCTGCGATGCTCTCCACGCCGTGTTTGGGCTCCACCGGTTCCTTCCAGCCATGCAGCGGGTCCCAGGGGAGGATCGGGAAGAACTCCGGCGGGGTCGCGAGCGGCTCAGGTGCTGACATTGTTTCCGTCCTTCCCGCATTGCCTGCAGTCTCCGCGACGCAGACAGCGGTCGACGCGGCGGCGAGGGCAACATTCCAAGCGATCTGTCTGAAGAGTCCGTGCATGGGGAACACACCCGACTATACTGGGCCGCCGGGGCACTCGCGTTGGACGGCCGCGATGGCGGCCTCCATGTGCTCCTCGGGGGTGCCGCGGCCGGGGTAGAGCTGCACGTATGCGGAGCCGCTCTGGGCAAGTTCGCGGATTCGGTCGTCGATAACGGCCGGCGATAGCTCCAGCATTTCCTGCGGGGTGAGCTGGGTCCAGAATCTGTCGCCCATGATGTCGTGCATCTCCAGCAGCGTCAGGTTCTTGCAGCCCGCCCCGTGGAACTCGGTGATGCCTACCTCGTCGCGAGCGATTCGCAAGTGCTCGGCCCGCAGCAGTTCGCTGTGCATGAACCGTCGTTCCTGGCCCGCGTGCAGGCGCTGGTAGCAGGGCACGGCGAACCGGCGGTACAGCTCCGGTGACAGCAGCCCGGAAAAGTCATCCCCAGTGTAGGTGAAGCCCCGGTACTCCTCGCCGCACAGCGAAGCGTCGAACGCAGCGACCGCCTCCTCCGCCTCCACCACAACCTCCAGCAGGCGACGCGCCCCGGCGGGGTTCTCGACCATGCCGGCCAGCACGCTGTTGCCGCTGATCTCACAGGCAATGCTTACCACGCTGCCGCCGTATCCCCCGAAACGAACGTCGTAGCCCTGCTCGCGGTAGTACTGCCAGGCCGCCCACCGCTGGGCCATGAGACCGGTAGACCGCGGGTCGCCGAGCCGGATCAAGTCGGCGTCCGCGACGTCTGTGATCGGCGGTCGCGTCGTGTCGACGTAGGGCACTTCATCCGCCTCTGGGACCACCACCGGCATGCCGAGGAACGAGGCAAAGCCGCAACTGGGGCTGTCCACGTGCGGGTGGATGAACCGGCCCACGCCGAACCGCTGCTCGGCAAACGCCTTCGCCGCCAACTGCGCCTCGAGCATGACCGCTGGCGACCCGTAGTAATCGCGATACGTCACGCCCGCGTACTCAGTGAAGGTTACGTTGCAGAAGGCGATGTGCCACTGGGGGGCCATGGCCGCCCTCATTCGGGAGCCACTGGCGAGTTCCTGCTCAAGGGTGCGTTCCATTGCCAGAGACCCGTGGCGCCCTCCCCGGGGGAACTGCTGCCGAGGTCAAGACCCGGGCGTAGCGACAGACCATCGTCAGGGCTTGCAGGCCCCGACGGGGACTGCTACCCTCGACGGAGCCGCGGCACAACTGGCAGGTTAGTGCGAAAGCAACACCTGCTCTATCTTCTCGGCGCCGGTGCGCCCCGCCTCACGTCCGCGCTGGCTGCGGTAGGCGCGCTCCGCTACGCTCCACGCGCCTACCGCAGCCATTCCTGCCTCCACTTCTGTACCTCCTGCTTCCCCGCTCTACCTAACACCTTCACTGCCACCAGGGGGGTACGATGTCTGTTCCCTTTCCCACCCCTCCTGGTCTACCTCCAAGGTGGCGACGGCACCCGCGCCGCCAGCCCCTCCTACCCGAGGATGATCGCCGAGGAGCAGGAGTTCGTCTGTGTGATTCTCCCGCTCTTCAAGCGGAGCGTGGATCCTGCCGATCCCGCCAATACTCCCCCCCCGATGATCATCCGCGACGCCGACGGGAAATCCGCCGGGCCGCTCTACAAGGAGATGCTGAGGCGACTCGAGGAAACGGTGCCCAATCTGGACCCCCACCGGCGAATCCTCGGGGGCTTCTCAAACGGCGCGCACATGACCGGCGAGCTGATCGACCAGTCTGAAGGGGAGACTGCGGGCCAGTTCTCGGCCTTCTTCCTCGTCGAAGGCGGCGGCCGGATGCGGCGCTACGATCTTCTCAAAGGCAAGCCGCTGCTCCTGATGTACGGCAGCCCCAAAGCACTGAACCGGATACAGCAGATGCACGACTCGGCAACTGCCGCGGGTGCGAAGGTCCCCCTCCACGAAATGAAGGGCGTCGGTCACGCATTCCCCTCGGAGCAGTTCCCGGCAGTGCGGGAGTGGCTGCGCGCGAACGCGCAGTAACCTCGGCAGACAGCCCTGCCGGTACCGGACTCCTGTCCGGGAAGGCACTTCGGGAGAGCCGGCCTGCGCCACGAGCCAGGCGGCGGGCAGCCTCCGTCATTGCGCCCCCGTCTGCACCTGAACGCCCGGCGCCGCCAAGGCCGCCAACACCTTCCCGCCGAACGCGAGTTGCCGCCCGTCCAGCAACGCCCAGTCTGCGGGCGCCTCGTTTGCCACCCGGACGAACCCAGCGGATCCCTCCAACTGCACCTGCCCCGCTGAACCGGCGTCGCGGCTGAAGGCGAGCAGGTCAGTGGTTTGCGGCCACCGGACGGCGACGCCCACTGCACCCTCGCCCGCCAGCGCTTCCACCGTCGGCCGCGGCGTGCCTTCGCGGCGCGGCACCAGCACCACCACGAACTGCGGGTCGGCGCTGCGGACGGTGTACTGAAGGCGCGGGTGGGCGCCTTCGCGCGAGGTCACGAACCAGTCGGTTGTCACCTTGCCGCCGGCCGGGCGGAGGGGAAAGACGTCCATCGTCACCGGCGTGCCCGTTGCCGCGGCTGGATTGTGGACAACGAAACCGCCGCCGTCGAGTTTGGCGTCCTCTATTCCCATGGAGGGAGCGCCTGCCGGCGAGCCGTCGGGATCGACCGGCGCGGGAGCGTCTTCGGGCAGCAGCACAAAGCGAGCCAGTTCCGCCTGTCGCTCGCGGATCTCGAGCCGGATCGAGTGCTCGCCAGCGGTCAGGTCGAAGGCGCGCGGTCCAGCCTCCGCCCGATCCTGCACCGGGTCCCACGACAGCGCGGCGCCCGTCTTCAGATCCCACGTCAACCGGTCGCCGCCGTCGACCGAGACGAAGAAGCTATCGGACCTGCTCAACTCCGGCCCGCCGGCGCGCACCAATCCGTAGAGGACGTACTTGTCCGCGGTCGGCACATTCAGGCGGAACGTCGCCGTGCCACCAGGGCCGGCCGCTTCGGAGGTGAGCACGTCGTGCGTCATCCCTCGCGGCACTGCCGACCAGACGCTCTCCGACACGGCAAACGCCCGGTCCGCCGGAATGTGCCACTGCCAGGTGTAGTCGTGCTCGCCAACATCCTTCGCGATATCGTCGTACACCACGAGGTAGCCGGGCACGCCCTGCTGCGGGCTGGGGCGCACGAAGACGAACGTCCTGTCCGCCCGAGCGACAGGGGGGGTCGGGCTGGGCACCCAGTCGCCGTCGTAGCGCACGCTCCACGCTTCGCGGGCGTCCACGCGGATCCAGTCCAGCAGCGACGAGTGGTGGAACCCGGTGACGTGCCCGCTGCTCTGGTTGTGGTAGCGCATGGGCTGACCTTCGCCGTCGATCAGCACCACGTTGTGGGCGGAGCTGCTGCCGCTCTTCTGCGGGTCGCCGTCGTTGCCGTAGCCGCTGTCGATAGCCAAGTCGGCGCCGTACGCGCCGAGGGTGAACGTGCCCTTGTCGCTCTGGTCGTGTCCGGCCGCGTGGGGGCCGGCCTCCACTGCAAGGTGGAAGTCGTCGGGACCGAACCCGGTGCGACAGACCACCAGCCCGCGGCCGCGGAAATGCAGGGCGAGGGGGAGGTACTTGGCGGGGTCGTCAACCGGCTGACACGGTTCGTAGAGCAGCACATGTGCCAGCGCCTCGCGCGGGTCGAGGGCAGCCGGGTCGCGGCTCCCCGGTCCGTGCTGCCACTCCCAGCCCATCAGGCCGGCAAGCGCCGGGTAGTTCAGCCGCCGTGGACCGGGCGACTCGGCGAACTGCTGCAGGTAGTTCAGCGGCTGGCGCAGTTCGAGGCAAGACCACCGTTCGCCCGCGACCGGCGCCTCCGTCTTCGCCAACTCCGACAGCCGACCGCAGGCATAGAGATACGCAGGCCAGTTCCGCTGGTCGTGCCCGCAGTCGGACAGGTTGTTCCAGCGTTTGCCGTCGGGCAGCGTCTCGGCGAGGAGCCAGGGCGGAATCAACTGGTAGTTGGTCTCGGTGAACAAGTCGCCGCGTCCCTGGCGGCGCAGCAGTTCGACAAACTCGACTCCGGCGCCGCTGCCGTAGCCCAGGTAGATCGGCCCTTCATGCCCGCAGCCGTCAGCGTCGATGCCCAACGTGAGGTAGTCGCGCAGGTGGCGCCGGCAGTCGAACAGGATTCCCTTCTCGCCCAGGCGCGTCTCGCCTTCCAGCGCCAACAGGCCCACCCCGCAGGCACCCATCAGCCCCGGGTCCCAGTTCCACACCCGGTGCAGCGGCCGCCGCCCCCAGCCATCGGTCTGGCTGTGCTCGTGGATGTTCGTGACGAAGCCCAGCAGCGTCGCCTTCACGGTCCGCCGGTCGTCCGGGGTCAGCTTGTCCCACAGCCAGTCGTAGCCGAAGGCCAGCGCGCGGACGTAGAGCGTTCGCGTGTAGTAGAAGCCGCGATCCAGGAACGGCTCGTCCACCGTGAGCCGCTTCGCCGCATTCGCCAGCGCCTTGGCGCCCTGGTCGCCGAAGCGCGCGTCGCCGGTGAGCTGGTAGGCCGCGCCGAGCACCTCCAGCGGCCAACTCGCCTCGACCAACTGCCCCTCAAACGCCGCCCGGAACGGCGTGCCCTCCAGCTTGCTGGTGTCCACCAGTGCGTAGAGCTTGCCCAACGGGTCGTTGGCGTCGTGGCTCTTCAGCAGCTCCTCGGCCGCGGCGATCAGGCGCTGGTAGGCGGCTTGCCGCTCGCCGCCAATGGCCGCCTTGGCGCGGTACCGCGGCAGCCAGTCAGGCGTGAAGAACAGCCGCGGGTGAGGCGCGCCCGAGACCTTGTCGGCCGCGAGCAACAGCCGCTGCCGCGATTGCGCCTTGACCTCGCGCGCGAGGGCGGCGCCATCGGCAGCGTTCAGCAACGCGACGGAGTCGATGTCGATCGACACCGGTGCCCGGCCGTCCACCGACGCCAGGAACTGAATCAGCTCACCCGGCTTCAGCGCCGCCGCCTCAATCGTCCGCACCGGCCCCCGCTCATAGCGCAAGTCGCCAACCGCCACGTAGAACGGCACCCACTCGCCCTGGCTGTCAGCCAGCGAACCGAGATCGCTGCGGAAGTAGCTCATCTCCTGCCCGGCCGCGCCCTGCAGGCACACGTGAAACAGCAGCGTCCCCAGGGTCCCAACCGGCGCCCGGAAGTACCCGTGGATGCCGTGCAGCCCGGTGTAGTCGGCCTCCGGCAACCCGGTGTGCACCCAGCCGTAGGCGAACTCGGCCGGGTCGATGGTGAACCGAAGCGCGCCCCCGCCCGACTGCGGCCGGTCGGCGACCACGGCGGTTGTGGTGTTGGACTTGTGGTTCCACACTTGGGCGGCGTCGCCGGTGTCGAAGTCGAAGGACACGAGGGGGGCGGCCGCTGCTGCTCGCAGCGACAGCAGGAGCGTCAGGAAGGCATACCGGTTCAAGCTCATGCCCTACACAATTCGGGGCGGCGGCTCGACAACCTGCTCTGCCGGCGCTCGGCCGGCCTTGACGCCGGCGCCCCGATGCCGCAGAATCTGGGGCAGGACGGGAGACCCGCCATGAAGCTCCTCGAAGAGATCACTACCTTCCCGGAAGGACCTCGGCTCACGCTGGAGCGCCAGTACGGCATTGGGTCGGCAGAGGCGTTCTACGAGAACGCAGTCCGGCGGCCGGACGGAATCCAGCAGGCGCTCGGGATCGATCAGGCAGAACTCGACCGCCTGCAGCGGACCGTCGAGGGCTACTTGGCGCCCGACTTCGTGGAGCGGTGCCGCCAGCCGGTGGTGAGGAGACCGCGCGGCGCCCTGAGTCCCTCCGATTACCCACTTCGCCGCAAGGCTCAGGCAAGCGCTTCCTCGCCATAGAGGCGGACGTAGGCGAAGGGCAGCGTGCCGTACCCACGCCGGAAGCGGCTCTGCGGAGCCCATCCCGTGCCCCACGAGTTGCGGAAGATGAACGCTCCGCCCCCCGGGTGTTCCGGGCGGAGTTCGTAGCCGACCAGGCACACTGCGTGCGCGCCATCGTCCTGGGTGTCGGGCAAGGGCATCTGCACGTCGCCGGTGTCGGCCACGCTGGGGTAGTCCCACGAGTCAAAGGTGAGGACAGTCAACACCACGGGGTGCCCGTCATCCAGCAGTGCACGCATGCCGTCGACTTCGCCGGCACTGACCATCGCTCCACCTTCGAGCCGGTACTGCGCCGCTTCCTCTTCGGCTCCCTGGGGCGGCGGCCCCTGACCCTCGGTTGGGCCGATTAGCAGCGGCTGGTGCGGCCACGTCTCCGCCAGGCACGCGCCCTGCTTGGTGAGGACCTCCAGCGCCGTTTCCACAAAGGTGCCTTGCACGCAGGGCACGCCATCGGCCTCTTTGCAGGCCCAGTAGACGAACTGCTCGGAGTGGTGCGTCGGTCGGGGCGACCCGTCGTACAGGGTGGTACTCGAACCATGCAATGGAGGCGAAGGCCACGCAGGTTGGTCGCTGCGCCTGGTCTCTTGCGGCTGGGAACCGCTGACCGAAGAAGACCGGAGGCTTCGCCGCGGCCCGGCTCGGCCGGGGCTGGGCGGGAGGGGTCTCGGCACACCGGTGACGTTCGCTCGCCACCAGTGCCCCTCGCGGCCGTTTGACCAGCGGCCGCGTGCGGCCCGCAGCCATCAGGTTGACGACGTGCCCCGGACCCGAGGCCGCCTCCCCACGCGTAGCGCCCGCTGGCACTCGGCTCATCGTGAACCGCACTGGCGACTCCCCCAGGTAGTCCACCAACAACTGGCGGTTGCCGTAGGCCCAGTGGTCCCGCAGCTCCTCAACTGTAGAGATGCCCATCGCCACCAACCGCGCCAGCGCCACCTTCGGCAGTTCGCAGTCCACCAAGGGCAAGTACAGGTCTCTGCGTTCTTTCGTCAGAACCACGCCGGTTCCCTCCTTCAGGCTTCGGCCGAATCCAGCCCCGCAACCAGAGCCGCCAGGTTCGCCGCTGCCTCTGCCATGCCTTCCTCCTCGGCCACGTGCTGCGCTTTGCGGAGAAGCTCCTTTGCGTCGCCGAGCCGCCCTTGCGTCGCTGCGAGCATGCCCTTGAGATGCGTGGCGCCGACCTCTGCGCGCTTGGAGCTGCACGCTCGCGCCAGCGCGAGCGCCCTGTCTGCCAGTGCTTCCGCCTCGGTGGGCGCCCGGGCGGCGGTGGCTGCGGCGCGTGCCAGGAGCAACTGCGCCTTCGCCCCGTCCGTCTCTGCTTCAGCCAATGCCTCGTCCAGCGGCTGGGCCAGGGCTTCTTCCATGGCGGCGGCTTGGGCCGCTGCCATAGCTGTCTCGCGCATGGCGTTGAGCAGATCCTCGTTGCCCAGCGTCGTGGCAGTCTCCAGCCCTTCGCGGAGGCGCTCGACGGCGTCCTCTGGCCGGCCCAGTACCAGGAGGACCCGGCCCAGCGCCAACAGGTTCATCGCCACATTGTGGGCGTTGTCTTCATTGCGCGAGGCAGCCAGCGACTCCTCGAACACCGCCAACGCCCCGGCGCGGTCGCCGGCCTTCACCTTCGTCACCGCTTCGCCGTGCAGCCGGACCGAGTCCGACTGTCCGCCGCTCCCCTCCGCCAACCGGCGCAGTGCCTCCAGCAGCGCGCTGTCGCCCAGTTCCTCGGCAAGCTGCCTCCCTTCGTTCAGGCGCTCCGCCGCTTCCTCGGGGCGATTGAGTATTCTCAGCGTCTGCGCCAACGCAAGCAAGCACATCCCCACGTTGTGCGCGTTCTCTTCGGCGCGAGAGGCAGCCAACGCCTGCTCGAACAACGGCACCGCCGCCTCGGGATCGGCCGCCTGGATCTTCGCCATGGCTTCGCCGTGCAGCCGGGCCGAACCGGCCCGCCCGCCGCCCCCAACCACCTCACCCCGCGCCGCGGCCTCGATTGCCTGCAGGATCTGTCGCACCATCGGCACCTCGCCCGACCCCACGCTCTCCAGCAGGGACAGCGCCTCTCTGACCATCTCCACCGCCTTCGCGAAGTTGCCCTCCGACGCCTCCAACTGAGCCAGCATGACCAGGGTGCTGGCTTTGCCCCCGGGACTCCCGAGGTCCTCCTCGATCGCCACCGATTCCTCCCACAACCGACGCGCCTCCGTCGGGTTCCCCTGAGACGACTCAATGATCGCCATCTGATGCAGCGACGCCGACTGACCCTGACGGTCGCCTGCCTTCTCATCGAGGCGGAGGCGCTCTCGCAGACATTCCACCGCCGCGTGCGGCGTGCCTCGCCCAGCAAGAATGACGCCGCGGCGGTATAGTTCGTGCGAGAGCGCGGTCTCGTCCTTGGCGTGAGACGATGTCTGCCGCAGGTCGATGGCACGCTCGTGCCACTGCTCGCCGAGAGCCCACAAGCCGCGCCGGTGGAAATAGTAGCCCAGCGAGTCCGCCATCGACGCAAGCGCGCCATCCACGGCCTTGGCTCGTCGCGGCCTGCTCAGACGGACTCCATCAACGCCATCGCGTTGCCGAAGCAGCGGTCGATGGCGGGGTAGTTGTCGGTATTGGCGTCCAGGTACCTGGCGTAAAACGCCAGCAGACCGAAGGCCGCAACGGTGTGTTCCTCCTCCGGCAGCTCAGCATGGTGCTGCGCGTGCTCCAGGAGGGTCTGGTGGAAGGTGTAGACCTGGGTTGTCTGGTCGTGGTCGAGGAAGGCTGCGCGTTCGAGTTGCTGGAGGGCGGAGGGGAGCCAGGGGACGGCAGCGACCGCGGGTAGCTCATCCGAGCCGCGAACGTCAGAGAGCGGTCCGGTCTCGGCGGGGGCCCGGTCCGTTACCGTCGCGGCTCGGATTGGGTGGGCGGGTCGGAACTGCTCGGCGGCCTGGCAAGCGGCTCCCATCTCTTCAGGCGTGAAGCGGGCGGTGGGGAAGAGGGGGAGGTAGGCGAGCAAGCGCTGGCCTTCTTCGCCGACGAGGGCGAGCCCGGTGGCGAGGAGGTCCTGGAGTTGGTCGGCCAATTCGCCGGTCAGGCCGGCGAGTGCCTCGTCCAGGGCGTCCATGCCGTGCCGCGCCATGCCGACGGCGACCTCGATCATCCGGGGGTGGCCCGAGACGCGGCGGCTGATCTGCGCGCAGCGGCCCTCCACGCGGTGCTCCTTACTCTCGCGAGGCGGTTCGTTGCGCAGGGCGGCGATGCCCTTCGCGACGGCCACTCGGTAGGCGTACTGGGCGCCGTTGTAGTCGTCGAGTCCACGGGTGAGGGGGAGCGATTGGACGCACTTGCGCCGCTCAAAGCCCGCCAGACCCACGCGCGCAGTGAGGAGGGCGCGCGAGCCGTTGCGGGGCATCTGCTCCACGAACCGCACCAACGGCTCGGCTGCCTCGGGCGGCAGTGTCTCCAGGTTGTCCAGGACCACCATCGCCGGCTCGCCGCCGAAAACTGCCAGCAGCCCGGCCCCGGGATCGTCGGCGGCTGCCCCTTGTCGCAGGCGCGACAGCGCCGCCCGCAGCACCCCGGCAGCGGTGCCCTCGGTCACCTCACGGGCATCGACCCAGGCAACCCCACCCGGGTAGCGCCACCCGTTACGCCGGGCGATTTCTGCGGTCAAGTGAGTCTTGCCGATCCCACCGATCCCCCAAATGCCGAAGGCAGTCTGGTGCCGGTCGTCCAGCGTGTTGGCGATTCGCAGGTACTCGTCCGCCCGGCCGCAGAAGTAGCCCAGGTCGGGCAGACCGACCGGCGGGCCGCCTTCCACGCGGCCGGTGCGCGCGCCCGGCGCCAAGCCCTCGGCCGGGCGCAGGTCGGCATCGCCCACGAGTTGCACCTCGGTGGCCCCGGGCAACCCTTCCTCGGTCAGGTAGTTCGCCGCCCGCTGGTGGGCCTCGCGCACCGAGTAGCCGTCGAGGAGTTGCTCGTAGAGCCGTTGGGCGTAGGCAATGGCGGAGACATCGGCCACCGGCCGCTCATGCCCCAGCGCCGTCTTCACGACGCCGTCACGCACCAATCGCTCGCACAGCGACACCACGCGCCCGGAGCCCGACCAGCACGCATTGATGATTGCCAACTCGATCGGCGAGTCCTGCAGCGTCTGGCGAATCTGCGCCACCTTGACCAGTTCGCCCGAGCCGTCTTCTCTCTCGAACCACAGCCCATCTTCCGCGCCGTGCCCAAGAAGGTGCAGGATCTTCGGCTGCCGGAGCCGCAGCGCGTTGGGCGACAGCTCCCGCTCAAGCTGCCGAATCGTCGGCGGGTACACGCGCCGCAGCCGAATGGGGATCGGCGCGCGGCGCACCTCGTTCTCGAGGTCGGTCACCTCGTGGTGCAGATCCAGCGACGGTGACACGTTCACCGGCGACGAGCACACCAGGAGCACGTCCAGGTAGTCTGGGGCCATCCGACCAGCCTCTGTTTCCGCCATGATTCCTCCCCGCAGTCCGTGTTCGCCCGCTGGGCGAGCGTATGATACCCGAGCGCTGGGAGACCGGCAATGGATGCGGTCGCCCGGCCTCAACGTCTTCGTCGAGGGCGGCACGCAACGCCTGCTCCAACAAGGGCTTCGCCGCCTTGTGCGGCCGTCGTGTACAATGACCGCACCTCGCCTCCTGGAAGATAGGCGTCAGCCGGTCGCCTTCCGCCAACGAGGTGTAGACAGAACCGGCTGACGCCTGTCTTCCACTGTGTGGCGCCGCTGTTGAAGGAGGACCCACACCATGCCCAGACCTCAGTCCATCCTCACAGGGCTCACCGCATTGCTCACCGTGACCCTCCTCACCTGCGCCGGCTGTGCCGCTGAACAGAAGCAGGACGCCAAGGCGCCGGCTGAGATCACAGTCCCGCCCGAACCGGTCGACATGGTGCCGATCTTCAACGGCAAGGACCTCACTGACTGGTCGGGCGACCCCCGGCTTTGGTCCGTCAGAGGCGGCGCGATTCGTGGGGAGACGACGAAGGAGAACGCGACGAAGGGCAACTCGTTCCTCATGTGGACCGGCGGCGAGGCGAGTGACTTCGAGCTGCGCCTGTCGGTGCGGATCCACCACGGGAACAGCGGCATCCAGTACCGCAGCAAGCACTTGGAGGGTCGCCAGAGTAACGACTGGGTGGTGTCCGGCTACCAAGCGGAAGTCGCCAACGAGCCGGGACGGGCCGGCTTCCTGTACCACGAGCGCGGGCGGGGGCGGATCTGCCTCGTGGGCGAGAAGGTAGTCATGAGCCCCGAGGGCAAGAAGCAGGTGGTGGGTACTGTGGGCGACGCAGCCGCCATCGCCGCCACCTACGAGAAGGCGCTGACTCAAGACAACCCGCCCTGGAACGAGTACGTGATCCTGGCAAAGGGGAACCACCTGCAGCACTGGGTCAACGGCGTGCAGACCATCGACCTCACTGACGACGACCCCAAAGGCCGGCTCCTGAGCGGGATCATTGCCTTGCAGATTCACGCGGGCGGGCCGATGGGGGTGGAGTTCAAGGACCTGCGCCTGAAGAAGTACGAGGCGGCCGCGACTCAGTAGCCCTGTGGCTGCCTCAGACTCCGGGAGTACACCATGCTGACTGCTGCCTACCCTCTGAACACACTCCGTGCCCTCCTGCTGCCCTGGGAAGACTGGCACCCGTTCCCCACCGCCGCCGACCGGCAGCCGTGGGAGGCGTTGCCTGCGGAGGTTCGGGACGCCCTGATCGCCCGCGGTGAAGAGGCGCTTGAGACCGATTGACCGCCGCTCCCCGCGACGCGGTTCCTTGACTTCGCCCGCGACGGGAACCGGTCTCGCTACGAAGGACTGAGCTTCCCGCGCCGCTCCATGCTGTGTCGCTGGGTGCTGGCGGAATGCGTCGAAGGACGGGGGCGGTTCGTTGACGACCTCGTCAATGGTGTCTGGGCGATCTGCGAGGAGTCGTTCTGGGGCGTGCCGGCGCACATCGGCGCGCAGCGGGCCGGCAGCGGCTTGCCGGACACGGCGGAGCCGATCGTCGATCTATTCGCCGCGGAGACGGCGGCGCTACTGGCGTGGACCTGCTACCTGCTGGGCCCGCAGCTCGACGCCGTGTCGCCCCTGGTTCGGCCGCGCGTGCACCGCGAGATGGACTACCGGATCTTGACGCCGCTCATGGAACGAGAGGACTTCGGGTGGATGGGCTTCGGCGGCGGCGGGCGGCCGAACAACTGGAATCCGTGGATCAACTCCAATTGGCTCACGTCGGCGCTGCTGATGGAGCCGGACCCAGAGCGCCGTCTGGCGGCGGTGGCCAAGAGCATGCGGTCGCTGGATTGCTTCCTCGACCCGCATCCGCGCGATGGCGGCTGCGACGAGGGCCCCGGCTACTGGGGCCGGGCGGGCGCCTCGGTGTTTGACTGCCTCGAACTGCTGCGTAGCGCCACCAATGGCCGGATCGACCTGTACGATCAGTCGCTGGTCCAGGAGATTGGTCGGTTCATCTACCGCATTCACCTCGACGGGGAGTACTTCGTCAACTTCGCCGACGCCTCAGCGTTGGTGGTGCCGCCGCCGACGGTGGTGTTTGGCTACGGGAAGCGGATCGGTGACGAACGCCTTCAGGCATTGGGCTCCTGGCTGGCGCGGACGCCGGGCGAGGTCAAGCGAGAGAGCCTCGGTCGAGTCCTCGCCGGCCTGTTCGACTTCCCCGCTCTCCGCTCGACCGAAGCGCAGCCGCCGCTGCCGCGAGACGCTTGGTTGAACGAGATCCAGGTCATGGTCGCGCGCGACCGCGCCGGCTCGCCAGCGGGGCTGTGCCTGGCGGCAAAGGGCGGGCATAACGCCGAGAGCCACAACCACAACGATATCGGCAGCTTTGTGGTGTACGCCGACGGCAAGCCGCTGCTCATCGACGCCGGGGTGGAGGCGTACAACCGCAAGACCTTCAGCCACCAACGCTACGAGATCTGGACCATGCAGTCCGCCTTCCACAGTCTGTTGCCAACCGTCGACGGCATCATGCAGGCGCCGGGCGGGCAGTTCGCCGCGCGGGACGTAACGTACTCATCGAGCGACACGGCGGCGGAACTGACCCTCGACCTCGCCGGCGCCTACCCACCCGAGGCGGGGCTGAAGTCGTGGGTGCGGACGCTCACCTTCGCCAGAGGCGAGGAGGTCCGGATCACGGACCGGTATGAGTTGTCGAAGCCGGTCGGCGAGATCATGTTGGGCTTGCTCACGCCGTGCGAAGTGGCATTGGGCGAGGGCGAAATTGCGCTTCGACAGACGGCCATTGACGACGGCCGGCAGGCAGGGAGCGGCCTGGTGACCTATGGCGAGAACGTCGAACCAAGCGTAGAGGTCCTGAAGCTGGAGGACAGCCGCTTGCGGGCGGTGTGGGGCGAGCGGCTATCGCGCGTGGTGTTTCGAGTGCGGGAACCGGGTTCGGCAGGGGTGTTGGCGTTTCGGGTGAAGCGGTGAGCGCGAGTCGCGAGCGCCCGCCGTCGGGTCGGCGACCACCATGTTGCCCGCCGACACGGGCTGGATAACAATTGGGAACACGCAGGAACCCGGAGGCACGCCAGTGTTAGGCTTCGACCGTATCACGTTCGATCAACACAAGATGGGGGGGGCGTGCGTGCATTCGCGACATGCGCATCACGGTCTCACTGATCGTGAACCTCGTGGCGAACGGAATGACGGCCGACCAGATCCTCGCCGACTACCCGTACCTCGAGGGGGAGGATATCCGTCAAGCGTTGACATATACCCGCGAAGGTTAAGAACACACCGAAGTGGAAGTTCGCGGAACTTCCCCGGCAGGCGTGCAGCAGACGTAGGACAGAGGGTATTCTCCCAGACGGAGCCGAAGTCGCACCGGGACTTCGGTGTGTTCTTAACCTTCGCGGGTATACGTGGCCTGGCTGGCCGACGAATCTGTCCATCCTCTGGCGCCGGCGATCGGATGAGGTTCCTGGCCGATATGGGTCTCTCTCCGCGTACGGTGGCGTTCCTGCGCCAGTTCGGCCACGATGCCGTTCACCTGCACGAAGAGCGACTGGACCGCGTCCGTGATCCGGAGATCCTCGCGAAGGCCGAATGCGAGCGGCGCATCCTGCTCACGCACGACCTCGACTTCGGTGAACTGATCGCGGCGAGTGGTGCGTCCCTGCCAAGCGTTGTTCTGTTCCGCCTTCGGAACATGCACCCGGGGCGCGTGAACATGCATCTGCAGAGGGCTATTGACCACCACGAGAAAGCGCTGCTTGAGGGGGCGGCCGTCACGATAGAGGAGGGACGCATCCGGCTACGTCGCCTCCCTATCGGTGGCGCTCCTACACAGTAAGGCTGCGAGCAGTCGCCTCACAAGGAGGACCTCCATGACAAACCCACCTGGCCTCTCCCGAAGACGTTTCCTCAAACGGACAACCGGCGCAGCGGCGGCGGGGCTTGCGGTGCCGTACTTCGCCACCGGCCGGGTGTCGGCAGCTCCGGGACGGCCCGGCGCCAACGAGCAGATCGCCGTCGGTTTCATTGGCACCGGCGGCCGGGCGCGGCAGCTTATGGGCTTCCTGCCGGCGGGCGGGCGCATCGTCGCGGTCTGCGACTGCTACCAACAGCGCTACCGGGAGGCGCTGCAGCAGAAGCAGCAAGACTGGCCCGCGTACCAACACTACCGGGAGATGCTCGAGAAGGAGAAGCTCGACGCGGTGGTGGTCGCCACGCCGGACCACGCGCGGGTGATCCCGTGCCTCCACGCCCTGCAGGCGGGTCTGGACATCTACGCCGAGAAACCTCTGACGCTGACCATCCACGAAGGCCGCGTGCTGGTCGACGCGGTGCGCAAGTACAAACGCGTGTTCCAGGTCGGCTCGCAGCAGCGGACGATGGAGATGAACGCCTTCGCCTGCAAGCTGGTCCGCACGGGGGGGCTGGGCAAGATCACGAGGGTGCAGGGCATTTGCTACCCCGGCCCGCGCGACTACGAAGGGCTGCCGGAGGAGCGCGTCCCCGCGGGCGACGACTGGGAGGTCTGGCAGTCCCGCACGGAAGCGCGGCCATTCAACAACGCGCTGCAGTTCGGCTGGATGGGCTGGCGGGCCTACTCCGGCGGCGAGATGACCAACTGGGGCGCTCACGGCGTCGACCAAGTGCAGTGGGCCCTCGGCAAGAGCCTCACGGGACCCACCGAGATCTGGCCGGTTACCCCCGGCGCGAACGGCAAGGTATCGATGCGCTACGCCGACGGCGTGCAGGTGGACTACGAGTTGGAACAAGGCCCCTTCGGCGGCGCGATCTTCCACGGTACAGACGCCAAGCTCGAGATCGACCGCAACCGGTTCGCGGCCACCCCCAGCGAAGTCGTCACCAACCCTCCCGACCCCGAGGTAGCCAAAGCCTGGGAGGGGGAGGGCTGGAACGCGGGACCGCACCTGCAGAACTGGCTCGACTGCATCAAGACGCGCCGAACGCCGAACGCCGATGTCGAGATCGGTCACCGCTCCATCTCCGTCTGCCACCTGGCCAACTTTGCCCGTGAGATCGGCCGCAAGCTCCGCTGGGATCCCGACAAGGAAGTCTTCCCCGGCGATGACGAGGCCAATGCGTACCTCGAGCGGCCGCGGCGCAAGGGGTGGGAGTTGCCGGAGCTGACGTGAGATCCGCGCAGGACAGGTTGCCAACCTGCCGGGGCGAACGTTCGCTGAGAACGACCGTAGGGGCAGACCTGCGGGTCTGCCCCCCCCGCCCGCAGGGCGGGCCCGCAGGCGCCGCCCCTACGCCCCGCGGCCCGCGTTTCCAGAGGAGTCCCCATGTCGACAACAACACGAATCATCGTAGCCGCCGTGCTCGCCACAGTACCGAAGGCCGGTTTGGCCGAGAACGCCCCCTCACCCACGTACAAAGCCCTCCAATGCCCCGCTCCCACCGTCGGCACGACGTGGGCGATTCTCGAACGCGATGGCGCCAACCGGCAGGTTCAGCCGTATCTGTCGTCGCTGGGCCAAGGCGAGACAGGCACGGGCGTGGTCTCTTCGCCGCCGTTCAAGATCGGCGACGACACCCTCACGTTCACTCTCTGCGGTCACGACGGACAGGGCGGCAGCCGGGGCGAAAACTACATCGCGCTCGTCGATGCGCGCAAGGGCAACGTCCTCCTGAAGACCATGGCTCCGGGCAACGACGCGCTGCAGGAGCGCTCGTGGGACACGAGCCAGTTTCCGGGCATCCAAGCGCGTATCGAGGTCCACGACGGCCTCGCCGAAGGCGCCTTCGCCTGGCTGGGCGTCGGCAAGATCGACGCGAGCCCGTCGCTGGTGGTCGACTTCAGCAAGGGCATGCCCAAAGACTGGGAGCGGCCGGAGCGTTCTGCCGAGGCGCAGTACGAGGTGATCGCCGGAGGCATTCCCTTCCAGCGGCATGCCGAGGCGTTCACGCTGATCCCCAATACCGGCTCCGTGGAGATCCCTTGTGGGTTCGCCGCGAAGCGGCTCTACTTCCTCGGCTGCACCGTTGCGGGCGGCAAGCCGCTGACCACCTACGGCGGCATCGAGATCCACTACCGCACCGGCTCGCCCGAGGTCTTCCCGCTGATGTGCGGCTTCACCCTCGACGGCCGGCAGAAGCTCCTGGGGCGCTCGAAAGCGATGCACCTGCACCCCTCGGCTGATCCGTTCCAGCACTACCTCGCCATTGCGCCGCGCGCCGACGAAATCGAGAAGATCCGGTTGGTAGCGACGCCGTCGAAGTACCTTGTGCCCCGGATCACCGCCATCACTTGTGAGACGCTGGCGACGAGCGCCCGCCTCCTGCCGCTGCCAGACACCTCGCCCGCCGCGGACGAAGCCACCTGGATCGCGGCCCACACCATCTCCGCCGGGGTGCCCGCTCTCGGCGACGTGATGGACGAGATCCGCGCAGCAAACGGGATGCCGCCGACCGAGGCAGACTCGGCGGTCCACTTCCGGAAGTACACCCTCGACACGGCATTCCGCAGCGAGGGCGTGGCCGTGGCCGACTTCAACGGCGACGGTCAACTCGACATCGCCGCCGGCAATGTCTACTACCACCGTTCCGATGGTGGCGCGAGGGCCGATTGGAAGCGGCAGCCGATGCTGGGCGAGCCGAAGGAGTTCCCTCGCCTCGGCTACAGCGACGCCTTCCTCTGCTTCGCCGACGACCTCAACGGCGATGGTGCTATCGACCTCCTCGTGGTTGGGTTCCCGGGCGGCGAGACACGTTGGCTGGAGAACCCCGGCAAGGGCGGCGCCGTGTGGAAGACACATCTGGCCCTCGCGCAAACCGGCAGCGAAAGCCCCGCCCTGGTCGACCTCGACGGCGACGGCCGCCAGGAGCTGCTCTTCATGGACGGGCAGCGGTGCTCGGTGGCCCGACCGGGCCCCGACCCCACGCAGCCGTGGATCACACAGGCGCTCGCCGGCCCCGATGACCCCGGCCCGGCGCACGGCCTGGGGACAGGCGACGTCAACGGCGACGGCCGCACCGATGTCGTCATCCCCAACGGCTGGTGGGAAGCGCCCGCCGAGGCAGGCAAGCTCCCGTGGCTGTTCCACAAAGCGGACCTGTTCGGCGGCGCCCAGTTGTGTGTGTATGACTTCGACGGCGACGGCGGTGCCGATGTCCTCGGCAGCAGCGCTCACGGCTACGGGATCTCGTGGTGCGAGCAGACGCCGGCGGGCTGGCAGACCCACGAGATCGACACCAGCCTCTCGCAGACGCACGCCCTCCACCTGGTCGATCTGAACGGCGACGGCCTGATGGACTTCGTCACCGGCAAGCGCGTCTGGGCGCACAACGGCCACGACCCCGGTTCCTGCGAACCTGCGGAGCTGTGCTGGTTCGAGCAGACCCGTGCCAACGGCCAGGTGTCGTGGACCAAGCACCTGGCCGATGTCGACAGTGGAGTCGGCCTGCACGTGGTGGTCGCGGACCTCAACGGCGACAAGCTACCGGACCTGGTCACCTCGAACAAGACCGGCGTGCACTACTTCGAGCAGGCCGGCAAGTAGCCCGCAGGAATCACTCAGGTTCGCCCTCCGGTTGGGCACCGCGTTGGATGGAAACCCTGCCACCGGACGCCCGAACTTGTTCGGGAGCTGAGTGCGGGTGAGGGGGCACCCGCAGGGCTCAACCTCTCGGGCTGCCTCGCCCCTCCGCAGCCTCGGCGTATCGCTCCCGCACCCGCCGCAGGTTCTCCGCCCACACCTCCGGGTCTCGTTGGGTGGCGTTGCCGCCGTGTAGCCGGTAGGTGACCGTCGCCTTGCCCAGTGTCGTTAGCGTGCAGCAGTGGGCCACGGGAAAGCGGGAGGCGATCCGCAGCCAATACTCCCAATCGTCTGCATATCGGATCGACTCGTCGAACCCGCCCAGCGCCTCGAACGCCGCCCGCCGCATGACCACCGCACTGGCCGGAATCCAGTTGCCGTGCACGAGTTGCCCGAAGTCGAACTGCCGGCACCACGGTGTCCCCAAGTCCTCCCGCTCCACAAACTCTCGTAGCGTAGGTCTCCTGACCTGCAACCGTTGCCCAGGTCTCCCCGCCTGGGGCCGGCGGAAGTACCCCCGGCATCTCCGCACGTCCCCGTACACCAGTGCCAAGTGCGGGTACCGCTCCAGGAACCCCACCAGCGTTGGCAGATGATCCGCCGTCCACACCTCATCATCATCCATGTGCGCGAAGTAGACCCCTCGCCCCACCCGCATCCCCGTGTTGCGCGCCCCCGCGATGCTCCGCCCTTCCTGCCGAACGACGCGGACCGTCGCCGTCGTAGCCGCGCGCGCCAAGCGCGTGGACTCCGCCGCATACCGCCTCGTCAGCGCCACCACTTCTCGCTTCGTCGCCGCCACGAGGACCAGCTCCACGTCGTTCAGCTCCTGCCCCAGCACCGACTGCACGCTCTCGTCGAGGATGTCGAGCCGGTCGCAGGTCGGCATGACAACCGTGACCCGAGGTCGGTAGTGCGCCGCAACGTGCGCCAGCGACTCGTGCGCCTCGCCCCGCGGATGCAGCAGGTCCGGCCACTTGCGCAGCAGCTTCCTGCGATTGCGCCTCAACAGGTCTTTGTAGTCGTACGCCTTGCCTTCCCAGCGAATGCGCCAGTTCCGCTTCCGCAGCGTGGTGCTATGCTCGTGGACGATCTCAAAGTCGGGCGCCTGCCCCACCGACCAGCCCTGCGACCGGACCTGGAAGCACAAATCGTCATCCTCGCGGGAGGCGGGCGAGAATCGCTCGTCCAGCACGAAGTCGCCCACCTTCCCGCGGTCCACCACCAGGCACGAGCCGTTGACCATCTCAGCGTCGCCGCCGAGGCGGTCCAGCTCGGGGAAGTAGTAGTCCTGCCCCGTCTTGCCGGCGAGGAAGTAGCGGTGCTCGCCGCGGGTGAGGCACAAAGCGCCCAGCCGCCAGTCGGCTCGGAACAGCCGCGCGGCCCGCTGGTTCCAGCGCGGCTCGCGGACGAAGCAGTCGGAGTTGAGCAGGCAGACATAGCGAACGCCCGAATCGACTTCGGCAAGCGCCCGGTTCACGCCGCCGGGGAACCCGAGGTTGCGGCCGGAGCGCACTAGCTTCACTGCGCCCCAGCAACGGTGCCTCCGCTCCAACTTCGGCACGGCGGCGACGAGTTCGTCCCATTCGGCGCGGCTGCTGCCGTTGTCCAGCAGCACCACCTCGAAGGGCACGGCGGTGTTCTTCAGTACCAGGTCAAGGCAGTCCCGCGTGCACTCGCGCCAAGTGCAGTGGTTGAGGAGCACCACCGACATCTTCTCGTCGCGAACCCACGGCGGCACTGGCAGCGGCGGAGTCCACTCGCTGACAACGCGACCGTCAGCCACCGAGAGCACCGTCCGCGCCCCAGCGTAGCCGCGCGCCCCAGCGTAGCCGCGCGCGCCAGCGTAGCCGCGCGCGCCAGCGCGTGGACGATCCTCACGTAGCCGCGCCCGCAGAGGGCGTGGAGTCACACTGTCAGCCGCTTCCTCCTCCCCGGTGAACGGCTCCATGTCCTGGGTCGCCCGTTGGGCCGGTGCGGCTACGAGGTCGCAGAGCGCCTCCACCAGCAACTCCCGCGTGAAGGCACGGAGGCAATCCAGCGGCGGCTGGTCCGGGTCGTCAGATCGGAACGCCGGCCGACACGGCGGGGCCACCCCGTCGCGCCTCAGGTTCCAGCCCCACAGGTCGCCGCACGGAAAGCAGCCCAACGCTGGCTGCAAGACGATAAACCGGTCTGCCAATGTCAGCCGTCGCGTCGCTTCGAGGTGACTGAAGAGCCCGACCAACGGCTTCCGGAACATGGCGGCCGCGTGCAGCAGCCCGCTGTCCACCCCCACGAAGGCAGCGCACTCGGACACCACGGCGAGGGCTTCCGCTACGCTCAGCCGACCCGTCAGGTTCACCACCCCGCGCTTCAGCCGCAACGGGATCCGGTCTTCGTGAAGCAACACGACCGGACCGCGCTCGCGCAGCGCCGCCACGAAGTCGGGGAGCTGCTCCGCTGGCAGCGACCGCGTGCGCGTCCCGTTCGCCGCCAACGGCGCGAAGGCAATGGTGAGCTGATGGGGAGAGGAAGAGATGAGGGGAGGAGAAGAGCCCGCGGCGCCTTCCGCCGGCCACCTGACACGCGACACCCGACACCTGACACTTGGCACGTGACACTTGGCACCCGCCACCCCCAACTCCCTCGCCCGCTCCCGGTACTTCTTCGGCACCACCGGCGCGCTGACGACCCTCCGCGGCGCCACGCCCGCCAGCAGCCCCATCCCCACCGAGCGCTCGCCGGGGAAGTTCTTATCCAGGTACTCCTCGTGGTCGAAGACGGCTTCGTATTCGTGCCCTGGCGGCTCCGTGAGCACGCGGTCAATGAACCGGAACCACCTGATCCACTCGGCATGCGGCTCACTGGTGAGGAAGTCGATCCGCGCCCCCGGGCAAGCGTCGTGAAACGCCTCCGCCGCCGCCAGTGCAAACAGAATATCACCCAGTCCGCGCTCGCGCCGGACAAGCACCCGCCGCGTCAGCGGCGGCAGCGCGGCCGAGTCGAGGGCGAGCGCAGGGGGTGTAGTCAGTGCGCCCGCCTGCCGGTGAGCAGCGCGCAGAATCGCACCCGCAAGCCGGTCGGGCGAGACGGCGCGCAGTGTCTCAGGCAGAGTCATGGCGACATCCCGCAGTGACCAGTGCATCGGTGACCAGTCACCAGTGACCACTCACCACTCCATCACTCACCACTCACCAATCACCTCGGCCACCGCCTCCAAGTCAGCGTCTTCTGCAGCACCGGCTTCACTTCGTCCTCGCAGCGGGTGAAGTAGCCCTCGACCGCCACCCGGTCGATCCCGCGGCCGCGCTCGGCGAAGATTGGCCAGGCTTCGGTGGGGCCGTAGGGCCACCAGTTCGGCCGCGAGGTCAGCAGGCACGTCAGCGGCACTTTGCGCTGCGACTTCTCGAGCAGATGGGTGGCGGCGTCCCATGCCGCTCGCGCCGACTCGTCTTTCCACGCTGCGTCGATGAGCACCTCGTCGGCATAGCCTTGGGCCACCCACGTGAGCCAGTCGCTGCAGGTGCGCGCCTGCACTTTGGGCGTCAGGTTGTACTGATCGCCGCGCCCTACCACTGCCACCTTGCCTTTGGGCACAGCTTGCCTGAACACCTGCACCAACTCGCCCAACAGCGCGCCGACGGTGTCCAGCCGCCAGTTGAAGAACTGCTGCACTTCCGGGTCGCGCGTCTCCGGGTGGTCATCGTACATTGTCAGGTCGAGCGGGTCGATCTGCCGATACCGGATGTACGCCGCCCGCGCGCCCTCGTCGAACCCGTGCATCCAGCCCTCGGGCAGCCGGCAGCAG
>Ga0210054_1001163_pt1 | contig 22548 bp, 23 predicted proteins | sample CryGeymeta201516_FD_185470 | JGI IMG/M metagenome (GOLD analysis project Ga0210054, IMG submission 185470) | Groundwater microbial communities from Crystal Geyser aquifers in Utah, USA - Crystal Geyser metaG 2015-16 (SPAdes) (version 2) | ecosystem: Environmental > Aquatic > Deep subsurface >... | reverse complement strand
AAGTAAAGGAACCTCAAGTTTTCTTAAACAAATCTTACCTACATTACTAATAGGTTCGTGTCGAACCAAGAGAATCTTTCTCAGGCTGCTTGAACGCATCCGGTCTGACAAATTTATTTCCAATGGAGTAACTTCAACTCTTTTTTGGTCGACTTGCAATATCCCTGCAGTATCACTAATCACCCTATCAATTACGTGCCTCCTATCAACTATAACAATCTCTCCCCCCACAGCCAGGACTTCCCACATCTGTTGTAACGCCCGCTGCTCCGTCAGCTCTCTTACTTTCATTAAATCCCCTTCATTTATGTTTATAGCACCATTCTTTATTTTATCAAACCACTCTCTTACATTAACAGGGAAAGCTTCGTCGAGCAAGAGTGCTTGGTTTTTTATAATATCAGCAACCCTGATTCCTTTATCGCCAACTTCATTTGGAAGCGCATTTAATAAAAAATCAGCATGAATTGTACTGATTGGCATTCCTCTCAATCTCCGATCATGAGAACACAAAGATACTAGATGAAGAACATCGCCTCTAATAAAACGGGGGTCAGACCAATAGGGCAAACTAGGATCCCGGTCTATGCAAAAAACATTCTTACTCTGTGGCCAATTCCCAATCCAATTTATAAACGGTTTACCGCCACCAATAACTAAAACAATATCTGATGGTTTTTCTTCAAATTCAAGCATGCAGAAGAATTATATAAAGAATTTAACAGAATGCAAACTTTGTTATAAAGTTCTAACTCCACGCTTCGCAGATTAATTTAAATTCGCAAAAGTCACAATGTTTCCCGGGGGTGGGGGAGAAGTCGCTTTTGGAAATTTCCTCCGCTTTCTTCAAAAGACCCGCTTTAACCATCTCAAAATCTCCCTTCTCACGGAAACTTGAAATTTTTTCCTGATTATCAAAGAAATAAAATGAAATTTTTACTTCTTCGGGTTTGGGAATTTTTTCCAAAAGTCCCATGTAAGTTAAGGTTCCATCGACAGCTGCCATGGCGTAAACAGTCATCTGTAGATCTTTTTCAACATCTTTTTTGGTCGGCGACTTACCTGTCTTGTAGTCAATAATCTCAATCCCATATTCATCTTTGCCGCAGTCGCGTTTGACGCGATCTATACGATCAATCCGGCCACCTACCTTCAAATTTGTGTCGACTTTTATCGAAAAAACTTGTTCCAAGCTTATGGGAAGAGCCTGCGGATCATACGATTTATCAAAAAACTCACTTAGGATTTTCTCTCCTTCTTTTTTATACTTTTCTTCATGAGCTTTTGAAGGATACCCCAGCGAACTCCAATTTTCTGCCAATATTTGTAGAAGGTCCTCCTTTTGGGGAATTTGACCGGCGATTGCCCGCTGATAAAAATCTCTCATTGTTTGGTGAATTGTGTCTCCAAAAGACAAAGCCGCCGACGGGGGAGTCGGGATCCTTAATATATACCGATATTTATATTGCAAAGGGCAGGTATTAAAAGTGTCGATTTGAGAGTAAGAAAGATAATTGACCGGTGTATTTTGTATTTTGTATTTTGTATCTTGTATTTCTGGCGAAGGTTTAAAATCAAATATTGACAGTTGGTCACTTTGAACTTTGCACTTTGAACTTTGAACTATTTTTTCTCCCAACGCCTCCGCCACAAACGGCGAGATCTTTTTCTCCCTTTTCCCCTCACCATAGAAACTCGCCGCTGTCAAAAAAAGCCTGTCCTTTGCCCGTGTCATGCCGACATAAAAAAGCCGCCTCTCCTCCTCAAGATGATAATCGCCTTTTGGTAAGATTTCTTTGATTAAGCTATCTGGTATAGGAATTTGTTCTCGCCTCTCTGTGGTTGGAAATCGCCGGTCAACCAAATTAACCAAGAAAACTACTGGAAACTCCAGTCCCTTGGCCGAGTGAGCTGTCAAAATATTGACCGCATCATTTTCTGTCCAATCTGTGTCTGCCGCGAGCGGCGACTCGCCTAGTTCCATTGACAAATTAATGAAATCCACCACTGCATAAACAGAAGCGTCTTCATGTTCAACTTCATAGGTCTTCAACTTATCAAAAAACTTGGCAATGTTTTGAACCTTCTTTTCGTCTTTAACTGTTTTGTAGTCGGTCAAGGTTTTTATAAGTCCGGTGTCTTCCAAAAAATAGTATAAAATTTGACCGGCAGTATCTTTCTTGGCTAACTCCATATGACGATGAACCATCGTTATCAAATTAGTTAAGGTCTTGAGGGTTTTTTCACCAATTTCCGGTTTTGACAAGGATTTGCCGACAACCGTCAAATCGCCATTGTTTTCAACAGTTTTTTCGCAAGTTTCAAAAAGCGAAAGATTTAATTTTTTAGAAAAGTTAAGCAGTGTTGCCAGTTCCCTACCGGAGATTTCAAAGAATTCCATAGACAATAATCTATATATTGCCACATTGTCTTCATAGTTGTATAAAACCGATAAATAAGCGATCAAATCTTTAACCTCAGGCTGCCTGAACAACATTCCTGGCCCCAAAAACTGATAAGGAATCCCCTTTCTTGCCAGTTCTTTAATAAAAGGATCGGCGTGATTGTTGGCGCGGACTAAAATTGCAAAATCTTTGTATGAATAAGTATCGGAAAGTTCTTGTATTTTTTGAGCAACCGTTTCTGCTTCATCTTCTACCCTCTCGCTCATCAAAAACTCTACTGTTTTTTCCTCTACCTCCCTCGTCTTCTTCAGCTTTTTACTAATTCCCATTGTTGCTTCCAGTGTATCCGGGTCATTATTTTTAATTAACCTATAAGAATTATCGAGAATCGTTTGGGTCGAACGGTAATTTTGGTTAAGAACCACATTCTTTGCCTCAGGATAATCTTTAATAAACTGTAAAACATTGGAAACAGCTGCTCCCCTAAACCTATAAATTGATTGATTGTCGTCGGCGACAACAGTTAAATTGCTTTTCGGTGGAGGCGCCAGAAGTTTAATGAGGGCATATTGGGCATAATTAGTATCCTGAAACTCATCAATTAAAATATATTTAAATTTGTCTTTATAGTTGGAAAGAATTTTTGGCCTGGTACGGAAAAGCTTCAAAACATTACTGATTAGGTCGGCAAAATCGACTAAACTCTCTTTTGTCTTTATCTCTTCATAAGCCCTATAGGCATTGACCAGTTCCTTATATCTGTTTTTTTCCTCTTCTTCTGTTTCTCCTAATCCCTCCATAAACTTTTGATAATCTAATGGCGAGACATCCTCATCCTTAAGCCGGCTGAAATGCTGAAGCATCCCGTCAATAAATTTCGTCGGGTTTCCCAGTGGTCGGAAATATTCCAAATCAAATCTGAAAAGGTTTTTCCTAAAAAGTTGCACTGATTCCGCTTCGGTCATCAGCTTATACTTTGGATCAAGACCAATATTTAGGGCCTCGTCGCGTAAAATCCGATCACCAAAAGAATGGAAGGTAGAAATCCACATGTTGGCATAACCTAAAGGAAGCGCTTCGTCAACTCTTGTTTCCATCTCGCGAGCAGCTTTTTCCGTAAAAGTTAAGGCCAAAATTTCCGAAGGAGAAATATTTTTTTGGGTAATTAAATATTTAATTCTTTCTGTAACAACCGTCGTCTTACCTGTCCCCGCCCCCGCAATAATCAAAAGCGGTCCCTCGCCATATTCAATCGCCTCAATTTGTTCGGGGTTTAATACTTTATCAGAGGAATCGGGCATGGGATAATTATACCGCATGTGTTAAATAGGACTAATCATTAAGAATTTGGAAGAAACTAAACAAAGCAGTCCTAAAATTATTATTCTTTAACTTCTTCAAATCGATAAAAAGTTTTTCCGTCTTTAGTAACTTGGGCCAAAAAATCATCTTTCGACCTTACCCAAACTTGATTCGGTCCAAACTCCGGAGAATCTTATAAAGCTCTGTAAACAACTAACTGCCTTTGCGGATCTTCGCAATCCCGGGCAACTGCAATTACTTCATAAAGGTTTCCTTTGTAATGTTTATATTGCTTGCCGACATCAACTTCCTTCATATTTTTTAAAACTTTGAAAAGATAATTTATTCAAGAGTCTTTTCTCTTACCTTTGCGATCTCGTCAGGATCTTCAAGTAATATTCCTTTGTGTAATTTATATAGAAATGGAATGACACCACAATCCTTACATACTCCCCAACCACATCTTCCTCCATTTTCTTTGGCTAATTTCCGGCAAAGAGAGATCTCTCTTTCGAAAACTTCCTTATTAATAACTTTTTTTACTAAACCGGTTTTACAAGTCAAGTTATTATTTTTCATAATACCCCCTTCGTGTACACTTTTATAGATAACTACAAAATTCCCTTCGCTTCTTTCTCCAATCTATTAAAAAAATCTACCATAAATCGATGTCTTTCTTTTGCAATTATTTTACCTTCGGCTGTGAATATTCTACTTTTTATTTTCCTAAGCTTAACCATGTATTCCCTATAGGCAGTATCTTCTTTTGTATAAGGTAAGGAGTTGCTTACATTAAAATTCCGGTTATATAATTTGGCGCCTACCTCTCCCGCAAAAAGAAAGTCTCGACCAATCCCTACTGCCCCAATCGAGTCTAATTTATCGGCATCAAATAAGATTTTGGCTTCTTTTGACTGAGGAATCTTACTGCCCCTAAATCGATGGGTATCTATACAGTGGATAACTTGTTCAATCAATCCTGTATCTAAATTGTATTTTTCTAATATTCTCCTTGCTAAAAGAGCGCCTCTTTCAGCGTGGCAAATTTTTCCTTTTGATTTTGTTTCTTCTTCTCTGCCAATATCGTGTAAAAAAGCTGCTAACTTTAAAACCTCAAGGTTTGCTTTTTCTTTCCTACCTATCCGCAAACAAAGAGCATAGACCCTTTCTGTGTGATCCCATCCATGACTTCCTTTTACCTTGGTAAAAAACTTCTTCGCCTCTTTTTTAATTTGTTTTAAAAATGAATCCATGTTATTTTTTACAAATTAGGAGTATTCACGCGATGTAATTCTGCACAGCCCAAGAATTCTTTTGTCTCCTTTTTTAGGACTACCATTTATAAATCTTCATTTTTCTCCATTTTTTCTATAGAAGATTTAATAAATTCTTTAGTCTCCTCCATTTTATCTGGAGGTTTAGGAAACATATAAACAGTGATTTCTTTTGTAAATTCCCGAAAAATATCTTTATCGAAATCCAAAGAAATTGGAACCAATAGCAATCTGTCTGTTTCTATTGAGGTTTTTAAACAATTAATCATAAAAATCATTTATATATCTCATGTGTGCCAATATCAACAAAACCAACAATATTCTCGTCAATGAAATAAAAAATCACTCTAAAATGATAGTTTACAGAGAAAGACCAATAACCCTCAAGTTTGCCTGATAGTTTATGGGTTTTCAACGATTTACTAAAGGGGTTTCTAATAAAATCGTCAATCTTCCTCTCGATTAATTTCCTTTGAAGCCCACATCTTTTTAGAGATTTAGTGTACCTAGAAGAATAATGTATCTCCTTAATCCTCATCCTTAAAAAAATCAGAAGCCCTCTTCGCAACCTTCAGTTTTCCTGCCTTTTTTTCTTCCTCGTATATCCTTATCGCCTCCAAAGCATCTTTTTCCTCATATTCAGTAATTTTTTCCTGCAATATTTTATAAGCTTCCGGGGAAAGCATTACCGCCTCCAACACATTCTTCTTCAGCACCAAAAGCGGCTTTTGAGATTTCTTAAGCTGTTTCAATAAACTAGGATAATCCCTTTGTAGGTCGGAAACAGAAACAAACTGTGGTATGGACGAAATCTGGTTATTCATAATGACTTACATATTAACATACATAACTACCTATGTCAACTAGGGATTTTCTTGATTTCCCTTTGCCTCGCCGTAGTCCCGCCTTTGGCGGGACGAAGGCAGGTCTCCTTCATCTAAATTTTGTGTTGAGGAAAGTTTCTGACCCATGAGGGTATATTCGGTACCGACACTAGACATTTGGTTATAGGCATTAGTAATATGCTTGTTTAAAACATTTAAATTTTCGCCTAATTTACCATAATCTTTTTGAATTCCACGCAAGACGGCGAACAATTGATGTGACTTTTGTTCAATATCTTTCCCTTGAAAAGAAAGAAGTATCACTTGCAAATTTGCATACAAAGTATTCGGCGAGACCGGGTAAACCCGATTTTTCCTGGAAAATTCGGTCAATTCCATCTCGTTCACCACTTCGTAATAAACCGGCTCCGACGGTACATACATTAAAGCAAAATCCATTGTCCCCTCCTCCGGCAAAATATATTTTTGGGAAATATCAGTAATATGTTTTTTAACATCTCTGACAAATTCTTTTCTGGCAACTTCTTTTTCATTTTCATTGTCCGCGGCCATCAATTTTTGAAAGTTCTCTGCGGGAAACTTTGAATCTATCGGTAAAATGCCGGCGTCAGTTTTTATTGCCGCGTCCACCTTGTCTCCACTCTTGAAAGTATATTGAAGAAAAAATGAATTTTTCGGAAACATTTGTGAGATTAAATCTTTCAGGACTTGCTCACCAATATTTCCTCGCAGTTTCGGACTCTTTAAGTAATCCTGCAGATTTTTCATGGAAACCGAAAGTTCGGCAAATCTTCCCGCGTCCTGCCTTATCTGGCCCATAAGTTGAGTGGCACTATCGAGTCTTGTGTCAAGAGAATTTTGCATTGTTTCCAACCAGGCAACCAGGGTTTTATCAGTTTTACCAGTTGATAGTTTCCTATTAAGAAAGAAGATAACCGCCGCAAAACCAACGATCAAGATACATACTACCAACAACAATTCAGAAGACATATTTAATTTTACCACGGCTTCGCCTAAAATAGACGTGTGACCCGTGTTCATCGCCGCAATTTCCTACCAACCGCAATAGTCAACCTTGCTCTGTGGATAGGTTGTGTTTTAATCGTCTTTTTTGTAAACCCAGAAAAGAGTTTTCAGTTTTCAGTTTTCAGTTTTCAGTTAAAAGCCTTTCCAAATATTTTTCTGTTCTTTCTTGCTTTCACTTTATCCCTGACCCTTACGCTCGCCTTGCTCTTCGGCAACACCCGCCGAGGGTTTCTTATTTCTCTATTCTTTATTTTCATCCTTCTTTTAAGACTGCTCAAAATCGCCCACTGGTGGACAATATTGGTTTTAGGGATAGTCTTCTCAACGCTAGAAGCATATTTTGTCCGTAGAAAACAAAAAACAATCTAGCCCACCTTCGCTAAAGCTACGGCGGACGCAGCAATCTAACAATCATCTCTCTTTTGCTTTCGAGGCTGATTTGGGGTAAAATGAAGCCATGGACAAGAAATTCTTTGTCACCACTCCAATATACTATGTCAACGATATCCCGCACATCGGGCACACCTGTACCACGGTTGTCGCAGATATCGTGGCCAGATACCATAAACTCCTTGGTGAAGACGTTTTTCTGCTAACCGGTACGGACGAGCACGGGGCCAAAGTGGCTGAGGCAGCTGCCGCAGAAGGACTTTCCCCAAAAGAGTTCTGTGACAAAGTCTCTCAAACTTTCTCCGATATCTGGCCCAGGCTGAATATTAAATATGATTATTTTATTAGAACCACCAACCCTGCTCACGAAAAGATTGTTCAAGAAATTTTGGAAAAGATCTATAAAAAAGGAGATATTTATAAAGCAAAATACGAAGGACTTTATTGTATTGGCTGCGAAAAATTTGTGAGCGATGGCGATCTGGTTGACGGCCATTGTCCTTTACATCCAAACAAGCCAGTAGAAAAACAATCCGAAGAAAACTATTTTTTTAAGCTTTCAAAATACGTACCTACCCTCATTGCCGCAATTGAAGATGAGAAACACCCTTTTCATTACCAAGTCTCACCCGAAAGTAAAAGATCCGAAGTCCTGGCGAGGCTAAAAGCCGGAGTCACTGATTTAAGTATCTCCAGAGCCGAAGTAACTTGGGGAATTTCTATCCCCTGGGACAAATCACAAACAATTTATGTTTGGGTAGATGCGCTCTTTAATTATTATACTGCCACGAAAATTACCGGCAGAGAAAATCTTTGGCCTGCAGACCTTCACCTACTGGCTAAAGAAATTCTTTGGTTCCATGCCGTTATCTGGGAAGCATTACTTATTGCCGCTGATATTCCTCTTCCGAAAGAAATCTTTGCCCATAATTTTTATACTATTGACGGGCAGAAGATGAGTAAGTCATTAGGAAACGTTATTTCCCCTCAAGAGCTTTTGGAAAAATTCGGAGTAGACGGCACCAGATATCTGGTCGCCTCCTCATTCCCGGCTTTTGACGATGCCGATGTTGGTTTGGAAAGATTTACCAAAAAATACAACGCCGACCTTGCTAATGGTTTGGGGAACTTAGTGGCAAGAGTTGCTAGCCTGTGCGAAAGCTCTGGAGATAGTTTTTTGGGCAAAACAGAATTTGATATCGACCCCAAGGTTAAAAAATACCTCCAGGCATACAGATTTAACGATGCCTTAAATTACATTTGGGAACAAATAAATAGTGCCAACAAAAAAATTAATGAATCAAAGTTGTGGGAACAAAAAGGTGATACTTTAAAAGAAGGTCTCCAGTCTTTAGTCTACGCAGTCCAAGAAATTGCCTTCCATCTCCAACCTTTTATGCCCGAGACTGCCGAAAAAATCCTAGAGCAATTTAAAGGCCCAAAAATCAAATCGGAAAAATCCTTATTCCCCCGGCTTTAAATACCACCTATGACTAAAAAGGACCACATTATCAAGAGATTTCTAGAAATACTACCTGGTTTTGTTTCCTGGAATCTAATTTTCTTCCCGGTTTGGGGAGCTTTTGTTTCGCCGATTGCGGTCGCCTATTTCGTCCTCCTTTTCGACATTTTTTGGTTCTATAAATCAATTACCTTTGCTTTGTTTGCTGTGATTTCTCATCTTCGTATAGAGGCTTCCAAAAAAATGGATTGGCTAGGAGAACTGCAATTTTTCCCCGACTGGAAAAAGGTTCATCATTTGGTCATTGTTTGTACCTACAAAGAGCCCCTTTATATTATAGAGAGAACTTTAAATAGCATTGCCAACCAAACAATGCCTAAAGAGCAAATGAGTGTCGTTTTGGGTTTCGAGGCGAGAGAAAAAGACTGGCAAAGTAAAGCCTTGGAACTAAAAAGGAAATTCCATGGAAAATTTGCTCATTTCTTATTTAGCGAGCATACCTTAGTCCCAGGGGAAACTGCCGGTAAACACTCAAATGCCCGAACAGCGATTTTGCTCGCCAAAAAGAAACTGCTCGATACCAGAAAAATAGACATCAATTATTGTACGGTCACTTCTTGCGATGCAGACCATGTTTATCATCCAAACTATTTTGCCAATTTGGCCTTCAAATTCCTAGATAATCCCAACCGTTACGAGAGATTTTGGCAACCAGCAATCGTTTTCTATAACAATTTTTGGCGTCTCCCGGCAATTTCCAGAGTCGCCAATACTTTCGGCACTATTTGGAACATCGCTCAATTGGTAAGAACCGATCGTCTTATTAATCAACAAAACTATTCTCTTTCGTTCAGATTACTGGATCGCATCGGTTTTTGGGATCCTGATGTTATCCCGGAAGACTGGCATATGTTCTTTAAGGCCTTTTTTGCTACGGCCGGTAAAACTGAAGTTGAGCCGATCTTTTTACCTCTTTTTGCGGACGCGGCGGAATCTACCTCTTTTATAAAGACCATCCGAAATCAATATGAGCAATTCAAGCGGTGGGCTTGGGGAGTTTCCGATACTCCCTATATTTTCCGAAAATATTTTCTTGCCAAAGATATTCCCTTCGGGGAAAAGACCTTAAGATTGTTCAGGTTTATTGAAGACCATTTTCTTTGGCCAGTTAATTGGTTTATTGTCACTATCGGTGTCAATATCCCAATATTAGTAAACAAAAACTTCGCCAAGACCGCTCTCGGGTTCAATTTACCTAAAACTTCTTCCGCTATCTTGACAATATGTTTAGCCTTCTTGGTAATTATCCTTATTATTGATGCTAAACAAAGGCCGCCAAGGCCAAAAGAAGTCAGTAAGTTCAGAGCTCTCTTGATCCCTCTGGAGTTTGTTTTGATGCCGATTTCGGGTTTTATTTTTGGCGCTCTCCCAGGGTTGGATGCTCACACAAGACTTATGCTGGGAAAATATATGGAATATCGAGTAACGGAAAAAGTATAATTATTTAGCTGGACGGTAGATAATAGAAAGTAGAAGGTAGGGGTAGAAGGTAGAAGATTGAAAATAGATTATTTTTCCACCTTCTATCCTCCATCTTCTACCACTATCTTCTATTCTCAACCATCTATTTTCGAAACATGAATCTAAAACAAATTTTCCAAAAAAACAAATTCATCGTTACTTTGTTATTCATTGTTTTTATCCTGCGAATCCCTTCCCTTTTTGAACCTTATTGGTATGGTGATGAAGGCATTTATTTAACCTTGGGATTAGCAATCAAGAAAGGTTTTTTATTATATCGCGACATCTTTGACAACAAGCCTCCCTTAATTTATTTACTCGCGGCGGTGGCTAATGGAACCATGTTTTGGTTTCGCTTTTTGCTCATGATTTCCGTCCTTGCCACCATCTTGTTCTTTCATAAATTAGGAAGGGCTCTGCAGATTAACGACAAATCCATTAAAGTTTCCACGGTGGTTTTTTCTCTACTGACAACCATTCCCTTTATCGAAGGCAATATTGCCAACGCGGAAATATTTATTCTTTTACCGACAATCCTTGCGATTTACCTTTTATCACCTTATCTTTTTTCCAAAGAAAGAGTAATCTCGCCTTTAAAAATTTTTTTGATCGGGATAATTTTCGGGGTAGGATTACTTCTCAAGGTGCCTGCTGTTTTCGATTTCTTTACCATTATTGTCTTTTTGGTTCTTTTTAAAAAAGAAAATTCCCTTGTTAATATTGGAAGAAAAGAAATCTTGCTGATTTTAGGATATTCCTTGCCTGTCTTGATAACCGGGCTTTTCTTTTTGAGCAAAAGTGCTTTTAGTGTCTTCTTTAACTCGTGTTTTTTGCAAACAACAGGCTATCTTTTCTCTTGGAAAACCGGGTCACACACTTTTTCCTATAGTTCTCTTCTAAAATCAGGTCTTGTTCTTAATGTTATGCTAACTTTTTTCTTAACCTTTATTTTGTGGCTGAAAAAAAAGAAGACTGATTCTCTCTTGGTTTTTCTGGCTATTTGGTTTCTCTTTTCTCTCTTTGCCGCGACTCTTTCTGGACGACCGTATTCACACTACCTTCTGCAAACTGTTCCACCTTTTTCCTTAATAATCGGGGTGTTCCTCACTAAACAAATAAAAAAACACTACCTTGTCTTTGCTATTACTATCTTCCTTTTAATTTCGAATTGTCTTCATTATAAGTTTTGGACATATCCAACTTTTTCCTATTACCGCAATTTCACTGAATTTGCCTTGGGCAAAAAAGATAAGTCTAGTTATTTTTCTTTCTTCAGCCAAAAAATGCCACAAATTTATAAACTGGCCGAGTTCATTACTGAAAGTACCCAGCCTCAAGACAAAATTTTTATCTGGGCTGACGAACCTTGCCTTTATCCCCTATCCCGTCGGTTACCGGCCACTCCTTATGCCGTTGCCTACCATATAATTGAACGTGGGAATTATCAGGCAGCCGGCAAACAAATTCTTTATGCCAAACCAGCGCTGATTGTCTTTGACCCCAACATCGAAAAATTCCCCCAACTTGAAGCAATTCTGGCAAAAGAATATCTTGAGGTTAATTCTACTGCTGGTTTTATGGTCTTTAAAAGGAGAGCTCTCTAAATGGAAGAAAGAGTTAATAAACCAAAATCACCTTCAAAACTGACTTTAGTAAATATATCTCTCATTATTCTCGGACTGGGAACAATATTGGTAAGAAAAAGTTTTTTGCCAGAAAAAGTACCTTTATTTTATAGTCGTCCTTGGGGAGAAGAACAGCTGGCCCCTAGAAATTGGCTTTTTTTGATTCCTTTTTCTTCTTTTGTCGTCTTTATCTTCAGTAATCAAATTGGAAAATTTTTACGGAAAAAGAATGGAGACTTTCTTCCTTTTGTTCTTAGTGGTATTTCTCTTTTATTTTCTATCCTCGGAACAGTTACCCTTTTAAAAATAATTTTTTTAATATACTAAATGGATCCTAAGTTTTTTTTGCCTTTTGCTATTGCCACCGCAGTTAGCTTTTTGACTACTCCGATAGTTATTCTCCTTCTTAAAAAATTAAAGATCTTAGATGATCCCAAAAGACACCAACATGCTAAAATTACTCATACCTACCCCGTTCCTCGCGGCGGCGGCATTCCCATCTTTTTGAGTTTACTTACGGCGCTACTTTTTCTTCCCTTTGACAAACATCTCCGCGGGATTTTGCTCGGAGCAGGAATTGCCCTCTTGGTTGGGATCCTCGACGATAAATATGAAGAAAAAATTCATCCCATGGCTCGATTAGCAACCAATTTTCTGGCGGCAACAATTGTTGTTCTTTCTGGAATTGGGGTTGCTTTTATCAACAACCCCTTCGGTGGTATTATCCACCTTGACTTTCCCAGGCTTTGCTTTTCCTTCTTAAATCAGCCGCACTGTCTTTGGATTTTGGCTGATTTCTTGGCGATTCTTTGGATTACTTGGACAATGAACTTTGTTGGTTGGTCGGGTGGGGTGGAAGGACAAATGCCAGGTTTTGTTGTCATCGCCGCCTTAACTATTGCTGGTTTAAGTTTGCGTTTTTCTGCTGATATTACCCAGTGGCCGGTAATCATCTTGGCGGCAATTTTGGCGGGTGCTTATTTGGGATTTCTGCCCTGGAATTTCTATCCCCAAAAGATTATGCCAGGCTATGGGGGAAAAACTCTCGCCGGTTTTATGCTGGCAGTTCTTTCAATTTTATCAACAGCAAAAGTGGCAACTTTAATGATTGTCCTGGGTATCCCCTTAATTGACGCCACCTATTTAATTATCAAGAGAATCCTTTCCGGTCGTTCTCCAATTTGGGGAGGACGCGAACATCTTCATCATCGTCTTCTTTCTTTAGGTTGGGGAAAACGTAAAGTTGCCGTTTTTTATTGGGTAATCACCGCCATCTTGGCAATTTTGGCATTACAATTGAATAGCCAACAAAAATTCTATACAATGTTCATGTTAATTATATTTTTCTTAGGAGGAAGCCTGTGGCTGAATTATTTATCAATCTCCTTAAAACCGCCAGACCACGACAATGGCTAAAAAACTTAAGTTTAGCGGCAGCACTAATGTTTTCAGGAAAACTTTTCTTTCTTCCTAGTTTCCTTCTTATTGCTTGGTCAATTATCATCTTTTCAATTCTTACTTCTTCAGTTTATTTTATGAACGATATTATCGATATTTCCCGTGACAAACTGCACCCTTTTAAAAAATTCAGACCCATCGCCTCAGGGAAATTACCTGTTCCTTTAGCTTTGTTTTTTGCCTCCTTTGGAGTCTTGGTTAGTCTCTACCTCTCCTTCAATATTTCTTTTTTCTTTTTCCTTATTTGTTTAATCTATTTTTGCTTGCAGGTAGTCTACTCGTTGTACCTAAAGAATTTAATTGTCCTGGACGTCCTTTCTATCGCCGCCTCTTTCATCCTCCGAATATATGGAGGAGCAATTGTTCTAAATTACCATATTTCAATTTGGTTTTTGCTTTGTGTTACTTCTTTGGCTTTGTTCATGGCAGTAGGTAAAAGAAGAGCGGAGTTATCTCTTCTAGATAAAGAAACCGCTCTAAGTCACAGAAAAACATTAAGTCATTACACTGCCGATCTATTGGATGATTATTTAGCGATGTTCTCTGCTTCAGCCTGGATGTCCTGGGCCCTTTTTACCTTCTTTGAATCTTCCCCGGTAGTCTTAGGCTCACCTGTTCTTTATTCAATTCTACCCTTAACAATTTCCGGGACAAACAAACTGCTAATGATCACTATTCCAGTAGTTATTTATGGGATAATGCGTTACCTAAGTATTGTTTATCAAGGCTCACGAGCAGAATCACCGGAAAGAATTCTTCTTTCGGATAAACCGCTTTTGGGATCTGTGATTTTATGGGGTTTACTGGTAATTTGGATCCTCTACGGAGCAGGAAGTTAATACTATTGTGTCGCCTTCTGTGTATATTTGCTATCGGCCGAAACCCAACCTTCTTTCCCTTCCTCATAAGTAATTTTGTACCAGCCTGATTTTTCTTCTAAAAGAGGATATTTCTTTTGCGGATCAATTGGTTGAATTTTAGTTATCTCTGTACCAGAAGGGCTATTTCTCACTCTTAAAAAACCAAGGCTATTCTCTTTAATTAAAACATATCCAAGATTTTGACTGGCAGCGCCTGACGTCGGGGTAACATTGGACGACGTCGTTGTTGGTGTCGGGGTTGTCTTCTTTATCTTTCCTGTTGGGGTGGGCGTAACTGCCTCCGCTGGCGTGGGTGTTGGTGTTAGCACCATACTTTGACCCAGCTTGGCGTTCACAATTAATTTATAGCCGAGAACCGCCTTTGCACTAATTACCTTATCACCATATCCCTCTTTAGAAATTATAATTTCATGGTCAGCTTCATTAATTTTATCGATCATAAGCGGGGTGTAACCTTTTGATTCACCGTCAAGCTTAACCAAGGCGCCATCTGGATCAGAAACAACTGATAAAGAAGCTTGTTTTTTATCCTTTATTTTTTCTAAAGTCAAAACATGCCCGGAAGAAGCAGCCTCATTGGCAGCAAATTCCCTTTCAATCAAGGTAAGCACTCCGCTATTAACCTTAACTTTTCCCTCCCAAGAAACCAGGGGCGTTGCATCGGCCTCGGGGATTAATTTGATTAACAACTCGCCTCCCTTTAAATTACTCGCTTGGTATGGCGTTTTACCTAAAAGTTTACCGTCTATAAAAACATTCGCCACTGATTTGCTTCTTATTTGCAAGGCGGCGGGGAGGGATTTAAATGAACAGCCCGCAAGAAACAAGGAGCAAATAACCAAGATAACCAGAGGAAAGACCTTTTTCATTGTTAATAATAATACCACCAACTTCAAAATTTGACAAGAATGATTTTATCTCCTAAATTTACTGCGGATAAATCCAGCCAACATCGGTAAAATTGAAATCAAGATAATCCCGAAAATTACCAAGGAAAAATTGTGCTTAACTCCCGGAATATTACCAAAAAAGAAACCTGCTAAAACAAACAGTACTACCCAAGTAACTCCGCCGATAATATTAAAAGAAATAAAGCGACCGTAGCTCATCTTTCCGATTCCGGCAACGAAGGGCGCAAAAGTTCTCACTATTGGGACAAAACGAGCTAAAATAATCGTTTTACCCCCATGTTTAGCAAAAAATTTCTGGGTTCTTTCAATATGCGACTTTTTAATTGGTATTTTAGGATTAGCAATTAATTTTTCACCCAAGAAATGACCAATCCAGTAATTGGCTGTGTCTCCCAAAAATGCCGCTAAAGCCAGAAAAGCCAACAAAAAAAAGACATTGAAGGAACCTAGGGCAGCAAAAGCGCCAGCAGCAAATAGAAGAGAATCTCCGGGCAAAAAAGGCGTAACCACCAAACCTGTTTCAATAAAAATAATAACAAATAAGATTGCGTAAGTAATTGCTCCATAGGTTGCAATCAATTGTCCCAAATGGACATCAATATGCAAAACAAAATCAATAATGGATTCAACTGCTACCATACTGTGTTTTCATTATATCCCAAAATTCCCACGATTTACGCTCCAATAAAAATAGCATCTGTTTCCCTTTCGATTCAATTTACTTTGCTTTCCGAGGCTAATTATGGTAACCTTAAAAACATGCGGCCACACGGCCAAGTAGTAAAGCCCGCCGATTCGGCGGGTCTGCAAAACAAGACCACGTAGCCAAGTAGTAAGGCAAGTGTCTGCAAAACACTTATACGCGGGTGCAATTCCCACCGTGGTCTCAAGAGTTCAAAATTGAAGACTAAAACAATTTCTAGGAGATAAGTGCTTCTACTAAACGACGAAGATCTTTGTTGATATTTGGGTTCAAATTGTTTTCGAAGATATCGTTACAACTTCCTTTCAGTTCACTGTTCCCTTGAAAGCTTTTTTGGCCAACCACTTGCATTTCCATTATTTTGCAGAAATTGTTAACAACGTTATTTGTGCAAATATCCGTTTCTTCGGGTGCGGCTGCCCCTACACAAATCACAATTGCCTTTTTCTTCCTGAATTGTTCCAGTTGATTAGCGGTAAAAAAATACTACAACGGTCAATAAAGTCTTTAAATAAACCAGTTGGCATATTGAAGTAATTGGGCGAGATAAAAACAAAACCGTCCACTTTTTCCATCTTGCCCATAATTTCCGCCATATCATCCTGAATTCGGCATTCTTGTTTCTGGTTACAATATTCCACACAACCAAGACAGTGGTTAATTTTCTTTTCCCGCAAAAGAACCACTTCGTTCTCAACTCCTTTTTCTTTCAGAAGTTGCTGAATTTTCAAGGCAATTGCCTCGGAATTTCCTTTTCTCGGGCTACCGCAAATACTAAGAATTTTTGTACTTTTCATAAAATTAGTAAACTTGGTTATGAGAACCAATATCTAAAAATAAAACAAGGTTCTTTTTAATCGGACGATAGACAACCCGAACATCTCCGGTGATAGAAAAAGATCTTAAACCTCTCTGCTTCCCCACCAAAGCATGATCTTTTAAAAGCGGATTGTGAAGGTCTTCAACAAACAAAATAACCTTTTCGTGAAATATTTGATTAAGATTCCGATTACGTTTTATTCTTTTAAGATAATTCTTCTGAAATTCACGATGGTAATCAATCTTCATTCAACTTTTTGAATAAGTCATCGACACTCTCGCAGTGAATAATATTCTTGTTCTCTTTATAGTCTCTAATCATTTTGGCATATCTTTTTTCGGCAGACGGAGATAAGTTCTCAGTTTCCTCAAAAGAAATAGTAATACTTTTATTAGCTAATTTCCTCAAGAAAACCCGAATTGTTTCCTGTAAAGAAGAAAAACCTAGACTCTCCGCCGCCCGCAATGCCTGATCACGAAGGCTGATATCAATTGGAACCTGTAAGATAGTTTTGTTATTCATATATATGATTATAATGGTTTAATAATGAATGTCAAGTAGGTCTTAAGAGTAAAATTCAAACTCTAATTAATTTCTCCAACCAAGGGATATTTTCATTCTTCCTTTTCTGCCCGCTATCAGCTTTAGCTGAAAGCAAATGCAGGCGGGTCCACCACAAATCTTCCCAGATATAATGAACTGCCAGCTGTTTGTATTTCCCGAACTTCTCAAAATATTTAAGTATTTTATCAACCGGAACCGGATCTTCCGAATCATTGTCAAAAAATAGCTTTGAATAAATCTTTTGTTCCCAAGGAGAAACGTGGTTGAAAAAATCCCAATGGTGGAAAACATCAAAAAGCAGATACCAGACAGTTGCTGGGCCAACTCCATAAAGTTCTAGCAGTTCTTTCCTCTGAGTTTCCAAGTCTTTTTTTCTTAAATCAAATTCGTCTATTTCGGAATTTAAAAAATAATCATCGATTTTCTTTATTGCTTTTGCCCGATAACCAACTTTTAAGCTTCTTAATTCTTCCTCTGATACCTTTTTTAGCTTCCCCGGCTCCCAAAAACACCAGAGGTTTTTACCATTGAACTCTAAAGAAGTACCGTATTTAGTCAATAATGATTGAAACATTTGAATCGAGCGTCGCACTGTTGCATTCTGTAAAACAATGCCAATAATCAAATATTCATATAAGGAACTTGGATGTCCCGGTCTCATCCCCCGCCATTTTTCAATAATTGGGCCCAGAATTTTGTTGTTTTTAAATTGAAAATAAAAATCAGTCAAGCCAAGATCCAAATTGTAACGATATTTGATCTCCTCTACCAATGAACCAATAAAATCTTTTGTTAACTTTTGACCGGAAAAAATCGTCAATAAGATTTCCGGCTTTTTAACGCTTCCTTTGTTCTCAAACTTTAACCCCAGACATTCTCCATGCCAGTTCCATGTCTGCCACCGGATACCTGGCTCCCAAAAATTATCACCAGAGGTAAAATGATCTGGTTTATGAAAAGTTGAATCAAAAGCAAACGGGGAAGAAGGGACAATTTCAATAATTTTAACCTTTTGTAGTCTCATCAGCTAAATTCTTTCTAGCAAATAATTCCACCCGGGTTGCCATTTCCAAGAAGCAGCAACGGCATCATATACCGAAGCAATTTTTTCTAGTTAGAATTCTTTTTGTTTACTTCTTCAAAAAGCTTAATCAGTTCTTCTTCCGAAAGACTTCGTCCTTCTTCTTCGGCCTTTTTCATTGCCTGACAAATCGGGCAGTCATCATAATATGTTTCAGAACTGGAAACAACAAAAGTCTGTCCGTCTTTGTTTGGGCTGCTGGTTTTGACCTTTTTAATCTTTGTCATATATTAATTAAAACACATTTTAAATAGGGGTGGTACAAATTGTACCCCTCCTTTGTTAACTAATTTCGCAAGTTCGACATCTCTTTGTTTTAATCGTTTAAAATACTGCACAGGATCTACCGAATCTGTCAGGGATTCAATAACATCATTTATTACAAACCACCACTCGTTCTTATAAATCACCCGCCTGATTTTTTTACTCTTGAAGATTGCGATTTTAGTTGCTTTGGAAATTTCGTTCATCATTATTTATCTTAGCCCAAACAAAACCCGAATGTCAAGAGATAATCAAGTTATAAACAAATTTGATTATTTATTTGTATGGGTACTGGCTCCCATTTTCTCTTCAATTGCCGCCTGCGCTGCTGCCAAGCGGGCAATGGGAACTCGATAGGGCGAGCAGGAAACATAGTTGAGACCAACGCGGTGGCAGAATTTAATTGACTCTGGGTCACCGCCGTGTTCCCCACAAATTCCTACCTTAAGATTCGGTTTCGTCTTTCTCCCCTTCTCAACCGCCATCTTCACCAACTGTCCCACTCCATCCTGATCTAAAGTTTGGAAAGGATCGACCGGCAATATCTTTTTCTCTATATAGACCTTAGTGAACTTAGCCGAATCATCCCGGGAAAAACCCATGGTCATTTGGGTTAAATCATTGGTGCCGCAGGAGAAAAATTCCGCTTCAGTAGCTACTTCGTCCGCGGTCAAAGCCCCTCTTGGAACTTCAATCATTGTCCCCACATGATATTCAACTTTCACCCCATGTTCTTTCATGGTCTCCTCGGCTACCCGATCAACCAAAGCCTTTTGATCTCGAAGCTCATTTACATTCCCTACCAGCGGAATCATAATCTCCGGGACTACTTTAACCTTATCTTCCTTCCAAACCTCGATTGCGGCCAAAATAATTGCTTTCACCTGCATTTCAGTGATCTCCGGATAAGTAATTCCCAAGCGGCAGCCGCGATGGCCAAGCATGGGATTAAACTCATGCAGGTCGGCAGATTTGGCCCAAATTTTCTCTGCTGGAACGCCAATTTTCTTTGACAATATTACTGCTTCTGCCTCTGTTTTGGCAAAAACTCATGCAGGGGTGGATCAAGAGTTCTAATTGTCACCGGCAGGCCTTCCATCTCCTTAAATAGCCCTTTGAAATCCTCTTTCTGGAAAGGAAGTAATTTGTCCAAAGCTTTTCTTCTCTCTTCCTCAGTGTCAGCCACAATCATCTCCTGCATGAAGGGTAACCGATCCTCGGCAAAGAACATATGCTCAGTTCGGCAAAGACCAATTCCTTCGGCGCCAAATTTACGCGCCACCTTGGCATCTCTGGGAATATCAGCATTCGCCCTTACTCCAAGCTTACGGACTTCGTCAGCCCAAGTCATAAACTCGCCGAAATCGCCAGTTAAACCAGGCTCGACTAAAGACACTTTTCCAAGGATAACCTCTCCAGTATTACCGTTGAGGGAGATTAATTCACCCTCGCTGACAATTACTCCATTGACAGTAAACTTCTTTCCATGCTCATCAACCCTGATTGCCTCACAGCCAACAACAGCACATTTACCCATTCCTCTGGCCACCACCGCCGCATGAGAGTTAGAAACCAAAACTGGGGTATACCTTCTGGTAAAAACTACATAATTTTTATCCATCTCGCTACTCGCTTCCACTTCAAAGTTGTAAACATAAGTCTGGGTTGATTTCCCAGTTTTCTTAACCCGATACATCCTTAAATTCGATTCTAGTACCTTCTTGAGCTCCTCTTTGGGATTGCAAACAGGAAGAATATCTCTGATAATTTTCTCAGAATCAATCAGTAAATTTCTTCTAACACACTCCCTAATTCTTCCTTGATAGTTCGTTTTATCTAAAATGTCAGAAAAAATTTGTTTAGCAGCAAAAAGTTTTGTCCCATAGAATCTCTCTTTTACATTTCCTTTTACTCGCTTTGTATAGCTAAGAATTTCTTCTAATCTTTCTAGAATTTGAAGATTATAAATTCCTCTATTAACCGTTCCCTGCGGAACAATGCCCAACTTTAAACAAGAAACCACAATTGCCTGAACAAGTTCTTCTTTGGAAGCAAAAATCATCACCCGATTATTAAAGAAAGTGCCATCTCCATCAATCACCCCAGCCAAAAAATTAAAAGTAGAAATCTCATCTAAACCAAGAATCCAACTTACAAGATTATCTTTTATCTGTTTTAGTTCTGCTGCTGGCCCTTTGCGGAAACAAATTAAATCGAGTACTTCCCCTTCAATTTTTCTCCCCCTAAGAATACCTCCTGTAACCCGACTCCGTTTAAAAGTAAAACCAGGAGGGAAAAGCTCAGAAAAATAAGAACTAACAGTTTGAATAAATTCTTCTTTTTCCGAAACATTCTTCTGAGTAAAAGTAACATTTCCTTTAGTCTTTTTTAAATTTATATATCCGTCAGTCAAAATAGCACCCATTAAATAAGCAAGTTTCTCTTGTTTTTCAGATTTTTCAATAGAAGGAATTTTATCTAAAACACATAGAAATTCTTTGTCATTCAAAATTTCTTCCAGTGGTTTCTTAATCAATTGACGATCATAAAAAGTATACATTTTATGGTCGGGAGTAATTTTTAAGGAATTATACTTTGTTCTTCCGGATTGAGAAATCAGAACCTCGATAGCTTCAGCTTTCCTTTTTCCTGTAGCAATAATTTTTTTCCATTTGGGGGAAAGAAAATTAGAATCATACGAAAGAATCAAAATTTTCTCACCTTTCTTAAGAAGATCAAAAAGTTTCTCTGCGGAGAAAAATCCTCTATTGGTTAAAATTAAAGTTTCCCCTGCAATACAAGTCATTCCCCCTCGAGCGGTCAAAATTCCCTGAGCCATATCCATACCAGCAATATCATCTGGACAGGTTTCCGTGCGTACTAAAATCACTTTCTCTGTATCTCCTTGGGTAACGGCATCTTCAGCCGTAAAAACTACCTTTCCAACCGCTGCCCCGGGTGAAGCAGGCAAACCTTTAGCCAAAACCTCATATTTTACTGACGGGTCAAAAATCGGGTGCAAAAGCTGATTTAATTGCTCCGGATCAACTCTCATTAGAGCTTCTTCCTTGGTAAGCAACTTTTCTTTGACCATATCGACCGCGATTTTGATCGCTGCCTGAGCAGTCCTTTTCCCATTCCTGGTTTGCAGCATGTAAAGCTTGCCTTTTTCGATCGTAAACTCAAAATCCTGAACATCTTTGTAATGTTTCTCTAGCCTCGAAGTAATCTCTTTAAGTTGTCGATAGACTTCCGGCATTTCCTTCTCCAGATCAGCTATCTCGTGCGGGGTTCGAATCCCGGCGACAACATCCTCTCCTTGGGCATTGGTTAAATACTCGCCATAAAAAATCTTCTCTCCAGTGGCTGGATTACGGGTAAAGCCGACACCGGTAGCGCAGTCATTACCCATATTGCCGAAAGCCATTGTTTGGACATTTACCGCCGTGCCTAAATCATCGGAAATTTTGTTCAACTTGCGGTAAGTAATCGCTCTTGGGTTATTCCAGCTTTTAAAAACAGCATCTCTGGCCATCTCAAGCTGGACTAGAGCATCTTGAGGAAACTCTTTGCCTGATTGTTCTTTGATAAGTTTTTTGTATTCAGCAACAAGATCTTTCCAGTCATCGGCAGTAAGCTCGGTATCCAACTTTTTACCCAAACTCTCTTTTTTTGCAGTTAAAACAGCCTCGAATTTTTCCTTCTCTATCTCTAAAACCACATTGCCAAACATTTGGATAAACCTTCGATAAGCATCATAGGCAAATCTCTCGTTCCTCGATTTTTTAGCCACTCCTTTTACCGCTTCGTCGTTCAAGCCCAAATTTAAAATCGTATCCATCATTCCAGGCATGGAAAATTTGGCTCCGCTACGCACAGAGACCAGTAGTGGGTTTTCCACATCACCGAATCTCTTCCCAACCACCTTCTCCAGCCTTCCGACAGCCTTCTCGTATTGATCTTTAAGCTCAGGCGGCAATTTATGACCATGAGAGTAGAAATAACGACAAGCCTCG
>Ga0210054_1001161_pt1 | contig 22572 bp, 25 predicted proteins | sample CryGeymeta201516_FD_185470 | JGI IMG/M metagenome (GOLD analysis project Ga0210054, IMG submission 185470) | Groundwater microbial communities from Crystal Geyser aquifers in Utah, USA - Crystal Geyser metaG 2015-16 (SPAdes) (version 2) | ecosystem: Environmental > Aquatic > Deep subsurface >... | reverse complement strand
AGCTGGGCGGGCGACAGATGCGCCATCTTGTTGTAGGCGCCGCGCAACTTGAACGAGAACACCGGCTGCATGTCTTCGCGCTTGAACAGGATGGTGTTGCCGGTGCGTGCCGATAAGATTGGCGCGGGTTCCAGCGGCGATTCGATCGCCACGTCATACACGCGGGCGGTGAGGATGCGTTTCAGATATTCGTTCATGGCGGCAGTCGGGTCAGCGGGTGAGGCCGATTAAAGCATAGAAGGCGGGCAGGTCGCTCAAGTCGTTGAATACGGCAGCGGCGCCCGCGAAATCCTGTTTCTGCGTGTAGGGGTTGGTGGTGATGTAGGTCTTGATACCGGCGGCGAGGGCGGAACGCAGGCCATTGTTGGAATCTTCCAGCGCGATGCAGTCGCCGGGCGCGAGCCGGAGTTCATGCAGCACCCAGTTGTAGATGTCCGGCGCAGGTTTTTTATTGGGCACGATATCGCCGCAGCCGTTGACCGCGAAATAATGTGCCCAGTCCTTGCCCAGGCCGACTTCGAGCAGGGCGGAGACATTCTCCGGCGAGGTGGTGGTGGAAATGGCGAGAGTGATCCCGGCATCGCGCGCATCGTTGATCAGCTGTTTGATGCCGGGGCGCAAAGGAATTGCGCCTTCGCGCAGCATGGCGGTGTAGTGGCCGGTCTTGATCGCGTGCAGATGTTTGACGAAGTCGTCGAAATTGGCGGGTTTGGTGTAACCCGGCAAAAAATCCGCAACGAAATACTTGATGCGCTCCTTGCCGCCGGTCACCTTGAGCAGCTTGTCGTACAGCGCCACGTCCCAGTTCCAGTCCAGCCCGTGCTCGGCGAACGCTTTGTTGAATGATTTACGGTGCCCGTCCTCGGTGTCGGCCAGTGTGCCGTCCACGTCGAATATGATGGCTTTGAGAGTCATGTTGTGTCGTCCTGGTTTCTTAAAAAATGATCTGCAGATTTCACAGATTAAACAGATTGGGAATTCGATGGTTTTTAATCTGCGGCAATCTGCGAAATCTGCGGACAAAAGGTTCTAACGCATCCCCGGAAACTTGCCCGCCATGCCGCGCATCATCTTGGCCATGCCGCCCTTGCCGCTGATCATTTTCATCATCTTCTGCGACTGTTCGAACTGGTTCAGCAACTGGTTGACGTGCATCACCTGCACCCCCGCGCCGGCGGCGATGCGGCGTTTGCGCGAGGCTTTGATGAGGTCGGGGTGGCTGCGCTCGAACGGGGTCATCGAGTTGATGATGCCCTCGGTGCGGTTGATCTGGCGTTCGTCCACTTTTGCGCCGGCGGCGGCATTGGCGAGTTGCGCCGGCAGCTTGTCCATCAGCGCCGACATGCCGCCCATTTTGCGCATCTGCACGATCTGCATCTTGAAGTCATTGAGATCGAAACCTTTTCCGCTCTGCACCTTCTTCGCCAGTTTTTCCGCTGCGGCGTGATCGACATTGCGCTGCGCTTCTTCCAGCAGCGACAGCACATCGCCCATGCCGAGGATGCGCTGTGCCATGCGCTCGGGGTGGAAGGCTTCAAGCCCGTTCGGTTTTTCGCTGACGCCGACGAACTTGATCGGCTTGCCGGTGATCTGCCGCACCGACAAGGCTGACCCGCCGCGCGCATCGCCGTCCAGCTTGGTCAGGATGATGCCGGTCAGCGGCAGCGCGTCGCCGAAGGCTTTGGCGGTATTGATGGCATCCTGGCCGGTCATCGCATCGACCACGAACAGGGTTTCGATCGGCTTGAGTGCGGCGTGCAAGTCCTTGATCTCGGCCATCATCGCATCATCAATGGCAAGACGACCGGCGGTATCGACGATCAGCACATCGTGGTGATGTTTTTTCGCGAAGTCGTGCGCGGCGAGGGCGATGTCCTGCGGTTTCTGCGCCACGTCGGAGGGGAAGAAGTCGATGTCAAGTTGCTGTGCCAGGGTGCGCAGTTGTTCGATGGCGGCGGGGCGATACACGTCGCAGCTCACCAGCAGCACTTTCTTCCTGTTCTGCTCGCGCAGCAGTTTCGCCAGCTTGCCGCTGCTGGTGGTCTTGCCCGCGCCCTGCAAACCGGCCATCAGGATCACGGCGGGCGGCACGGTGGCGAGGTTGATGCCGACATTGGCCTCGCCCATCAGTTTGGCCAACTCGCGGTTGACCACGCCGATCAGCGCCTGTCCCGGATTCAGGTTGCCGATGACTTCCTGTCCCAGCGCGGCGGTTTTGACAGTGGCGATGAACTCCTTGACCACCGGCAAGGCGACGTCGGCTTCCAGCAGGGCGAGGCGCACTTCGCGCAGCGCCTCCTGGATATTGCTTTCGGTCAGGCGCGCCTGGCCGCGCAGATTTTTGATGATGCCTGAGAAACGCTGGGTTAGATTATCGAGCATATTCCGGATCCTGAAGTCGTTGCAGCGCTCGCGCAGACACTTGGACTGCACTTCCTGTAGAATTCGCGCAGTCTAAAACATCTGCCCGCCCCATGTCGAACCTCGCTTTGCATCTGTTGACCTTTGTCCTCTATGCCGTGCTGGCCATTCTGTTCTGGCGCGCGCAGTCTGCCGGCGATGCCGAACAGCAGAATCGCGGCGCCCTGGGGTTTGCGGTGATCGTTCCCCTGCTGCTGCACGGCTGGCTGCTGTATGACACGCTGTTCATTTGGGGTACGCTCAATCTGGGGCTGGCGTATGCGTTTTCGCTGATTCTGTGGCTGACCGTGCTGGTGTATTGGCTGGCGCGCCGGTTTTACCCGATTGCCAGTCTGCTGACCCTGATGTTGCCGCTGGCTGCCCTCGCGTCTGTCTTGCCGGTGCTTTTCCCGACTGCGCACATGCTGGTGCAACCCGCTTCCGGCCTGTTTGATACCCACGTGCTGATGGCGCTGCTGGCCTACAGCCTGTTCACCATCGCCGCGCTGCATGCCGGCTTGATCGCACTGGTCGAGAAGCGCCTGCACCACCCGAAAATGCCCGAGGTGCTGAAGAATCTGCCGCCGCTGATGACCATGGAGACCCTGCTGTTTCGGGTGATCGGGGTGGGTTTCGTCATTCTGACCGTGACGGTTGCCTCCGGCTTTCTTTTTTCCGAGCAGATTTTTGGCCATCCCTGGCAATTCACCCACAAGGTGCTGTTCGGACTGCTGTCCTGGGTGGTTTTTGCCGTGTTGCTGCTGGGCCATCACTTCTACGGCTGGCGCGGCCATATCGCGGTGCGCTGGACCTTGAGCGGCTTCGTTTTCCTGTTGCTGGCTTACCTGGGCACCCAGTTCGTGCTGGAAGTTATTTTGCAACGCTGAACTAATCCTTGCCAAAATTCAACGAGGTATCGTAGAATTCGCGCCCTTTTGGCATTGGCCAAAGATAATTACTGGATAAACGTTATGGTAGTCATTCGTCTTTCTCGCGGCGGTTCCAAGAACCGTCCGTACTACAACGTGGTGGTGGCGGATTCGCGCAACCGCCGTGATGGCCGCTACATCGAGCGCGTCGGCTTCTACAATCCGCTGGCTGCCGAAGGCAGCGAAAGTCTGCGCATTCAGCTGGATCGCGTGACCCACTGGCAGGACAAGGGCGCGCAATTGAGCGAGACCGTCGGCCGCCTGGTCAAAAAAGCCGGTGCCGCAGCCAAGGCCTGACGGTCATACCGTTTCCCCCACCCTAACCCTCCCCCGGGGGGAGAGGGGACAAACGAGGAAACGCAATGAGTGTTAATGAGGCAAGCCCCATGGTCGTCATGGGGAAGATCGTTGCGGCGCAAGGGATCCAGGGCTGGATCAAGATTCAGGTTTTCACCGAATATCTGGACAGCTTGCTTGACTATGAATCGTGGTATCTGGGCAATGAGCAGTCTTGGCAGCCGTGCAAGGTGGTTGAGGCCAACGTGCACGGCAAAGTGCTGGTCGCCAAGCTGCAGGACGTTGCCGATCGCACCGCTGCCGAAAAATACAAAGGCCTGCTGGTTGCCGTACCAAGAGAGGATTTGCCGCCAACGGAAGCGGACGAGTACTACTGGTCTGATCTGGTCGGCTTGGCGGTAGAGAGTCAAGCCGGCGACAAATTGGGCACAGTCGATTCGTTGCTGGAGACCGGCGCGAACGATGTGCTGGTGGTCAAGGGCGAACAGGGCGAATTGCTGATTCCGTTCATCGACAGCGTCATCAGGCAAGTAAGCGTGAAAGACCAGACGATCCGTGTGGATTGGCAGGCGGATTACCTCAAATGATAGATGTCTCGAAAACCGTAGCGAGCGGCTCGAGTGCAAGGCGCGCGGAACGGAGCGACCGAGACATATCAGATGAGATAGGCGACAGAGCGAGTACCGTGCAACGCCGCAATCGAGGCCGCGCAGTAGGTTTGCGAGGCATCTATGAGGTTTGATGTTATTTCGCTGTTCCCCGAGATGTTCGACGCGATCACCGGTTATGGGGTGACGCGCAAAGCGGTCGATCTGGGCAAGTTTGCGTTGCAGACGTGGAATCCGCGCGATTTTACGACCGACAACTACCGCACCATCGACGACCGCCCCTACGGCGGCGGCCCCGGGATGGTGATGTTGGCGGAACCGCTGGAAAAGGCGATCAGCGCGGCGAAGGCAGCGCAGGCGCAAAGCGGAGTGAAGAAGAGTTGGGTGATCCACCTCTCGCCGCAAGGCAGGCCGCTCACCCATGAAGTGGTGATGGAACTGCTGGCGCGGGACGAAGGATTGATCTTGCTGGCGAGCCGTTACGAGGGCGTGGATGAGCGCCTGTTGCGCAGCCAGGTGGATGAAGAACTTTCCATCGGCGATTATGTATTGTCCGGTGGCGAGTTGGCGGCGATGGTGGTGATGGACAGCGTGGTGCGGCAGATTCCCGGTGTATTGGGGGATGAGGCATCGGCGCAGCAGGATTCCTTCGTACAGGGACTGCTGGACTGCCCCCACTACACGCGCCCGGAAGTTTATAACGGCGAGGCAGTTCCGGAAGTATTGCTGTCCGGGCACCACGCCGAGATAGAGAAGTGGCGATTGAAGCAGGCATTAGGCAGGACTGCGGAACGTCGCCCGGATTTGCTGGCAACACGCCAGTTGACTAAACAGGAAGCTCGGCTACTGGCAGAGTACCAGCAGGAACAAGCTTCCGTAAAAGAAAAGGAAACAAAATGAATCTGATCGGCATTCTCGAAAAAGAAGAAATCGCGCGTCTGAACAAGACGATCCCCAATTTTGCCCCCGGCGACACCGTGGTGGTCGGCGTGAAAGTGGTTGAAGGCGAGCGCAAGCGGACCCAGGCTTTTGAAGGCGTGGTCATCGCCAAGCGCAACAAGGGGCTGAACTCCAGCTTCATCGTGCGCAAGGTCTCCTCCGGCGAAGGCGTGGAACGCACCTTCCAGACCTACTCGCCGCTGATCGCCAGCATCGAAGTCAAGCGCCGCGGCGATGTGCGCCGCGCCAAGCTGTACTACCTGCGCGACCGTTCCGGCAAGTCGGCACGGATCAAGGAAAAACTCCCCGCACGCAAGGCAAAGTGAGTTTTCAGTGAAGACTCATGCCTGCGAAAGCAGGCGTGATGTCGGAACTAAAAGTGTTGCCCGCACGCAATACAGAAAACGGGGGCTTCGGCTCCCGTTTTCTATTTCAGCTATCATGCGCGCATGAAATTCCAGGCCATCATTTCCGCCCCGTTCGGCAAGCTCGGCATCCGTTGTTCGAACACGGATCTGCTGGGCATCGAATTTCTGCCGGTGAAGATAAAATCCCGGCCTCCGGTAAGCGAAATGGCAAAAACGATCTGCGCGGAGATGGAAGCCTATCTGGCCGATGCCAAACATCAGATTGACCTGCCTTTCGAGCTTGATGGCACCCATCATCAGTGCAACGTGTGGCAGGCGATGCTGGATATTCCCTGCGGGCAGACACAGACCTATGGCAAGCTGGCTAAACAGATTGGATCAAGCGCGCAAGCGGTCGGTCAGGCTTGCGGCAGCAACCCCATTCCGCTCGTTATTCCCTGTCATCGCGTGGTGAGCAAGACAGGGTTGGGCGGTTTCATGCATCGCGCGGATGCCGAGGCGCTGAACATCAAACGGTGGCTGTTGGTCCATGAGCGACGCTGATCTGCTCGACGAGTTCAGTGACACGCTGTGGCTGGAAGACGGGTTGTCGCGCAACACGCTGGAAAGCTACCGCCGCGACCTGAACAAATTCGCCGGATGGCTGCAAAACCAGCGCGGATATGGTCTGCCGACCGCGACGCATGCCGATGTCCAGAGCTTTCTTGCCCATCTGGTGAGCGGTAAAAAAGCCAAGGCCACTTCCACTTCGCGCGCCATTTCCAGTCTCAAGCGCCTGTACCGCTATCTGCTGCGGCAGAACAAAATCGCGCTTGATCCGACGCTGCAGATCGCTACGCCGAAGCTGCCGCGCGGCTTGCCCAAGAGTCTGACCGAAGAGGATGTCGAGTTATTGCTGAATGCGCCGGAGGTGGCGACGCCGCTCGGGATGCGCGATCGCACCATGCTGGAAGTACTCTATGCCAGCGGCTTGCGCGTGTCCGAGCTGGTCGGGTTGCTGATCATGCAGGTCAGCCTGAACGAAGGCGTGGTGCGGGTGATGGGCAAGGGCAGCAAAGAGCGTCTGGTGCCGCTGGGCGAGGAGGCGCTCGACTGGGTCAGGAAATATCTGGCGCAGGCGCGCCCGCAGTTGCTGGCGGGAAAAATGAGCGATGCGCTGTTCGTCACCCGGCGCGGCACAGCGATGACGCGGCAGATGTTCTGGTACCTGATCAAGAAGCACGCCAGACACGGCGGGCTGCACAAGCCCTTGTCGCCGCATACCCTGCGCCATGCTTTCGCCACGCACTTGCTCAACCACGGTGCCGATTTGCGCGTGGTGCAGATGCTGCTGGGGCATTCGGATATCGCCACGACGCAGATTTACACGCATGTGGCACGGGAAAGATTGAAGCAGCTGCACGCGAAACACCATCCAAGAGGTTGAACCTGCTACGTGACCGGATCGCGGCGTTACACGGTGCTCGCTTGGAAAGAGGTATGTGGCTACGACACAACCTGAAGGTTACTCTTCGCCGAAACTCGCGTAGCCCGTTTTCTTCGTCGCTGTGCTCCGTGTGCCTTGCATTCCGGCCACTCGCGACGGTTTAAACTGGTGGTGGAGGTGATCAGGATCGAACTGACGACCTTCTGATTGCGAACCAGACGCTCTCCCAACTGAGCTACACCCCCACTGCGGGTGCGCATCCTAAAGGTAAATGCGCGCTTTGGGAAGAGCAAGCGTGTTCCTAAACGCAACAATTCCTGCAATAATCGAAAGCACGACGATAATCCAAATCAAGGAGCCCGTATCATGACCATGACTCAAGACGATATGAAGCGTGCCGTTGCCCAGGCGGCGGTCGCTTACGTGCCGAACGATTGCATCGTGGGGGTGGGCACCGGCTCCACCGCCAATTTTTTTATCGATGAGCTGGCGAAGATCAAGGGCAAGATTCGAGGTGCGGTGGCCAGCTCGGAAGCGTCGGCCAAGCGTTTGCAGGGGCACGGCATCGAAGTGCTGTCGCTGAATGAGGCGGGCGATCTGCCGGTGTACGTGGACGGCGCGGACGAGATCACCCGGCACATGCATATGACCAAAGGCGGCGGCGGGGCGCTGACGCGCGAGAAGATCGTGGCGGCGGCGAGCAAGAAATTCATTTGCGTTTGCGACGAGAGCAAGCTGGTCGATGTGCTGGGAAAATTTCCGCTGCCGATCGAGGTGATCCCGATGGCGCGCAGTTACATCGCGCGCGAAGTGGTCAAGTTGGGCGGCCAACCAAGATTGCGCGAGGGGTTCACAACGGATAACGGCAATGTCATTCTGGATGTGCATAATCTGCAAATCATGAATCCGGTCGAGCTGGAAACCCTGCTTAACCAGTTGCCCGGCGTGGTCACCAACGGCCTGTTCGCGCGGCGCGGCGCCGATGTCCTGTTGCTCGGCACACCGCAGGGCGTGCAGACGCTGACGCTGACGGTGTAACAAAGATTTAACAGTGGCGGTTTAGCATCGCGCATTTATTCAATTTACCCGAAAGAAAAACATGGCCAACATCGAACACACTTCCAAACAATTTGACGCCGAACTGGAGGCGGTGCGGGCGCGCGTGCTGCAGATGGGCGGCTTGGTCGAGAGCCAGATTCGGCTGGCGGTTGAATCGCTGGTGAACGGTGACGTGGCACTGATGACCCGGGTGATTGAGGATGACCACCGGGTGAACGCGATGGAAGTCGAGATCGACGAAAGCTGCAACCACATTCTGGTGCGGCGCCAGCCGGCGGCGGGCGATTTGCGCATGGTGATGACGGTGATCAAGACCATCACCGATCTGGAACGCATCGGCGACGAGGCGGAAAAAATCGCGCGCATGGCCAAGCTGCTATCGCAGAAAGAACGCCTGCATCTGCCGCGCTACAACGAGATCAAGCGCGCTTCCGATATCGCCCTCGATATGCTGCACAAATCGCTGGATGCTTTCGCGCGGCTCGACCTCGCCACGGCGGCGACAGTGGTGCGCCAGGACGAGTTGGTGGACGAGGAATTTCGCGCCATCATGCGTTATCTGATCACCTTCATGATGGAGGACCCGCGCACCATCTCCACCTCGCTGGAAATTCTGTTTGTGGCGAAGGCAATTGAGCGCATCGGCGACCATGCCAAGAATATGTCCGAATATGTGGTGTACATGGTCAAGGGGCGAGACGTGCGACATGTCACCGTCGAGGAAATCGAGCGCGAAGTGAAACAATAAATTAGCCGCGTGCCATTCCGTGCAACAACAACTCCTCATCGCCGCAGTTGACCTGGGTTCGAACAGTTTCCGCTTGCAGGTCGCGCGGGTGGTGGACGACCAACTCTACATGCTGGACGGTCTGCGCGAGGCGGTCAGACTGGCCGCCGGGATGGATGAGGATAAAATCCTCAACCAAGAAGCCCAACAACGGGGCTTGTCCTGTCTGCAAAAGTTCGGGGAGCGATTGCGCGGTTTACCGCCCGGGGCGGTGCGCGCGGTGGGTACCAACTCACTGCGCGTCGCCAAAAATGCGCCGGAATTCCTCAAACTGGCCGAGGTTGCGCTCGGCTTCCCCATCGAAGTCATCTCGGGGCGCGAAGAAGCGCGTCTGATCTACCTGGGGGTCGCCCAGGGATTGCCGCGCACCGAAGAGCGCATCATGGTGATGGACATCGGCGGCGGCTCGACCGAATTCATCATCGGCCGGAGTTTGCAGCCAACCCGATTGGAAAGCCTGTACATGGGTTGTGTCAGCTACAGCGCGCGCTACTTTGCCGACGGGAAGATCTCCAAATCCAATCTCAAGCAGGCTGAATTCGCCGCCCGCAACGAGTTGCAAACGATCGTGGCGGATTACACCGGCGAGCATTGGGATGTGGCGCTGGGATCATCCGGAAGTGCGCGCGTGATAAGCGACATCCTGGAGCAGAACGGATACAGCGACGGCGGCATCACGCGTGAAGGGCTGGAGAAATTGCGCGCGCAGCTGCTCAAGGCGGGGGATGTGAACAAGCTGGACCTGCCCGGATTGAAACCGGATCGTGTCCCGGTGCTGCCCGGCGGCTTCGCCATCATGTATGCGGCATTCTGCGAGCTCGGCATCGGGCGCATGCGGCCGGCGCTGGGCGCGCTGCGCGAGGGCGTGCTGTACGACCTGCACGGGCGTTTCACCCACAACGACATGCGCGAAGCGACCGTTCAGCAATTCATGCGCCGTTATCATGTGGCGGAGCAACAAGCCAAACGCGTCGCCGATCTGTCTGTTTCCCTTGCCCGGCAGTTCCTGGCGGGACAGTTGGATGATTCGATCCGGCAATATTTGCAATGGGCGGCCCGCTTGCACGAGATCGGGATCAGTGTCGCGCACAGTGGTTACCACAAACATACCGCCTACATCCTGGCCAACGCCGACATGCCCGGATTTTCGAGAAAAGAGCAGGCGCGCTTGAGTTTGCTGACCTTGGCGCATCGTGGCGGTTTGGCAAAGTTGAGGGATCAACTGCGGGAGCCGCAAGACCTGGCACTGGTAATGGCTCTGCGTTTGGCGACCTTGTTTTGCCGGAATCGAAGCGCCGCTTCCTTGCCCGAACTGCAGGGAAAATTCAGCGGAACAAAATTCCATTTGATGCTGGAGAAGGGATGGTTGACCCAGAACCCGCTGACCGAGACCGCCCTGCAAGACGAAGCCAAACAATGGAAAGCGTTGGACGTCAGTGTCCAGATCGCCGAGGTTTAGGCATCCCCGTGCTAAACTCCATTCCGAAGCTGGCCAGACAGTCGCTGCATAGTACGTTTATGCAGAGGAAAGTCCGGGCTCCATAGAGCAGGATGCCGGTTAACGGCCGGACGCCGTGAGGCGATGGAAAGTGCCACAGAGAACAGACCGCCGATGGCTACGCAAGCAGTACAGGCAAGGGTGAAACGGCGAGGTAAGAGCTCACCGCGGACGTGGCAACACGGACGGCACGGCAAACCCCATCCGGAGCAAGACCAAATAGGCTGGCCATGACGTGGCTCGCGTCGCCGGCGGGTAGGTTGCTTGAGCGTCAGGTAACGAAACGCCTAGAGGAATGACTGTCCACGACAGAACCCGGCTTATCGGCCAGCTTCACCTTCTTACTTGTTCGCGGTGAGCGCCTGCTCCAACTGGTCCGCAGGCAAATAACCCGGATTCATCACACCATTGCCGAAGATCAGCGCGGGTGTGCCGTTCACCCTTAGCTTGCGTCCCAGTGCCACGACCTGATCGGTTTTGGTGGCGCAATTTCCTTTGGCTGGACGGATTCCCTTCAGCATCCAGTCATCCCAAGCCTGGAATGGCTTCTTGCTGCATAGCATGCCTTGCACCAATTCGGCGGACCCATCGAAGATCGGATACAGGAAGACGTAATGGGTCAGGTTGTCGATCTGTTCCAGTTCGCGCGCCAGCCGCTTGCAATAGCCGCAATTGGGGTCTTCAAACGAGATCAGCGTGCGCTTGCCGTTGCCTTTGACTTTCTTGATCGCCAGTTCGAGCGGCAGTTTCTTGATGTCAACGGCAAACAACTGGCGTGCGCGCGCATCGGTGAGGTTGCTGCGCAACTGCATGTCGAACAACTTGCCATCGATCAGGTAGCGCCCGCTCTCGTCCGAATAATAGATGTGATCGCCGGTGACGACTTCATACAGTCCGCCGATCGGGGTGGGATTGACCTGGTCGATGGGGCCGATGGCCTGCTGGTAATTCTGCTGCAGGGTTTGTTTGATCGCGGTCGTGTCGTTGGCGGCGAGGGCGACGCTGGCGACGCTGGCGACGCAGAAACACAACAGGGACAACAGGATTTTATGCATCGTGATTTCCTTTTCTGGGTTGATCAGTTGAGGGCGTGGCGCGCCAGCATTTTTTTCAGCGGCGTAACGGCATTGGTCGCGGAGAGACCGACGTTGCGCAACAGGCGCAGTAGCGGATTGGTGTTGACGAACAGGTGCTTGAGCGCATCGGTGGTGAGCTGCATCGACAGGATGTCTTCGTGGCGCGCTTTTTCATAGCGGCGCAGCAGCTGCAGATTGCCGCAATCCAGTGCGCCGCGCTGCAACAGCGTGTGCGCCAGTTCGCGCGCGTCGCGCAAGCCGAGGTTGACGCCCTGGCCGGCCAGCGGATGCACGTTATGCGCGGCATCGCCGATCAGTGCGAGGCGCGGCTGGGTGATGTGCGCCAGATTCAGCACGCGCAGGGGAAAGGCGGCGGGGGGCGTGATCAGGGTCAATTCGCCCAAGGTATGGTTCGAGGCTTCGGCTACACGCGTGCACAGTTCGGCGGGAGAAAGCGCCAACAGTTCGGCGGATTTTTCCGGGCTGACCGACCACACGATGGAGATGCGCCGCCCCGGCAGCGGCAGCAGCGCGAGGATGCCGTCCTCCTGGAACCATTGATGGGCGATGCCGCGATGATTTTTGGCGCAGCTGAAATTGGCGACCACACCGTGCTGTTTATAAGGCGTGGGTGTTTCGGGCATGCCGGCCTGATGCCGCACCCAGGAATCACGGCCATCCGCGCCGACAATCAGTCTGGCGGTGAGTTCACGCCCGTCCTGCAAGGTCAGCCGCGCCGCTTCTTCGTCCCGGTTCAGTTCGGCGCACCGGGCCGGCTGGAGCAGGGTGAGATTGTCCTGTTCGCGCAGAACCTGCCACAGGGCATCCTGCAACAAGCGGCTTTCCATAATGAAAGCCAGCTCTGCCGCGCCGAGCTGGTAGGCGCTGAAATTGAGCCGGGCACCGGTGTCGCCGAACACGCGCATGGCTTCCACTGGCTGCACCCGCGACATATCCAGCCGCTGCCATGCACCACATTCGTGCAGGAATTCGGCATTGCCGGGGGTGAAGGCGTAGATGCGGCTGTCCCAGTTATCCGTAGCGTCCGGGATTTGAGGTGAGGAACCACTTTCAACCAGCGCCAGTTTCAGGCCGCTGTCCTTGAGCGCCGCCGCCAGGCTGGCGCCGACCAGTCCGCCGCCGATAATGACGATGTCGAAGTCCATGTCGAATTATTTTTAGAAAAATTCGCGAGCATCATAGCACGGGCGAGTTGATTAAATTATAATCAGCGCCCCCTGCGGAAACACCCCCATGCAAATCGGAAAATACAAACTGCGGAACAACCTGATCGTCGCCCCCATGGCGGGCGTGACCGACCGGCCTTTCCGCATGCTGTGCAAGCGCATGGGCGCGGGTATGGCGGTGTCCGAGATGGTGGCGTCCAATTCCCTGCTGTACGGTTCCGAGAAGACCAAGCGCCGCGCCAACCACGAGGGCGAGGTCGATCCGATCTCGGTGCAGATCGTCGGCGCGGACGCGAAGATGCTGGCGCGGGCGGCGCAGCACAATGTCGAACACGGCGCGCAGATCATCGATATCAACATGGGCTGCCCGGCGAAGAAGATATGCAATGTGATGGCCGGTTCCGCGCTGCTGCAGAACGAAAAACTGGTTGGTGAATTGCTGCAAGCGGTGGTCGGCGCGGTGGATGTCCCGATCACGCTGAAAATCCGCACCGGCTGGGATAAACACAATCGCAATGCCGTGAACATCGCGCGCATCGCGGAAGATTCCGGCATTCAGGCGCTGGCCATCCACGGCCGCACCCGTGCCTGCGCCTACACCGGCGATGCCGAATACGACACGATCCGCGCGGTGAAAAGCGCGGTGCGCATCCCGGTCATCGCCAACGGCGACATCACCACGCCGGAAAAAGCAAAATTTGTTTTGCAGCACACCGGTGCCGACGCGGTGATGATCGGGCGCGCCGCGCAGGGGCGGCCCTGGCTGTTCCGCGAAATCGCGCACTATCTGGCGACGGGCGCGCATCTGCCCGCGCCGGCGGTGGACGAGATTCTGGACGTGCTATTGCAACATCTGCACGACCTGTATTCTTTTTACGGCGAACAGACCGGGCTGCGCGTGGCGCGCAAGCACATCTCCTGGTACACCAAAGGACTGCCCGGCTCGGCCGTGTTTCGCCACCGCATGAACCTGCTGGAAAGCGCGGAAGCGCAGTTGCGCGCCGTCAACGAGTTCTTTGCAGAACAAAAAACAAGCGGCGAAAAGCTGCGGTACGACGAAGTCAGGGAGAAAGCAGCATGAGCGAGAATTGTCCGATCAGCGAGAACGACATCGCCAGGCATGTGCGCAAGGCGCTGAGCGATTATTTCAAGGATCTGGATGGCGAAGAGCCGTCGGTCGCCATCTACGACATGGTGTTGTGCTGTGTCGAGAAACCGATGCTTGAAACCGTGTTGCAGCACGCGGGGAGCAATCAGACCCGCGCCGCCGAGTTGCTCGGTATCAACCGCAACACCCTGCGCAAGAAGATGCAATTGCACGGAATCTTGTAGGTCGGGATGAATCCAGACCTACAAAAATCCACAAAGATTATTATCAAACTGGAACCCTCATGACAGCCATCACCCAAGCACTCATCAGCGTGTCGGACAAATCCGGCGTTCTCGAATTCGCCCAGGGCTTGCACCAGCTCGGCGTGAAAATCCTTTCCACCGGCGGCACTGCAAAACTTCTTGCTGATAACCAGATTCCCGTCACGGAAGTGGCCGACTACACCGGTTTTCCCGAGATGTTGGACGGGCGTGTGAAGACGCTGCAACCGAAAGTGCATGCCGGCATCCTGGCGCGGCGCGACCTGCCGGCACACATGGCGACCCTGAAGCAGCACGACATCCCGACCATCGATCTGGTGGTGGTGAATCTGTACCCGTTCGCGGCGACCATCGCCAAACCCGGCTGCACGCTGGAGGACGCCATCGAGAACATCGACATCGGCGGGCCGACCATGGTGCGCGCCGCCGCCAAGAACCACGGTCATGTGGCCATCGTCACCGATCCGGCAGACTACGCCGACCTGCTGGCCGAGATGCAGACCAATAGCGGCGCGGTGAGTGATGCGACCCGTTTCGACCTGGCGAAGAAAGCGTTCTCGCACACTGCCGCCTATGACAGCATGATTAGCAACTATCTGACCACGATCAACAGCGACGGCAAGAAGAGCGATTTTCCCGCGCAGATCAACTTCAACTTCGCCAAGGTGCAGGAGATGCGCTACGGCGAGAACCCGCACCAGAAGGCCGCGTTCTACCGGGAGCTGACGCCGCTGGCGGGCAGCATCTCCAACTACACCCAGGTGCAGGGGAAAGAGCTTTCCTACAACAATATCGGCGATGCCGATGCGACCTGGGAACTGGTGAAGTCGTTCGACGAACCCGCCTGCGTCATCGTCAAGCACGCCAATCCGTGCGGCGTGGCGGTTGCCGATACCCCGCTGAATGCCTACAAGCTGGCCTATGCCACCGATCCGACTTCCGCGTTCGGCGGCATCATCGCGTTCAACCGCGAACTGGATGAAGCGAGCGCAAAACAGATCACGTCCAACCAGTTCGTCGAGCTCATCATCGCGCCCTCGGCAACGGATGCGGCGCTGGCCGTCACCGCCGCCAAGCAGAATGTGCGCGTGCTGATCGTGCCGCTGTCCAAGGCGCACAATCAATACGACATGAAGCGCGTCGGCGGCGGACTGCTGGTGCAAACGCCCGACCTGTTCACGGTCAAGCGCGAACATCTCAGGATCGTGACCAAGATTCAGCCGACCGAAGCACAGTTGAACGACCTGCTGTTTGCCTTCCGCGTGGCGAAATTCGTCAAATCCAATGCCATCGTGTTCTGCCAGGACGGCCATACCCTGGGCGTCGGCGCCGGCCAGATGAGCCGCGTGGACAGCACCCGCATCGCCAGCATCAAGGCGCAGAACGCCGGCTTGAGTCTGGCCGGTTCGGTGGTCGCCTCGGATGCCTTCTTCCCGTTCCGCGACGGACTCGATGTGCTGGCCGAAGCGGGCGCGAAGGCGGTGATCCAGCCCGGCGGTTCCATGCGCGACGAAGAAGTCATCGCCGCAGCCGACGAGCACGGGCTGGCGATGGTGTTCACCGGGTATCGTCACTTCCGACATTAAATAGGTAGGGTGGGTTAGGCTATACGCCGGAATCCACCATCAAACAAAGATGCAGTTGGTGGGTTACGCAAAAAACCGCTAACCCACCCTACGTTGGGGTTGTTATGAAAATTCTGGTCATCGGTTCCGGCGGTCGCGAGCATGCGCTGGCGTGGCGTCTGGCACAGGGCGCGAAAGTGCAGAGGGTGTATGTCGCACCCGGCAATGCCGGCACGGCATTGGAAGACGGCGTCGAGAACATCGCCATCAGCGCGATTCCAGACCTGATCGAATTCGTCAAACGCGAGCACATCGAACTCACCGTGGTCGGCCCCGAAGCGCCGCTGGCGGCGGGCATGGTCGATGCGTTCCGCGCGGCGGGCCTGAAAATTTTCGGCCCGACCCAGGCGGCGGCACAATTGGAATCCTCCAAGGATTTCGCCAAGCGCTTTATGACGCGCCACCACATCCCCACCGCGTTCTTCGAAACGTTCAGCGAGATCGCACCCGCCAAAGCCTACGTCGAAAAACATGGCGCGCCCATTGTCATCAAGGCCGATGGTCTCGCGGCGGGCAAGGGCGTGGTGGTGGCGATGTCGAAACAAGAAGCGTTTGATGCTATCGACATGATGCTGTCCGACAACAAGCTGGGCGATGCGGGAGCAAGAGTCGTCATTGAGGAATTTCTTACCGGCGAAGAAGCCAGCTTTATCGTGATGGCCGACGGCAAGCATGTGCTGGCGCTGGCGACCAGCCAGGATCACAAGCGTTTGCTCGACGGCGACAACGGCCCCAACACCGGCGGCATGGGCGCATATTCGCCCGCGCCGGTGGTCACGCCGACGATCCACGCAAAGGTGCTGCGCGAAGTCATCCAGCCCGTGATGCGCGGTATGGAAAGCGAAGGCATCACCTACACCGGCTTCCTCTATGCCGGACTGATGATTGCGCCGGACGGCGGCCTCAAGGTGCTGGAATTCAACTGCCGCATGGGCGACCCGGAGACACAGCCGATCATGCTGCGTCTCAAGAGCGACTTTGCCGCCATCGTCGAGCACGCTGTCAACGGCACGCTGGATAAAGTGGAGGCGGAGTGGGACAGACGCACCGCGCTGGGTGTGGTGATGGCCGCCGCCAACTATCCCGACACCCCGCGCAAAGGCGACATCATCACCGGCCTGCCTGATGGTCAGGCGGCGAAGAAAATGCAAGACGCGCATGTGTTCCACGCCGGTACCTCGATGCAGGACGGCAAGGTCGTGACCAGCGGTGGTCGCGTGCTGTGCGTCGTCGCCCTCGGCGACATGGTCAAGCAGGCGCAGAACCGCGCCTACGAGATCGCCGACACCATCAAATTCGACGGTAGCCAGATGCGCAGAGACATCGGCAATCGGGCGATAGGGCGGAAGTGATAATCCGTTCGTCCTGAGCCAGTCGAAGGATGAAGGAAAAAGTAACGGGGAAGCGGCAGCGCTTCCCCGTCTTGTTTGAATGGGCGTAGGGTGGACAGACAGGTTTATCGTCTGCCAACGCGGCTTGGTTCCGCGTTGGCATAAGAGATTGATTCTCCAGCGTTCGTATTCGCTGCCCGCTTCAGCAATCAATCGAACCCTGCGGGAACAGGCTGCGCCTATTTCATATCCGCCGGCTTTGCGCGCATCTTCGCGGCGATGTAATCCGTCTGGGAGATGTGGAGCAGGTCGGTCATCCTGCGCATCAGGTGATTTTCGTGGGCGCTGATGTGGCGGTCGGCATAGGCGACTTGCCACATGTATTCGACGATTAGGATTTTTTCTTCCCGTGCCAGTTCGCGGTTGAGAAGCGAGGTGAACTGGTAGAGGTCGCTGGCGTGCTGCGCGGTCTGCCGGCCCAGCGCGGAGAGTTGTTGCACTTCGCTATCGGCGAGTTGGAACCGTTGCTTGAGGATGCGCGTGACTGTGGCCAGCTCTGCCTCGGTACTTTCGGCATCCGCGCGCATGACTTCTATCATCAGTACGGCGGTGGCGAGTTGCAGGGTGTGTTCGGGTTGCTGCGCGTCGTTGGGCGGGGTGATCAGGGTCGAGAAGAATCTGTTCAGTTTGTTGAGCATGGTGTTCGAGTCGTGGTGTCGGGACGGGTGCAGCGTTTTGTTAATAATGCGGCGGCCGCTCGTTTACTGAGGGGCCTGCATTCCGGGTTTCTGAAAGCGCGCGGATCTGGGCGGCGAGTTCCCTGCAGAACTCCTCAAGCCGTTCCAGTCTTTGTTGTTGCTGGTAGACCGTCTTGTTCAGTTCGTCAATCTGGTCTTCCTGGAAAGTGATCTTTTCTTCGATGTGGATCAGTCGTTCGTCAGTCATGTGCGTGCAGTGAATGTGTGGCAGAAGGCCGGGCGCGCATTGTAGCGCGGTACGACCGACTGCAATTTCGGTATGATGGCGCGCGTTATGCGGGCGTTGCTTTTTTTTGAAGCTTGGCCGCGAAAATTCACAACACGCTACAAGCAATGCCACCAGCCCTGCACATTCCATCCCGTTCGCTCGCCGCCCACCTCAAGCGTGGTGGTCTCATCGCCTATCCGACCGAGTCGTGCTACGGCCTCGGTTGCGATCCGCGCAATCGGCGCGCGGTGCAGCGCATTCTGAAGCTGAAGCAGAGACCGCAGCACAAAGGGCTGATTCTCATTGCATCGGGCTACGCGCAGGTGGTGCGATATATTCAGCCGCTCGCACCCGACGGACAGGTGAAGCTGCAACAGGATGGCGTGCAGGCGGTGACGTATCTGATGCCGGCCAAACCTTCCTGTCCGTGCTGGTTGCGCGGCGCGCACGAGACGCTGGCGGTGCGGTTGACCGCGCATCCGTTCGCCAGAAATCTTTGCCGCAGCGTGAACCGTGCGCTGGTGTCCACCAGCGCGAACCGCGGCGGGATGCGTCCGGCGAAGACCGATGCCGAGTGCCGGCGGCTGTTCGGCAAACAGGTGCGGGTCTTGCGCGGGCAAGTCGGCAAACGCAGGAAACCTTCGACGATACGCGCGTGGCCGGATGGTAAAATCCTGCGCCAATAATGATTAACCCGCCAGTCCGGCGCAGGCCGGAATAATGTAACTACCGGAGAGAAAATGGATAGCGCCGCCGTCAAGGAATACCTGCTCGAACTGCAAGAACTGATTGTCGAACGCCTGGAACAGGTTGATGGCAAAAAATTCATCCGCGATCCGTGGACGCGGGCCACCGGTAGCGGCGGCATCGGCAAGGGCGAGGGCATCAGTTGCATCATCGAGGAGGGCAATGTGCTGGAGCGCGGCGGGGTGGCGTTCTCGCATGTGCAGGGTGACAAGATGCCCGCATCCGCCACCGCGCACCGGCCCGAGCTGGCGGGTTGCCGCTGGGAAGCGCTTGGCGTGTCGCTGGTGATGCATCCGCGCAACCCGTATGCGCCGACCTCGCATGCCAACGTGCGCATGTTCATGGCGCACAAGCCGGACGGCGACACGATCTTCTGGTTCGGCGGCGGCATGGACCTGACGCCGTATTACGGCTTCGAGGAAGACGCGGTGCATTTTCACCAGATCTGCAAGAATGCACTGGCGCCGTTCGACCCCGCGCTGCATGCAAAATACAAAAAATGGTGCGACGAGTATTTTTTCCTCAAGCACCGCAACGAGCCGCGCGGCATCGGCGGCATCTTTTTCGACGATCTCTCCGAGCCGGATTTCGACACCGCTTTCGCCGTCCAGCAAAGTGTCGGCGACCACTACCTGTCGGCCTACGTGCCGCTGCTGGAGAAGCGCCGTGACACACCCTACGGCGAGCGCGAGCGCGATTTTCAGTTGTATCGGCGCGGGCGCTACGTGGAATTCAATCTGGTGATCGACCGCGGCACGATCTTCGGTCTGCAATCGAACGGCCGCACCGAGTCCATCCTGCTTTCCATGCCGCCGGTGTGCACATGGCGCTACGACTGGCACCCCGAAGCGGGCACGCCGGAAGCGGAGTTGTACGAGAAGTTTCTGGTGCCCAAGGATTGGGTGTGAGCTTCTGAGAGTCGTATGTAGGTCGGGTTTTAACCCGACAGCCGTCTGTAAATCAACGGTCATTGTCGGGTTAAAACCCGACCTACAAAAACCTGTTTAGAGGGCCTCTAGAGATTCACTTTTGCGGGATGAAGCGCAAGGCGCACGGCGCGCAGGAGCCGGAATGTACAGGTGCGTACATGAGGACTCCGAAAACGCAGTTTCGGTGGAGGCTCATGCACGAATTGCGTGATGCCGGAACCAACACCGCGCAACGCAGCGATTCGCCCGCAAAATGAATTTATAGAGGTTCCCTTTAGCCTTTCTGCATGAACCGTTCCAGATGTTCCAGAAACACGCGCGTCTTGTACGGCGGATAGCGGCGCATCGGCATCACCGCCCACGCCGGGACGCTGGGCAGACTCCATTTTGGCAACACCGGCACTAGCCGTTTCTGGCGCACATCTTCGACGGCAAAACTGACCGGCAACGCGCCGATGCCGGCGCCATCGAGCAGCAACTGCTGGATCATGTCGGGCGAGTTGAGCGCCAAGCGGCCCGGTGGCACCGCTTCCCACACTTCCTTGCCGCGCGTCAGCCGCCACGGCACGGCACTGCCGTTGGCGGCGAGCAGGCGCACGGCGACATGCCTGGCCAGATCGTCCGGGCGGCGCGGCGCCGGGTGCAGGGCGAGGTAGATCGGGCTGGCGTAGAGGCCGAAACGTTGTTCGTCGATTTTGCGCGCGACCAGGGTGGTGTCGTCGTCCAGTGCGCCCATGCGAATCGCCAAGTCGAAACGCTCGCCAAGCAGATCGACGCGGCGCGCGCCGAGGTCGAGGTCGAGTTGAATTTCCGGATAGGTTTCGATGAAGGTGGCGATGGCGCGCGAGCAATTTTGTTTGGCGTAATCGCCGGGCATCGAGACGCGCAGATGGCCGCGCGGGGCGAGTTCGCGGCTATGCACGAAGTCATGCAAGTTGCCGACCTCCTCGTTCACGCGACGGCAATGGTCGAGAAATTCCTGGCCGTATTCGGTCAGCGCCAACCGGCGCGTGGTGCGCAACAGCAGGCGCTGGCCAAGCGCGGCTTCGAGATTGGCCAGCCGCCGCGAGACGGTGGCCTTGGGCATGTGCAGTCGTTCTGCGGCATGCGCCAGACCACCCTGTTCGACGATGGTGGCGAACAGGATCATGTCATCGGCGGAGAAAGTCGTTTGTTCCATTTGTGGAACAGTCTATCCCGAAAACCGGGCTTTATCTATTTCTCAATAATCCCTACCATGCTGCTCAACTTTATTGCTGACAGAGGTCGGATATGGATACAACACGGGTTAGCCCTGCATCGCGCCGCGTCGAACGCATCGTCGAAGGTGTCGCCACCTCGGACGGCGCGGGCGTGAGTCTGACGCGCGTGCTAGCCGGTAAATTGCAACGCCGCCTCGATCCTTTCCTGATGCTGGACGCGTTCGGCAGCGACGACCCGGACGACTACATCGCCGGCTTTCCGGACCATCCGCATCGCGGCTTCGAGACCATCACCTACATGCTTTCCGGCCGCATGCGCCACCGCGACAGCGCGGGCCACGAGGGCCTGCTCGGCGACGGCGGCGTGCAATGGATGACCGCCGGGCGCGGCGTGATCCATTCCGAGATTCCGGAACAGAAAGACGGAGTGATGGAGGGCTTCCAGCTTTGGCTCAACCTGCCGGCAAAGGACAAGATGGCCGAACCCTGGTATCGGGATTTTGCCAGTGCAGACATCCCCGAATATGTGACCGGGAACGGCGTGACCGTGCGCGTCATTGCGGGGGAGAGCAACGGTGTGGCGGGTGCGGTCAGGCGCGCAGTGACCGAGCCGCTCTATCTCGACATCCATTTGCCTGCGGGCGCGTCGTTAGCGACCGCCATTCCGGCCACGCACAATGCGTTCATCTACACCTATCGCGGGGCGGCGAACGTGGCGGGAACGGAAGTGGCGGCGCAGCGCATGGGCATTCTGGACAACACGGCGGACGCGGAAGGAATCACTGTGTCCGCGACCGAATCCACGCGACTCATCCTCGTCGCGGGCAAACCGCTCAATGAGCCGATCGTGCAGTACGGCCCGTTCGTGATGAACACGCAGGAAGAGATTCATCAGGCGCTGGAGGATTTCCGCAGCGGGCGCTTTGCCAGCGAAAGGAGGGCGGCATGAACGAACCGGTCAATCGCTACGACGGCGTTGCCATGAGTCTGCACTGGCTGGTGGCGCTGCTGATCTTCACCACCTTTCCGCTTGGTGTCTACATGCACGACCTGCCGCTGTCGCCGGCCAAGTTGCAGTACTTCAGCTATCACAAGTGGATCGGCGTCACGATCCTGTTGCTGGTCATCGTTCGCGTCGTGTGGCGCTTCATCCACACACCGCCACCGTTGCCGGCATTGACGCCGCGCTGGGAGGTGGTGGTGAGCCACCTCACGCATCTGGCGCTGTACGGTTTGCTGCTCGCTATTCCGCTCTCGGGCTGGCTGATGAGTTCGGCCAAGGGTATTCAGACGGTGTGGTTCGGCGTGCTGCCGCTGCCCGATCTGGTGGGCAAAGACAAGGCATTGGGCGAACTGCTTACCACCGTGCATCAGGGACTGAATCTCGCCCTGTTCCTGCTGGTGGGCATGCACATCGCCGCCGTCATCAAACACAAATTCATCGACCACGACCGGATACTGGCGCGCATGCTGCCGAAAGGAATGAGCAAATGAAAGCACACTTTAACCTGAGTCTCGCGCAGCGAGGGCATACCGTACCCCTCGCCCTCCGGGAGAGAGAGAACGGGGGGCGAACAAGGGGTTTCGTGGCGCATGCGCCACGCCTTGTGAGCATCGCTTTGTTGGGTGCCGCGCTGATGAGCGGTATTGCTTCCGCGGTCGAGTTCAGCCAGGTGCAGACGAACGAAAGCACGGTGACTTTTGCCTACCGGCAGATGGGCGTGAACATGGACGGCTCGTTCGGCAAATTCACCGCGCATGCCGCTTTCGATCCCGCAAAATTGGGCACGGCGCAGGCGCGCATCGAGATCGATCTCGCCAGCATCG
>Ga0210054_1001142_pt1 | contig 22787 bp, 9 predicted proteins | sample CryGeymeta201516_FD_185470 | JGI IMG/M metagenome (GOLD analysis project Ga0210054, IMG submission 185470) | Groundwater microbial communities from Crystal Geyser aquifers in Utah, USA - Crystal Geyser metaG 2015-16 (SPAdes) (version 2) | ecosystem: Environmental > Aquatic > Deep subsurface >... | reverse complement strand
AGTACGATTTAAACGAAAAAAAAAAGTAGTTAAGCTTGCCCTCTCAGTGGTTTCCATACTACATAGTACGATTTAAACAAACATAGCAATTAAATAATCAATATAGCAAAAATAGTTTCCATACTACATAGTACGATTTAAACCTCTCACTATTTCTCACGCAGGAAACTCGGATTATATGTTTCCATACTACATAGTACGATTTAAACGTGCGTAAAAAACATGGTCCAGACTGTATGCACACACCGTTTCCATACTACATAGTACGATTTAAACTCTGAAGAGGAAAAAATGAAACTTCTTTCCGAAGCGGTTTCCATACTACATAGTACGATTTAAACAAACACAAAAGCGAGGGTGAGCGCAGTTCTCACATAGTTTCCATACTACATAGTACGATTTAAACTCAACCGCTTTGACGCAGCATATGTTTTTGCAGCGAAAGTTTCCATACTACATAGTACGATTTAAACAGGTGCAATATTAGCCTATTTTTTTTTACGACAGAAGTTTCCATACTACATAGTACGATTTAAACAATAATGGAAAAATTTAAAAAATTTACGGCTGAATAGTTTCCATACTACATAGTACGATTTAAACAATATATCCGGAAATATATAATGACGAAATCATATACAGTTTCCATACTACATAGTACGATTTAAACGCTATTATTGTTTTTTCATTCTTCTTCATTTTCAGAGTTTCCATACTACATAGTACGATTTAAACACAGTTTTTTTTGGTTACTTTTTTCCCTAAAAAAAGGTTTCCATACTACATAGTACGATTTAAACTGAAAAAAAACATAGACTATGTTTCTACTTACGAGGGTTTCCATACTACATAGTACGATTTAAACGAAATATCAACATTTTTTCCTACATAATGAAGTATGGTTTCCATACTACATAGTACGATTTAAACCTATGCGATGGGTGAGTGGTGCGAAAACAAAAAAGGGTTTCCATACTACATAGTACGATTTAAACAATATAGCGAAATATTCTCAGGTCTCCGACAATTTCAAGTTTCCATACTACATAGTACGATTTAAACATAGTAACATAATATAAACATAATAACAACATAATAGGTTTCCATACTACATAGTACGATTTAAACAAAGAAACTACATCCACGACCGACCGTGTTTCTTTCAGTTTCCATACTACATAGTACGATTTAAACCTTTCGCTCTCATCCACTCTTCGTTGTCCCGCTCAGTTTCCATACTACATAGTACGATTTAAACTACCCAACCCCGATGATGATGAGGTGTATATGCTGAGTTTCCATACTACATAGTACGATTTAAACCTGTGGCACCCGTGTTCACCCCGAGAACCACAACATCGTTTCCATACTACATAGTACGATTTAAACCGATATCAATTTTTTCTTTTTCTGTGGCTTCATGAGAGTTTCCATACTACATAGTACGATTTAAACGTATTATATTTTTATTATTCATCATTTTCGGATATTTTGTTTCCATACTACATAGTACGATTTAAACACGTGAGCGCAATTCTCACGCAGGAACAAAAAGCAGGTTTCCATACTACATAGTACGATTTAAACCCAATAATGGCTTGCTTTTCAAAAAATAGCCTGCAATGTTTCCATACTACATAGTACGATTTAAACCTATCCTCGGCCATTCAATCGCACGAAGCCACGGAAAAGTTTCCATACTACATAGTACGATTTAAACTTTTATGTTGTTATTATATTATTATTATATTCTTATGTTTCCATACTACATAGTACGATTTAAACGTTTGGGCTGCTTTTGAATTACACTCGCAAATTTGTGTTTCCATACTACATAGTACGATTTAAACTTTCAAAAAGTGCGTAGTTATTCTTATCACAAAGTTTCCATACTACATAGTACGATTTAAACTCAGATATCAGTTGGGAAAGGCGTTGCGACATTGTGGTTTCCATACTACATAGTACGATTTAAACGATACCGCCCGTCATTTGCGGTGGTAACCTCATATGGTTTCCATACTACATAGTACGATTTAAACTTCGTCCGCTTCGTTGGAACCAGGCAAGGTGTATGTTGGTTTCCATACTACATAGTACGATTTAAACATTATTATTATTATAAGTATCATTTTTCTATGTTTAGTTTCCATACTACATAGTACGATTTAAACATATCAATTATTTTTTTCCCCGATACTGCGTTTTTTAGTTTCCATACTACATAGTACGATTTAAACCACACCACTCGGCCACGGCAGATATTTGATATTCTGGTTTCCATACTACATAGTACGATTTAAACGACACGTTCTCAAAAACCATATATATTTTGTATTGTGGTTTCCATACTACATAGTACGATTTAAACATATTGTTACACCAGTATTTCTGTCGCCGTATAATAGTTTCCATACTACATAGTACGATTTAAACACTATACATGCTGTGGGTGAGGTTTAAATCGTACTATGGTTTCCATACTACATAGTACGATTTAAACGTCATTCATCCAAATATTTGAGTATGTTGTGTTTGTGGTTTCCATACTACATAGTACGATTTAAACTCTGTATATCTATGTCGTCTTCTTTTTTCTTTTGTCGTTTCCATACTACATAGTACGATTTAAACTTCTTCCATGTTCGGAAGGTCTTCAATGTGTTGACAGTTTCCATACTACATAGTACGATTTAAACCAATTTTTTCTTTTTCCGTAGTATCATACGATTGGAGTTTCCATACTACATAGTACGATTTAAACAGTATTATATGATTGGATGGCAGAGGATATAGCTTGGTTTCCATACTACATAGTACGATTTAAACTTTCCCCGCTAGTGCATTTTTTGCGACGCCTGCCAAGTTTCCATACTACATAGTACGATTTAAACATAGGATATACGAATGTCGGAGAAAACGAAGAAAGTGGTTTCCATACTACATAGTACGATTTAAACCCGTATTTCTTTGACCTATGAGCGAAGCACCTATATGTGGTTTCCATACTACATAGTACGATTTAAACTCTACCGCTTTTGTGTTTTTCATTGTTGTTTTTATTTGTTTCCATACTACATAGTACGATTTAAACATAGTAACATAATAGTAACATAATATAAACATAATAGTTTCCATACTACATAGTACGATTTAAACTTTCGGATAGTCGTAAATATTTAATGAGTATAATAATGTTTCCATACTATATAGTACGATTTAAACACACCCCATATTTCGTAGTCCTTTGAGTTTCTCCTGTTTCCATACTACATAGTACGATTTAAACCGTTAGTAGAACATCATAACAACATAATAAAACATAAGTTTCCATACTACATAGTACGATTTAAACCCACAGCAGATATTTGATATTCTGGGTTCTCCCGAAGAGTTTCCATACTACATAGTACGATTTAAACGATGTCGTGCCCAGACCCTATCCTTTGAAGCCCTCTGTTTCCATACTACATAGTACGATTTAAACACCGCTGATATCTGGCAGTCTGGGTCATCCCGAAGAGTTTCCATACTACATAGTACGATTTAAACACACAATATTTGTGTCAGAATAAAACATATTTTTGAAGTTTCCATACTACATAGTACGATTTAAACTGTTCACGAAGCGTTATTTTCATTTTCGGAGAATAATAGTTTCCATACTACATAGTACGATTTAAACCTACCGCTGATATCTGGCATTCTGGGGCCTCCCGAAGAGTTTCCATACTACATAGTACGATTTAAACATAATAACTATAAATCCAACATACCAAACAAAAAATGGTTTCCATACTACATAGTACGATTTAAACCTTAATAGTAACAAATATAAACATAATAGTATCTTAAGTTTCCATACTACATAGTACGATTTAAACAAAGAGTCGGGCTCTTTAAAAACGAAGAAGCGGGTGGTTTCCATACTACATAGTACGATTTAAACAAGTAGTGATGTCGAGACAAGCAGAAGAAAAGATGGAGTTTCCATACTACATAGTACGATTTAAACAAATGACTCTTCCACTCCTCCTCATTTTTCATGCGGGGTTTCCATACTACATAGTACGATTTAAACTCAGCGCCTCTCCCGACTGATTTTGGAAAAAATCAGTTTCCATACTACATAGTACGATTTAAACAGAATTATCTGTGCGTATTGAAAATATTCCCAGTGGTTTCCATACTACATAGTACGATTTAAACTATTTATGAGGTCATTTATTACTGTGTCGTATGTGTCTGTTTCCATACTACATAGTACGATTTAAACCTTGCGAACTTTTCGAACGAGTGTATAAATATTTTAAGTTTCCATACTACATAGTACGATTTAAACAGAAAAAAACACAAATAAACAAGCAAGATGAAAAACAGTTTCCATACTACATAGTACGATTTAAACGGAAATCCACCAATACACACAACTCCTGTTCATCTCGGTTTCCATACTACATAGTACGATTTAAACAGCGTGGGTGCAGTTCCTACGCCAGAACAAAAAGCAGGTTTCCATACTACATAGTACGATTTAAACCATTTTTCCAGTCATCGTTTTCGAGCGAACCGTCGTAGTTTCCATACTACATAGTACGATTTAAACCAATTATTTCTTTCTCGTCTACGGTATTTTTATTTTTGTTTCCATACTACATAGTACGATTTAAACGCTCCGATCGCCATCAGAGGCTTGCTATGCAGGAAAGTTTCCATACTACATAGTACGATTTAAACCGGAAATATAGAAGGGAACATATGCGACGAGAAAAGAGGTTTCCATACTACATAGTACGATTTAAACGTTTTCGAGAAGTGAGTAGTTATCCTTATTACGAAGTTTCCATACTACATAGTACGATTTAAACGTTTCACATCATCTCCCACAACATCACTTGCGGTGTAGTTTCCATACTACATAGTACGATTTAAACTCTCGCCGGCCCATCAATCACATAATATGAATGAAAGTTTCCATACTACATAGTACGATTTAAACACAATGGTAGAAACAACGACGAAAGAAATGATACCCAGTTTCCATACTACATAGTACGATTTAAACTTTCAGGTTCGTAGCCAAAAATCCGAAAATATTAGGGTTTCCATACTACATAGTACGATTTAAACAACCGAAAATCAAAAAAGCGGTAGCGAAAAAAAAAGGTTTCCATACTACATAGTACGATTTAAACTATATTTCCGCCACATTCGCACAGACATAAAATATAAGTTTCCATACTACATAGTACGATTTAAACAGTCTGAAGCACAAAAAGCCCTTCAAAACTCCCAGAGTTTCCATACTACATAGTACGATTTAAACAAAATAGTAGATGTTGCTGAAAAAAAATATGAGTATAGTTTCCATACTACATAGTACGATTTAAACTATAATAAATCAAAGTGAAAATGAATAAAAACATACTAAGTTTCCATACTACATAGTACGATTTAAACAAGTTCTCACCCAGGAAAAAAAACAAATGGAAGAAGGTTTCCATACTACATAGTACGATTTAAACTTCCCCAATAATATATTTGTTTTTGACGACAAAGTATGTTTCCATACTACATAGTACGATTTAAACTTGTTTTCTTCTTCGAATATCCGAGCTCTGTTGATTTGTTTCCATACTACATAGTACGATTTAAACGATATTGGTCGGTGAAAGCGTATTTTCAAAAAGTGAGGTTTCCATACTACATAGTACGATTTAAACTTCACTCTCGGATATTTGTAAGTATTTAATAATTATTAGTTTCCATACTACATAGTACGATTTAAACGAAATCGCCCGTCGTTCGCAGAGGTTACCTCGTATGGTTTCCATACTACATAGTACGATTTAAACCGATACTATTATGAAGTTATTACTATGTTCCTTTTTTGTTTCCATACTACATAGTACGATTTAAACATTTCCGTCGCTGAGATGTGCATGTCCTTGTCCGAGGTTTCCATACTACATAGTACGATTTAAACTACATAAGGTGCACCATACAATCTACTTCGTATCTCTGTTTCCATACTACATAGTACGATTTAAACTATTTCCGTCGCTGAGATGTGCATGTCCTTGTCCGAGGTTTCCATACTACATAGTACGATTTAAACTGGGTCAACGACTCCAAACAGACCAATTGCTGTCAGGTTTCCATACTACATAGTACGATTTAAACAATAAAAATAAAATAAAAACAAGCAAGGTGAAAAGCAGTTTCCATACTACATAGTACGATTTAAACGATATAGCCTGAACAGATATAGTGCCGCCTAGTATTTGTTTCCATACTACATAGTACGATTTAAACAAAAGGAAAAGTAATGGAAGAGCCATTTTATTATTTGTTTCCATACTACATAGTACGATTTAAACAATATTAAACCTTTGCGTGATATCCTCGGAAGTGTTAGTTTCCATACTACATAGTACGATTTAAACTAAAAAAATATATTTTAGTCCGTTCGATGAAAAAAAGTTTCCATACTACATAGTACGATTTAAACAAAAAGAATAGTAGTGAATATGACTTTGGCGGTGCCGTTTCCATACTACATAGTACGATTTAAACAGCAAATCGGATATCTTTGTGCTTTGTGTGTGATTATGTTTCCATACTACATAGTACGATTTAAACTATTTTCTTTCCTCTACCATTATTATTGGTTCTTTTGGTTTCCATACTACATAGTACGATTTAAACCGCATACTATCGAAGAGAACGTTACGTCCTTTCATGTTTCCATACTACATAGTACGATTTAAACCGACTGCCTGCACCTGACAGTTTGGGTTCTCCCGAAGAGTTTCCATACTACATAGTACGATTTAAACAACTATTAAGTTGTTTTTTAACGAAGGCACTTCGATGTTTCCATACTACATAGTACGATTTAAACCCTATCGGTTTCTCAGCTTCCCAGAGGGCCACATAAAGGGTTTCCATACTACATAGTACGATTTAAACTGTTTTGACACAAGATGGGTGGACGAGTGGGAAGAAAGTTTCCATACTACATAGTACGATTTAAACAATATCACGAGGAAATATGGGAAACACTGTGTATGCGGTTTCCATACTACATAGTACGATTTAAACTGATACCGCCCATCGCTCGCAGTGGTAACTTCATACGGTTTCCATACTACATAGTACGATTTAAACTTGGTTGCCCTGGCGTCGGCCATTGCTTCGCCTTTGGTTTCCATACTACATAGTACGATTTAAACTCGGAGTATGGCGTGAAAACATAGGGGGTAAAATGAGTTTCCATACTACATAGTACGATTTAAACGAATATCTTGCTCTGTATTTCATTTTATGCTATGTTGTTTCCATACTACATAGTACGATTTAAACGATCAAAATCGTTTTGTACCCAGCAGGTATTGATTGTTTCCATACTACATAGTACGATTTAAACGGCACCACCGCTACGGCATATTTTTTACCCGCCCCAAGTTTCCATACTACATAGTACGATTTAAACTTACAATGTTATTAAGATATTATTAAGGTATTATTATGTTTCCATACTACATAGTACGATTTAAACTATAAATAAATAAACTCTATCTTCACCTTCGTTGATAGTTTCCATACTACATAGTACGATTTAAACTTTTTTATATTCTCAATATCAATTATTTTTTTTCCTGCGTTTCCATACTACATAGTACGATTTAAACAAAATGATGTCGGAGAAACTGAAGGCCCTGAGAGCGAGTTTCCATACTACATAGTACGATTTAAACGACATTAAGTTATTAATATTATTATGCGTAAAATACAGGTTTCCATACTACATAGTACGATTTAAACAGCCCCATCAACGATACTACGATGCTCCCGGTTTGTGGTTTCCATACTACATAGTACGATTTAAACAATTTTTTCTTTTTCTGTGGTAACATACGATTGAAGTTTCCATACTACATAGTACGATTTAAACCCTATGGCCGATATTTGATATTCTGGTGCGTCATTCAGGGTTTCCATACTACATAGTACGATTTAAACATTTTTGAGAAAATTAAACATTTTATTAAGTTACTAGTTTCCATACTACATAGTACGATTTAAACGAGTTTGCCGTGTGCGAAATCGTCAAAGTGATGTGGTTTCCATACTACATAGTACGATTTAAACAAAATATTTTTCTGGCCCGTTCAAGGTGTAAAAAGAAGTTTCCATACTACATAGTACGATTTAAACCTTATTTTATTTTATTTTTATCATATTTATTATACTAAGTTTCCATACTACATAGTACGATTTAAACAAAATATCAATAAAATTTCAATATAAAACATAAGATGGTTTCCATACTACATAGTACGATTTAAACACGATATTGACATACAAAAGATAATATCAGAAATTAGTTTCCATACTACATAGTACGATTTAAACACATAGAGCCGTGATTGAAAATGCAAAAAGAAAAAGAAGTTTCCATACTACATAGTACGATTTAAACCCGAAATCCACCAATACACACCACACCGGTTCATCTCAGTTTCCATACTACATAGTACGATTTAAACTTTCTCACTCAGAAAACACCGATTATATTGAAAAATAGTTTCCATACTACATAGTACGATTTAAACACATAGAGCCGTGATTGAAAATGCAAAAAGAAAAAGAAGTTTCCATACTACATAGTACGATTTAAACCAGAGCACAAAGATGTCTGATTTGCTCTTGCTCATTTTGTTTCCATACTACATAGTACGATTTAAACCAAATTTGCAAATGCATTTGACAAGCTGTCGGAACAGTTTCCATACTACATAGTACGATTTAAACAACCAAACTGAAAGTGAATAAAAATATACTTATTGGTTTCCATACTACATAGTACGATTTAAACTGAGAAATCGTGAGTGTAATGTGCATAAGGTCGTGTCGTTTCCATACTACATAGTACGATTTAAACTCTTTTTCTCCGGTACCTCCGCTGGACGGGAATGTAGTTTCCATACTACATAGTACGATTTAAACCATATAGGTGCTTCGCTCATAGGCCAAATAAATACGAGTTTCCATACTACATAGTACGATTTAAACCGGGGAAAAAAATAATTGATATTGAGGGCATCAAAAAGTTTCCATACTACATAGTACGATTTAAACAAATGTTTGGGTAGGTAATGTCTCGGACACAGATTTCGTTTCCATACTACATAGTACGATTTAAACAAGAACCGCATTTGAGCCCACTACATCATCCGCAGAGGTTTCCATACTACATAGTACGATTTAAACGGCCGACGCCCGTGCGAAGAAAAAAGAAGACGATAGTTTCCATACTACATAGTACGATTTAAACTTTGTATCACCTGTAAGGAGAAACTCAGGGATACCACGTTTCCATACTACATAGTACGATTTAAACGAAGAAGATAAAAAAATAATTGACATTGTATGCAAATGTTTCCATACTACATAGTACGATTTAAACTCTTTTATTTTGTCATCACCTTTTCCGAATTCGTATGGTTTCCATACTACATAGTACGATTTAAACAAAGAAAGGGAATTGTGGGAAACTTTATGTTTTCGTAGTTTCCATACTACATAGTACGATTTAAACTACTAACACGGAAAAAATAATACGAGAAGGAGAGCAGTTTCCATACTACATAGTACGATTTAAACTAAGTTATTAATATTATACTAAGCATAAAATTCCGGTTTCCATACTACATAGTACGATTTAAACGATTTCCGTCGCTGATAAGGACAAGGACTTGTCCGAAGTTTCCATACTACATAGTACGATTTAAACGATTATGATTTTTTTTGTTTGTGTGTCAAAAAACCGAGTTTCCATACTACATAGTACGATTTAAACCTGTTTTTGCGTTTTCTCTGTTTATGGCATTTTCAGTTTCCATACTACATAGTACGATTTAAACCTGAAATAGCGGTAACATTTCAAGACGCAGTAAATGCGTTTCCATACTACATAGTACGATTTAAACCTTTATTTTCTTTTTCATATTGATCCAAAATATCATTGTTTCCATACTACATAGTACGATTTAAACTTTTCTTTTTACTCAATACATTGTCCGTTCTACTTAAGTTTCCATACTACATAGTACGATTTAAACCCATCTGCCCCAGGAATGACTATGACATCTTTCACGTTTCCATACTACATAGTACGATTTAAACATGCGTCCACAGCTTTCAAGCATACATGCAAAATCAAGTTTCCATACTACATAGTACGATTTAAACAACTGCCTGACACCGATAACATTGTTTATTTTTATGGTTTCCATACTACATAGTACGATTTAAACCTATAAACTTATTGGTTAATATTATTATATGTGTTTGTTTCCATACTACATAGTACGATTTAAACAAGAACAAATAAACGATATTGTAATTCACGACATATGTTTCCATACTACATAGTACGATTTAAACACAACTGTGCTGATTCCCCGATTAAAAGTGTGCCGAGTTTCCATACTACATAGTACGATTTAAACTTTTTTAATGGCGTGAAAGCCTCAACTGTGAAGAAGGTTTCCATACTACATAGTACGATTTAAACTGAGTGTTTTTCCAGAGTTGAACTGCTTTGAAATCGAGTTTCCATACTACATAGTACGATTTAAACACGCACGGGGAGAAAAAGTATATACAAACGCCATAAAGTTTCCATACTACATAGTACGATTTAAACAACGTACTCATATACACAAAGGATGAAGACTACAACCGTTTCCATACTACATAGTACGATTTAAACACACCAAACTAAGGATTGTATATATTTCGATCATGAGTTTCCATACTACATAGTACGATTTAAACTTCATAGATTTAGAGAATATTTCAGATGAAAATATTGTGTTTCCATACTACATAGTACGATTTAAACTCCAGTGAAAGAAATTTTTGTGTTCGCGCCCTGAAACGTTTCCATACTACATAGTACGATTTAAACAATACTTCCTTCAAGAACAACTTACTGATATTCCTGAGTTTCCATACTACATAGTACGATTTAAACTGGTGCAGTATTAGCCTATTTTCTTATGGAAAAGAAGTTTCCATACTACATAGTACGATTTAAACATCTTTGAAAAACCGCAAGTTTTGCGCAGGATTTTTAGTTTCCATACTACATAGTACGATTTAAACGAGCATTTCCGTGCCATTCTCCTCCCACCGCCATTTGGGTTTCCATACTACATAGTACGATTTAAACGTTGTCTGTTCCCACAATTTCTGTGTGGCGTGATTTTTCGTTTCCATACTACATAGTACGATTTAAACTTGTCTGTTCCCACAATTTCTGTGTGGCGTGATTTTTCGTTTCCATACTACATAGTACGATTTAAACAAGGACAGAAATTGTGGGGTTTGACGGAAACACAAAGGTTTCCATACTACATAGTACGATTTAAACTTGTCTGTTCCCACAATTTCTGTGTGGCGTGATTTTTCGTTTCCATACTACATAGTACGATTTAAACGATGTAATCTGAGTTTTCTGCGTGAGAAACAGTGAGCGGTTTCCATACTACATAGTACGATTTAAACTATGCTTCGTCGAACCTATTCAATTGCTTTGAAATTAGTTTCCATACTACATAGTACGATTTAAACCATTATTATATCAATATTTCTGTCGCCGTATGAAGGTTTCCATACTACATAGTACGATTTAAACTCTGTCGCCGTATGAAACAAGTCTGCATCCGATGAATTGGTTTCCATACTACATAGTACGATTTAAACGGGGTTGAAGGTAAATTTTTCCCAAGGGTATATATTATAGTTTCCATACTACATAGTACGATTTAAACCCTAACGGAGAAGTCAACAGAAAGTTTTCACAGATGGGTTTCCATACTACATAGTACGATTTAAACCCGTTTTATTGTTTTTTTTATATTTCATTTAATTAAATAGTTTCCATACTACATAGTACGATTTAAACTATCTCTCACCTTTCTGTCTGTTTGTTCTAATATATTGGTTTCCATACTACATAGTACGATTTAAACCTCAAATTTATTGTATACAGCGACAGAAATATTAGTAGTTTCCATACTACATAGTACGATTTAAACAAAAAGTATGCGTATAAAAAAAAAACATAATAAAAAGTTTCCATACTACATAGTACGATTTAAACCTCGGGTGGGGCTAAAGGAAGCACAACATCCTCATAGTTTCCATACTACATAGTACGATTTAAACAAAATATAACTTATAATAATAATATAATAATAACAAGAGTTTCCATACTACATAGTACGATTTAAACCAGGCAATGTGTATGTTACGGAGCCCGACGGAAGTGCGTTTCCATACTACATAGTACGATTTAAACATTCGCACCGACGCACCGAAACTTCCACCCGCTCATTGAGTTTCCATACTACATAGTACGATTTAAACTTTGAAATAGCTGAGCAATACATTCAGATGTCGAAAAGTTTCCATACTACATAGTACGATTTAAACTATCATTCTTCTTATTTATATATTTTATAATTATATAGTTTCCATACTACATAGTACGATTTAAACATTTTGAAGATCCAATATCAACGGCTCCTTGACAGGTAGTTTCCATACTACATAGTACGATTTAAACTTTCGATTATCTCTTTCTCATCTACGGTATTTTTTGGTTTCCATACTACATAGTACGATTTAAACACACTCGATACTTCGCCCGATATCGTTTTCATTGTGTGGTTTCCATACTACATAGTACGATTTAAACCTCGGCCAGTTTCCTGAAGCTTCTGACCTGACATATCAAGTTTCCATACTACATAGTACGATTTAAACCGAAAATAATAAAAAAAATATTAGAAAGCTTATAATAGTTTCCATACTACATAGTACGATTTAAACCTCGAAATCGGAAACAAAAAAAGCAGAGGACAAGAAAGTTTCCATACTACATAGTACGATTTAAACACTGCACTTTTCAGGTTTATCTCGAAAAATCCGAAGAGTTTCCATACTACATAGTACGATTTAAACGTCCATACCTTCATATTCTCCGTCATCATTTACGCAAGTTTCCATACTACATAGTACGATTTAAACTTTTTTTTCCTGAAAGTGCGTTTTTGACGGCACCAGGTTTCCATACTACATAGTACGATTTAAACATTATATTATATTATATTATTATATTATATGCTTTTGTTTCCATACTACATAGTACGATTTAAACTTGTTCAAGGTTCTGAAGGTCTTCAATGTGTTGACAGTTTCCATACTACATAGTACGATTTAAACCGCCTTCAGAAAGAAGTTTCGTTTTTTCATCTTCTGAGTTTCCATACTACATAGTACGATTTAAACTATTTTTATATTTTATATATTTTATTTTATATTTTATGTTTCCATACTACATAGTACGATTTAAACGCTCGACAAAAGAAAAAAGAGGATGATGTAGATATGGTTTCCATACTACATAGTACGATTTAAACTTTGTTTTTGAGAAAATAACCTGCGAGGATGTATATGTTTCCATACTACATAGTACGATTTAAACAAATATTGTGTGGCTGTATATGAAAAAGTATTCCCGTAGTTTCCATACTACATAGTACGATTTAAACAATAATAATAAAATATTTAAAATTAACGAAAAGTGAAGTTTCCATACTACATAGTACGATTTAAACCTATCAAATGCCATTTTTCGCAACTTGTCTGTTCCTAGTTTCCATACTACATAGTACGATTTAAACTTTGCGTTATTATGCGAAAGAATTATTTGCGTTCGTAAGTTTCCATACTACATAGTACGATTTAAACTTTGACGACCGATGGGCAGACGACTGGGAAACTCTCGGGTTTCCATACTACATAGTACGATTTAAACACAATACAATGGTAGCAGTATATACTACTGTGGAATATGGTTTCCATACTACATAGTACGATTTAAACTAGGCGAAAAGTTCGCAAGGATATTATCCTGGAGTATGTTTCCATACTACATAGTACGATTTAAACAATAGAAGTGGATATCATGTACATAGATCGATATAAGTTTCCATACTACATAGTACGATTTAAACAATAAATAGAGAAAACGCACGAGAAAAAGAAAACAAGTTTCCATACTACATAGTACGATTTAAACTCATAAAAATACCGTCGACGAAAAAGAGATAATCGAAAGTTTCCATACTACATAGTACGATTTAAACCGAAGACCGTCACGAAAATACCCTAAACCGCACCTATAGTTTCCATACTACATAGTACGATTTAAACTGTAGAAAAAAGAGTTGAAGTATGAAAAAAACATAAGTTTCCATACTACATAGTACGATTTAAACCGAAAAGCGAAACAAAAGGTTCGAAGAGTGTATTCACGTTTCCATACTACATAGTACGATTTAAACTTTTTATTAAGTCGGGGTGTTTGGTTAATACATCTTGGTTTCCATACTACATAGTACGATTTAAACCCGCAGATATTTGATACTCGGGTGCCTCGTTCAGGGTTTCCATACTACATAGTACGATTTAAACTTATTTTTTTATTTTTTTTCTTCTTCACCCTCAATCGAGTTTCCATACTACATAGTACGATTTAAACTTATTTGCGTTATTAAAACACGCTCACAGCATAGTTGTTTCCATACTACATAGTACGATTTAAACTTTTTCAAAGTTATGGCTTCCTTTAGGTGCCATTTCGTTTCCATACTACATAGTACGATTTAAACCAAGATTAAACCACAAATATCATTTACATCTTTTTTGTTTCCATACTACATAGTACGATTTAAACTTTGTTAATTTTGTGCGGTTTTTCCTCATCCTTTTCGTTTCCATACTACATAGTACGATTTAAACGAGACACATACGACGCAGTAATAAATAACCTCATAAATGGTTTCCATACTACATAGTACGATTTAAACGAAAGTTTATCCCTCTGCTATACACTGCGTCCGATGGTTTCCATACTACATAGTACGATTTAAACAAGTAATACGGACGGTCAACGTATCCCACTTTTCTTGTTTCCATACTACATAGTACGATTTAAACCAAAGCAATTATGCTTGAAAAACCGCTTGTTTTAAAGTTTCCATACTACATAGTACGATTTAAACAGTATACAAGATATCTTTAAAAAAAATCCAAAAATAAGTTTCCATACTACATAGTACGATTTAAACAAAGAAAAAAAAATATCACGAGACGCATCACGAATGAGTTTCCATACTACATAGTACGATTTAAACAATTTACCATTAGAATCGAAGTAACAAATACGGGGACGTTTCCATACTACATAGTACGATTTAAACAAAAATGTCCTCTACAAAAATCTCTATCGGATTTTGGTTTCCATACTACATAGTACGATTTAAACTTATAATATTTGGAAACAAAGATTATTAGTAGATAAAGGTTTCCATACTACATAGTACGATTTAAACAAAAGCTGTGCTTGAAATATGCAGTGATATTATCGAGTTTCCATACTACATAGTACGATTTAAACTTATATTTAATATAAAGATATATATAAATTAGATTACGTTTCCATACTACATAGTACGATTTAAACTACATCGTCTGTTTTTTTCTTGTCGTCTGCTTTTTTCGTTTCCATACTACATAGTACGATTTAAACGGACGGGTGTTTTCATCAACATATACACCTTATTATTAGTTTCCATACTACATAGTACGATTTAAACAAAAATAATGAAAAGTATATAATAAAGGATGTATAAGTTTCCATACTACATAGTACGATTTAAACTTCAAAATCAGTTGTCTGGATAATTGCCTGTGGACTTTGTTTCCATACTACATAGTACGATTTAAACGTTCAGGTGGGATTTTTTGGAAACAGAAAGGAAAAAGTTTCCATACTACATAGTACGATTTAAACCCGACAAATATGCGAGGAACGTAATTTACGGCCTGCCGTTTCCATACTACATAGTACGATTTAAACTTACCTGTTTATGATTTCAACGCATTTCTTGGGCATTCGTTTCCATACTACATAGTACGATTTAAACTGTATATTGACTTTGAAACATATACATTAAAAATATAGTTTCCATACTACATAGTACGATTTAAACTGTTTATTTTTATGTATTTTATACTGATAAATTTTATAGTTTCCATACTACATAGTACGATTTAAACATGCCCGTGAAATGTCTTATGTAATCCTCTGCAACAAGTTTCCATACTACATAGTACGATTTAAACGTTTTGGCTCCAACCGCCATGGAAAGAACAATACAAAGTTTCCATACTACATAGTACGATTTAAACAAGAAGATAAAAAAATAATAGATATCGTGTGCAAATGTTTCCATACTACATAGTACGATTTAAACTGCTGTGAGCGTGTTTTGTTTTATTACGAACGCAAAGTTTCCATACTACATAGTACGATTTAAACGTGCAGAATTTGTGGGAACAGACAGGTTGCGAGACAGTTTCCATACTACATAGTACGATTTAAACCAGGATTAAAAAGATAAAATCAGGTGATTGGACTTTGTTTCCATACTACATAGTACGATTTAAACTTTGTTTTCGTCAACAAAGTGTTTAATAAAATTATACGTTTCCATACTACATAGTACGATTTAAACTTTTGAATAATAAGGATAACTACGCACTCCTCGAAAAGTTTCCATACTACATAGTACGATTTAAACAATAAATACGAAAAGGAAGATGACAAAAAATGTGAGTGGTTTCCATACTACATAGTACGATTTAAACACGAAGAAAAAAACAAAGAATATGAAACAATGCGTGAGTTTTCATACTACATAGTACGATTTAAACATGGCTCTTCCACTCATCCTCATTCTCCACCTTGGGTTTCCATACTACATAGTACGATTTAAACCAAGCACAAAGATATCTGATTTGCTCGTAGTCCTTTTGTTTCCATACTACATAGTACGATTTAAACTAAATGTAGAACTTCAAAAACGAGGGATTATTAAAGGTTTCCATACTACATAGTACGATTTAAACGATGGAGTAGCATATGTTAAGTTTAAAGGAATACTGTTTCCATACTACATAGTACGATTTAAACTTACCTGCGGGGCATTATTTAGGGGATTTTTGGCATTAGTTTCCATACTACATAGTACGATTTAAACTTCATTTTCTCCGACATTTGAATATTCTGTGCTTTCGTTTCCATACTACATAGTACGATTTAAACTTATTATATTAGTATTATATTAGTATTATATTAGTATGTTTCCATACTACATAGTACGATTTAAACACGAAAATATTGAGGAGTGCATTTGTTATGGAAAAACAAGTTTCCATACTACATAGTACGATTTAAACTGTATACAAGATATTTTCAAAAAAAATCCAAAACTAAGTTTCCATACTACATAGTACGATTTAAACATAGGAGAATGGCGTGAAAACTCTCACGGTGAAGTGAGTTTCCATACTACATAGTACGATTTAAACAGTTCAATCTCGAACACATCGTCCTTCATAAGTTTCGTTTCCATACTACATAGTACGATTTAAACTGAGAAGGAAATTTATTATGGTGAAAGACGAAAGGAGTTTCCATACTACATAGTACGATTTAAACTGGCGTGAAAACTCTCACGGTGAAGTAATCGGAGATGGTTTCCATACTACATAGTACGATTTAAACTTGTGTTATTGCGTCATTATGCGAAAGAATTATTTGCGTTTCCATACTACATAGTACGATTTAAACCCCTCACTATTTCTCACGCAGAAAACTCGGACTATAGTTTCCATACTACATAGTACGATTTAAACTGGAGACTGATATTTCAATATTGAAGTCCCAGTATGAGTTTCCATACTACATAGTACGATTTAAACTAGGACATTTGACCTACAAATTTAAACGGGATGTAAAGTTTCCATACTACATAGTACGATTTAAACTCAGCAAAGGATATTTCTTGAAAGACCACATGTTTTGTCGTTTCCATACTACATAGTACGATTTAAACTCTCCCCCCGAGCATTTTCGCCCCACCGTGCCACAGGTTTCCATACTACATAGTACGATTTAAACCACTTCAAAATTCTCAAATTGAAAAGGCATTTGAAAGTTTCCATACTACATAGTACGATTTAAACTTAAAACTTTCTGAAATTTCAAATGACCCACAATTTAGTTTCCATACTACATAGTACGATTTAAACGCTTGATATGTCTAAAAATAAAAAGGGGAAGCGAACAGTTTCCATACTACATAGTACGATTTAAACAGATAAAGTAGCCTATGTTAAGTTTAAAGGAATACTGTTTCCATACTACATAGTACGATTTAAACTTAATTCTTCTTCTGCGTGTGCCTGCCAACTCCCCGTTTCCATACTACATAGTACGATTTAAACGAAACGCCACAAATGGTGTCTGCATTTCTTGTAGGAGTTTCCATACTACATAGTACGATTTAAACTTTCCGTATCTATAGAAAGAAAAATAATGGGTTCGGGTTTCCATACTACATAGTACGATTTAAACCGATGAAACTGAAATGAAAGCGAGTATGAAATTTCTGTTTCCATACTACATAGTACGATTTAAACCCGAAAAAACATCATAACTGACGACGAAAGAAAGGAAAGTTTCCATACTACATAGTACGATTTAAACACGCACGAGGGGAAAGAATATATAAATATGCAATAAAGTTTCCATACTACATAGTACGATTTAAACTAATAACACGGAAAAAATAATACGAGAAGGAGAACAGTTTCCATACTACATAGTACGATTTAAACTCATTCGCACGGAAAAAAGTATGATGGTCGCTTGAAGAGTTTCCATACTACATAGTACGATTTAAACACGGAAACCTCGAACAAACTATCTGCGACGAGAAAAGTTTCCATACTACATAGTACGATTTAAACTTTATTGCATATTTATATATTCTTTCCCCTCGTGCGTGTTTCCATACTACATAGTACGATTTAAACGGGCAAACGGTGTGAGAGTGTGTGGGACGCAATCAAGTTTCCATACTACATAGTACGATTTAAACTGAACTAAGGACGAAGAAAGTTGGGGATACTCTTATGTTTCCATACTACATAGTACGATTTAAACCAGTTCCCACGCAGGAAAAAAAGCAAGTAGCGGAAGGTTTCCATACTACATAGTACGATTTAAACAAAGAAACGGAAGAACACAAAGAAGAATATAATAACAGTTTCCATACTACATAGTACGATTTAAACACGAAGAAAAAAACAAAGAATATGAAGCAATACGGGAGTTTCCATACTACATAGTACGATTTAAACCTGAGCTCAAGACCAAAAAAGTTGGAGATACTCTTATGTTTCCATACTACATAGTACGATTTAAACATCGGGCGAAGTATCGAGTGTTTTTCCAGAACTGAAGTTTCCATACTACATAGTACGATTTAAACGAGTGTTTTTCCTGATTTGAACTGCTTTGAAATCAAGTTTCCATACTACATAGTACGATTTAAACGAATACCCAGAATGTCAGATAACTGGGGTGGCAGAGGTTTCCATACTACATAGTACGATTTAAACGTATGGAAGCTTGAAATTTTATGTTGGAAATTTTATGGTTTCCATACTACATAGTACGATTTAAACTGAACTAAGGACGAAAAAAGTTGGAGACACTCTAATGTTTCCATACTACATAGTACGATTTAAACCCGTGGCCAATTGGGGCGAAAATTCTCGAGGGGATAGTTTCCATACTACATAGTACGATTTAAACAGAATAAGCATTTTTTACGAAGATGTTGTGCTTCCTCGTTTCCATACTACATAGTACGATTTAAACTTTTCTATGTTTATAAATTATATTTTGATATATTATGTTTCCATACTACATAGTACGATTTAAACAACGGAAATGAAAGCAAGCATGAAATTTTTAAATGAGTTTCCATACTACATAGTACGATTTAAACCGAAAGAATTATTTGCGTTTGTAATCGCTCACAGCAGTTTCCATACTACATAGTACGATTTAAACCTTTTCGAGGTATAAATTTTCACTATATGTTTTCGAGTTTCCATACTACATAGTACGATTTAAACAAAAAAAAATAGTGGTGAATATGACCTTGGCGGCGCCGTTTCCATACTACATAGTACGATTTAAACCGCGCCTATTGCTACGGGATTTTGAAGTATAGTTGAGTTTCCATACTACATAGTACGATTTAAACCCGCTGCCCGTATCGCTATCATCCTTTCCATTGGGGAGTTTCCATACTACATAGTACGATTTAAACTCTGCGTAGCGCCGAGAGATTGAATTGCCGCAGATAGTTTCCATACTACATAGTACGATTTAAACTTCATTGTATTTTGTTTATTTTTATCATATTTTGTAGTTTCCATACTACATAGTACGATTTAAACGTCAAATGCATTTGCAAATTTGGTTTAAATCGTACTATGGTTTCCATACTACATAGTACGATTTAAACCCCCCTTGCCCTTGTATATGTTCTTTTTACCGTGTTAGTTTCCATACTACATAGTACGATTTAAACCACACCCCATATTTTGAAGGCCTTTAAGTTTCTCCTGTTTCCATACTACATAGTACGATTTAAACTCTATTCGGCGAGCGATGTCGTCGGCGCAAATGGTTTCCATACTACATAGTACGATTTAAACCCATAAGGATACATCCTGATGGGCACGTGATTTTGTGTTTCCATACTACATAGTACGATTTAAACTTTTTTTTGTTACTTTTTCTTGCTCCGCATTTGTTTGTTTCCATACTACATAGTACGATTTAAACAAATACCTTAAGTCTGGTTTTGGGGCAAATTTAGGGGTTTCCATACTACATAGTACGATTTAAACACACACTTTCGCAATTGGGGAGACCTCAATTACAAGAGTTTCCATACTACATAGTACGATTTAAACACCTATATATTTTCTTCTGATTTCGGAGAGTTCATAGTTTCCATACTACATAGTACGATTTAAACTGCTTATCAAAAATACTATCTTTATGCTGTTTTATAAGTTTCCATACTACATAGTACGATTTAAACTTTCATTGTGTTTTATTTATATTTTATACATTATATAGTTTCCATACTACATAGTACGATTTAAACGCAAAATATTTTGAGGCCAACGGGGACGATATTTTTCGTTTCCATACTACATAGTACGATTTAAACTGTGAATGTTTTTGCTTGATATGTATAAGATAATTTAGTTTCCATACTACATAGTACGATTTAAACTGGAGAGACAAGGTCGTGCCTATTATTTTTGGATTTTGTTTCCATACTACATAGTACGATTTAAACATGGTTCTTCCAGTATTTTTCATTGTTAATGCAGGGTTTCCATACTACATAGTACGATTTAAACTCGTCAGAATAGTATAAGTTGTCCAGGGTGTGGTTTGTTTCCATACTACATAGTACGATTTAAACAAAGAATTATTTACGCTCACATCGCTCACAGCATAGTTGTTTCCATACTACATAGTACGATTTAAACTTGTGGGTGTTAATGACGGAATAGAATATTACAACGGTTTCCATACTACATAGTACGATTTAAACAAAGAGGTTGATAGTAAAATACCTTAAGTCTGATTTGTTTCCATACTACATAGTACGATTTAAACTTTCTTTCGTTCACAAGTGTAATAACATAAAATAAAGTTTCCATACTACATAGTACGATTTAAACCAGCGCAGAATTTCCAGGAACAGACAAGTTGCGAGACAGTTTCCATACTACATAGTACGATTTAAACCATTGACGAATTGCGTATCTACAATCGGGCATTATCAAGTTTCCATACTACATAGTACGATTTAAACCTTTGTAATCACAACTTTTAATGCATCCTTCAATGAGTTTCCATACTACATAGTACGATTTAAACTTCTTTTTTTGTTTTCCATCGTTGTTTATTTAAATTTGTTTCCATACTACATAGTACGATTTAAACTGCCCGTGAAATGTTTTATGCAATCCTCTGCAGCAAGTTTCCATACTACATAGTACGATTTAAACTTTGCAACAACAAAGCCTATCAACTATCTTTCTATCGTTTCCATACTACATAGTACGATTTAAACACATTATTTCCATTATTCTTTTGTCTTCTTCAACTTCGTTTCCATACTACATAGTACGATTTAAACATACATTGTCCATTATACTTAATAGTTCCCACATGAGTTTCCATACTACATAGTACGATTTAAACTTTATTTTATCTTCCATCTTGTTTTTGTCATTGTGGTTTCCATACTACATAGTACGATTTAAACAAGACATAAATCTTTCTTACTACTTCTTTTGTTACTTTGTTTCCATACTACATAGTACGATTTAAACGACATTTGCAAATTCTTTGACGACATACTTCATCACAGTTTCCATACTACATAGTACGATTTAAACTTTTCACATTCCTTCCATAGTTGTTCCGTCGTAGGCTTTGTTTCCATACTACATAGTACGATTTAAACTGTTCTCTATTTTGTGATTTTTTCACATTCCTTCCAGTTTCCATACTACATAGTACGATTTAAACCCTGCTTTTTTTCCAGTGCTTCCGCCTGGGACAGTTTCCATACTACATAGTACGATTTAAACCCGACGGACTTCTTCGCACTGTTTTTTGTGTTCCCAGTTTCCATACTACATAGTACGATTTAAACTTTTCGTACTGCCGCTTTTCGTGCTGCTGCTTTTCG
>Ga0210054_1001136_pt1 | contig 22821 bp, 23 predicted proteins | sample CryGeymeta201516_FD_185470 | JGI IMG/M metagenome (GOLD analysis project Ga0210054, IMG submission 185470) | Groundwater microbial communities from Crystal Geyser aquifers in Utah, USA - Crystal Geyser metaG 2015-16 (SPAdes) (version 2) | ecosystem: Environmental > Aquatic > Deep subsurface >... | reverse complement strand
AACCATCGTCGGCATCGGTGCATTGATCGAGAAGACCTTCGAGGGCGGGCGCGCCGCTCTCAGACCACTCGGTGTGCCGGTCGAATCGCTGGTCTGCATCACCTCGATGGAGGGTGATAAGATCATTTTTGGTGAATGCGAATAACGGTGATGTTGAAGGTCGGAAGTTGAAGGTCGAAAGTCAAATGTCCAAAGTCAATTTCTGACTTTTGACGTTTGACCTTTGACCCAGGAATTGTTCCATGACCGATTCAATCGCCATCCTCGACTTCGGCTCCCAATACGCCCAACTGATTGCCCGCCGGGTGCGCGAGGCGCATGTCTATTGCGAACTCTTTCCCTGGGATGCAGCACAGGAAAAGTTTTTTGCCATTAAACCAAAAGGCTTCATCCTTTCGGGAGGCCCGGCTTCTGTCTATGAGCCGGGCGCGCCATTTATCCAAAAATCCATTCTCGAATCTCGATTACCGATTCTCGGCATTTGCTATGGGATGCAGGCCCTGACGTTCGCCCTGGGCGGCAAAGTCAACCCCTCCCCGGAACGCGAGTACGGCCCAGTTATCGTTGAAACACTAATCTCTAATCCTCTACTCCCTACTCTCTCCTTTCCTGTCTGGATGTCGCACGGCGACCGCATCACGCAGCCGCCCGATGGATTTGTGCTGCTGGCAAGATCGGCGAACAGCCCAATTGCAGCCATAGGCAACTTGCAGCGACGATATTTCGGCGTGCAATTCCATCCGGAAGTAAAACACACGCCGGATGGCGCCGAGATCCTGCGCCGCTTCGTGGTGGACGTTTGCGGCGCAAACCCGGACTGGACTCCGGCCTCCATCATCGAGGCGAGTGTGACGCGCATCCGCCAGCAAGTGGGCGAGGCACGCGTGCTGGCGGCGGTCAGCGGCGGGGTGGATTCGGCGGTCGCTGCGGCACTGGTGCATCGGGCGATTGGCGACCAACTGGTGGCGGTGTTCGTGGATAACGGTCTGCTGCGCCAGGGCGAGCCGGAGCAGGTCGTTTCTACTTTTCGTAAGCTGCTGGGGGCGGAATTGGTGGCTGTGGAGGCCTCCGGAGAGTTCTTGAACGCTTTACAGGGTGTTACCGATCCAGAGCAAAAGCGCAAGATCGTCGGCGAGAAATTCATCCGCATTTTCGAGCAGCAGGCGCAGATGCTGGGCCAGCCGCACTTCCTGGTGCAGGGGACGATCTACCCGGACGTGGTCGAATCCAGCGCGCCGGAGCGGGACAAGGTGGAGCGCATCAAGACGCATCACAACGTCGGCGGTTTGCCTCAGGATATGTCGTTCGAGCTGGTCGAACCGCTGAGGTATCTGTTCAAGGACGAGGTGCGGGCTGTCGGCGAGACGCTCGGGTTGCCTCCTGAGCTGGTTTGGCGGCAGCCGTTCCCAGGTCCGGGCCTGACCGTGCGCTGCCTGGGCGAGGTGACCGCCGAGCGGCTGGCGCGTCTGCGGGCTGCGGATGCCATCCTGCTCGAAGAGTTATCCGCCGCCGGGCTGCTCGGCAAACCTAAAGCGTTGTCTGACAGTTCAACTGTTGGACGACAGCGGGGCTCGTTCAGCAGTTCAACTGCTGAATATTCCGTTGTTTCGCAGGCGTTCGTCGTCCTGCTGCCGGTGCGTTCAGTCGGCGTGATGGGCGACCAGCGCACGTACCAGGAAGCGGCTGCCATCCGCGCCGTTGTCAGCGAGGATTTCATGACCGCGGATTGGGCGCGCCTCCCGTATGAGCTGCTGGCACGCGTGGCCAATCGGATTGTGAATGAGGTGCACGGAATCAACAGAGTGGTGTATGATGTAACCAGCAAGCCGCCCGCCACGATTGAATGGGAATAACTCTGATCACGTTTTATTCGTGCATTCCAAGTCCGTAAAACGTAAAGCGTGAAACGTAAGGAGAATGTCATGACCAATGCCATCGAACTCCGCCGCTCGATCCCTCCTGCGCCAATTCACCCTATGGCCGCCCTGACGACCATTGTGCTGGATAACATCTTCGGCTGGATCGAGATCATTGACCCGTTTGCGCTGGTTCTGACCAGCCTCTCGGTCGGCGTGGTTGGCTTCTTGACGACGATGTTCGTGCAGCGTTATCTGGCGAAAGATGGCTGGGGGGCTTCGGTCGCAAAGGGACTGGTGATGGGCGTTCTTGCCGGTGTGCCTTACCAGGTGACCGGAACGGCCATCGGCGTCCCGCTGCTGGCCTGGGCTGGCGCGCACCAGTGGCTTAAGCTGCCGCCGCCGAAGGGCAGTGAGCAGTCGTCAGTCGTCAGTGGTGAGTCGTCGGTCGTCAGTGATCAGTCAACAGAGAAAGATGAACAGTGAGTTGAGGCGAAAGTTTCTGGCGGTACTCACCAGCCTGGCCGTGTCGTTGGTATCTTTCTTGCACGCAAGCGCCCAGGGTGAGGCGAGGGTTGACCTTTACGACCTGCAGACGGAGGCTTTTCCTGCCATGACCGCCGCGCTGGATGTGTTCGACGCGGCGGGCGGGTTCGTCTCCGGGCTGACGAGCGAGAAGATCAGCGTGCTGGAAGATGACCAACCGCGCCCGATCGGTTCACTCCAGGAACGCCAACCCGGCGCTCAGTTCGTGGTTGCCTTCAATCCTGGGCCGGTCTTCGCCACCCGCGATGTCAACGCCGTTTCGCGCAGCGACAAGATCATCCAGGCCCTGCGCGACTGGGCTGCGGCGCGCCCCGGCGATGCGGCCGACGACTTCCCGCAAGGGCGTCGGGACGATGTGAGCCTGGTCACGACCGATGGACTGGTTTCCCTGCACCGGGCAGCCGGCGACTTTCTGGACGCCCTGGCTGCTTACCAGCCCGAGGCGCGTTCCATAATCCCCTCGTTGAATACGCTTTCCCAGGCGCTCGACATCGCCGCGGAACCGGCGGCGCAAGCGGGCATGAAGCGGGCCGTCCTTTTCATCACGCCCCTCCCGGATCAAACTGCGCTTTCCATCCTGCAAAGCCTGACGGCGCGCGCCGTCCAGTTGAAGATCCGCGTCTACGTTTGGATGGTCGCCCCGAAAGATTATTTCTTCACCAGCGGCGCCACCGCCCTCAAAGACCTGGCCATTCAGACCGGCGGCCAGGCTTTTGCATTCTCCGGCGAGGAAGACCTCCCCGACCTAGAAACTTATCTCGATCCGCTACGCCATACCTATACGTTGACCTATACCTCCGCGATCAAAGCCCCGGGTAGCCACACACTGGTGATACAGGTTGGCCTGGATGGTCAGGCAGTCTCGGCCACACCCGTTCCCTTCGACCTGGATGTCCAGCCCCCCAACCCAATCCTGGTTTCGCCGCCTGAACAGATCGTCCGCCAGAGTCTGGATGTGAAGACATACAGCGTGATGAAGCTGGCGCCAACTGAACAGATGGTCGAGATCATCATCGAATTTCCGGATGGTCATCCGCGCCCGCTCGTCCGCACCACATTGTATGTAGACGGACAAATCGCTGCCGAGAATACTGCCGCGCCGTTCGATAAATTCACCTGGGATTTGGCTGGCTACATATCCAGCGGCCAGCATAACCTGCAGGTCGAGGCGGTAGACAGCCTGGGCTTGAGCAAGGTCGGCCTGGGCGTACCGGTGACAGTCACCGTTGTCAAGCCGCAGCGCGGCTTGCAGGCGTTCCTGATGCGCAACAGCCTGTGGATAGCCGGCGGCGCAGTGCTGCTGGCGGGGGCCGCGTTAGTTCTCATCCTGTTTGCAGGCGGGAGATTGCGCCGCTCCTCGGGCGCAGCGCGCCGCCTCTCGCGTAAGATGCGCCTGGATCCGCTCACCCAGCCGATAGTCCCGCGCGCAGAAAAACGCGGCTTGCAGCTACCCTGGGTGCGGCGTCGCCAGACTGCACCGGCCTATCTCGTCCGGATGAAGGGGGATGGTCAGCCGGTGACTGCTCCACCCATTTCCTTAACCGGCAGTGAGATGACCTTTGGCGCCGACCCAACCCAGGCCACGCACGTGCTGGACGACCCCTCTGTCTCGCCGCTGCATGCCCGCCTCAAGAAGGAACGGGATGGCAGCTTTTATTTGCTGGATCAAAACTCCACCGCCGGGACGTGGGTCAACTACGAGGCGCTGACGGATAAGCCCAAACGCCTCCAACATGGCGATATTATTCAGGTGGGGCAATTATCTTATCGCTTCATGCTGCGTAAGCCGCCCGAAAAGTCCAAGCCGCGTATCATCCCTCAAAAATAAGGTTCTCTACCCCAAAGAGCCATCTTACGAAGCCAGAGCCACGTTCGCAATAATCACGGCAATCAGTAATATTGCCAGCAGGAAAAGGATTACGCCAAATAACCACAAACCCATAAAGCTGGCAGCCATATCCGCCAGCACGAAAGCCGCCAGCCAGATCATAGCGTGGATGGCGGTCAGTGTCTTTCCTTTCAATGGGTTCCCGCCGATCACCCATAAGCCAATCCCAATCAACAAACCTGCTAAACTGAGCATCAGTAGAAAGATGAAAACCTGATTTCCAGTGAGGTAGGGCAGGTTCAGCACCAGGATTCCGCACCAACCCTCGCGAACGGGAACATTGCCGTAAGGGAATGCCAATGCCTTTACCAGAATCAAGTTCCTGAAATCTACATCCGCTGAAGTCGCCGTCCAGTGAACCTGCTTCGTTTCACCCGCAGCGAGGGGGGTGACTGTCTCGACGATTCGTATCGGGCCGGGACCGCTGAAGTAAACCCGCACCTTGGCTTCGGCCGACAGTTCCGAAGGATTGGAGAGGGTCGCGCGGATGATGCCGGTCTCAGTCGCCGTCATCAGCACGGGGCATCTCAAGGTTGTGAGCGGATCATTCGCAACTTTCCCAAAGCCGTAAAAGGTTGCTTCCAGGTCTGTCCAGGTGGCAGCCCCGGCCAGGAACATGCCGAGCAAAACGCCTACGGAAAAGAGGAATATCGCCAGGTTACGAATAGTTTTTTTATGGTTGCTCATTTGCATACTCGCTTCGGGTTGTTCCAGGGCTATCGCCGCACGCCAACAAACCCTCTTCCATCACGAGATACTGCACCGGGATGTCACGCTGATGATGCGGTAACTGGTCGAAGAGAAGAGCACGGTACGTGACGCCCAGGCTGGTGCCATTATTGAAGCCAGCCAGGAAGCGGTCGAAAAAACCGCCCCCGTAACCGAGCCGCCAGCCCTGACGGTCGAAGGCCAGGCCGGGCACCAGCGCGAGTTGGATATTTTCAACGGAGACAGGCGGCAGGTCCGCAGCCGGTTCGAGCATTCCGTAGGGATGCCGGATCAGGCGCTCCGGGTCGTAAGGGTGGAAGATCATGCGGCCCTCCGGCAGGATGCGCGGCAGCAGCCAGCGCTTGTGCGGATATCGTTCCAGCAACGGACGCAGGTCCACTTCGCCGCGCATCGGCATGTAGGTCAGGATGGTTTCGCATCCTTGAAAGAGCGGCCAGGATTCGATGTAACGGCAGATGGCAGCGATGGCCTGGCGCTGGAAATCCTCGCCGAGGGATTTGCGCACTTGCCGGCACTGTTCCCGCAATTGGTGTTTGGTGTCGTAAATAGCATTTGGCATGGTGTGAATTATATCTGTTGTTGACGGTCTGCTGGCTACAATAAGTAATGCAAAGGCTCTTCGGAAAATTTCCGAAGAGCCTTCTCAGGTTCCAGCCCATTATTTTAGTTTGGGCCGTCGTCAGGTGGCCTCGAGGTCAGGTTGCTCTTGGACGACTTGCCTCTTCCGTGAGCAAGGTCTTGGGTTCCCTGAGGCGTGCGCCTAGCAGCAAGCATAAGGCCAAAAGGCCAATAAGCACCACCAGAGAGGTGGTCATCGAACCGGTCGCAGGGGATTTGAAGCTGTCCATCGCAAAGATGAAGACGACGCCGGAGATTTGTCCCATCAGCAGAAGCAGGCCATTCGACGTGCCCTCCGGGGTTGGGTATGTGACCTCAGCCCCATACTGGAATCCGATTGGGCCTGCGCTCAATAAGAAGAATCCCATGATAAAGGCCGCGACGAGTAAAAACCAGTAGCCTGTGATGTAGGTGATACCGATCAGCCCTAATGTCGCACCCAGGATGGCAGCGATGATGAAAGGCGTCCGCTTGCGGAAACGGTCGGAGAGGCTCGGCAAGACCAGGGCGCCGAGGATGCCGCCCGCGATCATCAGGCCGCCAGCGATTCCCGCCTGCGTGCTGGTGAAACCGCGCGGCCTGAGGATGTCCTCGATCCAGGTCGTCACCGCGTTGAACGCGCCCAGACCCACGAAAAAGATGATCATGAGCAGGATGAAATTCCTCTCACGAAAGGTTTGCTTGAGGCCATCCAACACCAGCGAGCGCACTTCCATCCCCGCCGGGCAGGGAGGCGTCGGCGGGTGCTCTTTAGCAAATCCGAAAAAGAGGACTGCGGAAACTACCGCGATGACCCCATAGATAAACAGCATGTTGACGATCCCGGCGTGGAGGGCGAGATAGGGCGTGAGCACCAGACCCAGCAGGATGCCGAGGTAGATCGCCAGCGAACCCAGCCCGGAGGCGGTCGCACGTTCCCGGAGCGGAAACCAGCGCGCCGCCACTGTAGTCACCGCGTTGAGGATGAACGGCTGCCCGATAGCAATCCCGATTTGCGCAATGAGCACCAGTGTGTAGTTCGAAGCCACGAGGCCGCGCATCAGGCCGAAGATGCCGGTCAGCGCGGCGCCGATGCCGACCGCAACGCGCAGCCCGTAAGTGTCAATGGCCCAGGAGGCCGGGATCGAGACGACGATGTAGACGATCATAAAGCTCATGGATAGGAGACCAATGCTCAGGTCCGAAACGCCGTAGAATTTGGCCGCATCGCCCGTGATCGAGGCAAAAGTGATCCACAGGAGTTGGTTGATGGCAACGATGAACATGAACGCCAGCAGCACGATCCAGCGGTATCCATAAACTTTGAAGTTGTCTTTTTCCATTCAGCAGCCTCCTGATGGTACGAGATGAGATTCACAGATTGCAAATAGTATTACAGCGCAAGGTTCAATAAAACCTACTCAAATTGTCACCCTGAGGGAGCGTTCTTCCCTGCACCGAACGCAGGACGGTGTGCGACCGAAGGGTCTCCACTTACGCAAAACGGAGATTCTTCGCACCCGGAAAAGCGCCGGGTGCTCACATCGTCCCGATGTCCTTCGGGAGAATGACATGTTAACGGAGTTACTTTAGCAACATTGCGCTGTAATAATAGACGGTCTTACAAAAAGGCAAACACCAAATCTGACGGGGAGTTGCTTTGTAGAAAACGCGGGTTCTGATATACTTGCAGAGAGAACTTTTGCCCAAATTCCCTGTTTCAGGAGGAGGAACCATGAAAAAAACATTCGCAATTCTGGCCGCCGTGATGCTGGTCACCCTGGCTTGCAGCCTTTCCCCGGTCTCCACGCCGACAGGGGGCGGCGGAGGGCAAGCGAGCAACGTGTTGTTCTCTGACGACTTTTCCAACACCGGCAGCGGCTGGGACCAGCGTCAGGACACCAACTATGTTTCCGATTACGCCAACGGCGGTTACCGCCTCTACGTGAATGACACCAATTACGACATCTGGGCCAATCCGAGCAAGTCATTTCCGGGCGATGTGCGCGTCGAGGTGGATGCTACCAAACTCGCTGGGCCGGATGACAACGATTTCGGCCTCATCTGCCGCTATCAGGATAAGAATAACTTCTATTTCTTCCTGATCAGCAGCGACGGTTATGCCGCGATCGGTAAGTATGAGGGGGGTAACCAGAAGTTGATCTCGTCCGATAAAATGGTGAAAGCGGAAGGGATTACGCTCGGCGCAGCGACCAACCACATCCGCGCGGATTGCATCGGCAGTGACCTGAAACTGTATGTCAACGGCAACCTGGCGGCCACGGCGACGGACAGCAGCTTCACCAGCGGCGACGTTGGCTTGATGGCCGGCACCTTCGACGTACCCGGCACCGACATCCTGTTCGACAATTTCTACGTGTACCGGCCGTAAGCATATCACCTCGATAAAGAGAGGAGCGGGTTTCTCCTGCGACACCCCTTAGCGTGTCAGGAAACCCGCTTTTTCTATTCTTGTGACTGGGGCGCAATCTCACTATGGGTAGGCCGGCGCAGGCCAAAAAGGATGGCGGCAAAGTAAGCCAGGTAGGCGATGACTTCTGTCAGCGATGGGTCGCCGTTGTAGCCGAACAGCGCCGCCAGCATCTGACCGAGAGCTGACTTTTCATCCAGGAGGGGATTGATATTCCAGACGTGCTCGATGACTGACGGGATCCAGCCGATAATGTTGAGCTCGTGCACACCGTGCGCCACCAACCCGGCGGCGAAAAAGATGAGCAGCGCGCCGGTCACCTGGAAGAAGCGCCGCAGATCGAGGCGGGTCGTGGCGGCAAACAGCGACCAGCCGAGCAGGGTCGCCGTGCCGAGGCCGAGGAGAGAGCCAAAGATCGTTTGCCTGGCATCCGAGGCCAACGTCGCGGCGGTCAGGAAGAGGGCCAATTCGATCCCTTCGCGCAGCACGGCCAGGAAAGCCAGGCCAAAGAGCGCACGTTTGCCGCCCTGGGAAGCATGTCGAACGTTGGATTCCAGGGTGCTTTTCAAGGTGCGCGCCCGGCGGCTCATCCAAAAGATCATCCAGGTCAGGATGCCGGCCGCCAGAAGCATGGTGAGGCCATCAAAGATGGCTTCCGCTGGATCCTCCAGTTCGAGGCCAAAGTGGGTAAGCAAGATAGCCGCCAGCAGGCTGAACAGCGACGCACTGAAGGCGCCGGCCCATACAGGCATGATCAAATCGCGGCGGCGCATCTGGCGCAGCGCGCCCAGCACGATACCGATAATCAGCGCGGCTTCGAGTCCCTCGCGCAGGGAAAGGATGTAAGAGGGGAGCATAAGATCCTTTAGGTTTGCCGATTTGGATATTTACAGTCTAATATCCCATATTTTATCATACCAGCCTGCGGCGCAAAGTAGTTCACCGGCCCAGAACGCATTTGCCTAAGCGCTACTTTTATGCTACGATACCAGCTAGAATCGTCACTCGAGGAAATGACATGGACTTGAAAGCAATCTTCCAGAACGTGATTGATGGACAGGCCCCAGAGACGGAAGCGGGGGTCAAAGCTGCTCTCGAAGCGGGCATCTCCGCGCATGCCATTCTCAACCAGTCGCTGATCGCCGCCATGGACGAAGTCGGCCGGCGCTTCGAGAACGGCGACTTTTTCGTGCCGGAGATGCTGATCGCCGCCCGCGCCATGCAAGCGGGTTTGAAACTCCTCAAGCCCCGTTTGGTGGAAGCCGAGGTCAAGTCCACGGGGAAGGTAGCCATCGGAACAGTCAAAGGCGACCTGCACGACATCGGCAAGAATCTGGTCGCCATGATGCTGGAGGGGACTGGCTTCGAGGTCCGCGACTTGGGCGTAGACGTACCGCCGGAAACCTTCGTAAAAGCCGCCCAGGATGGCGCACAGGTGATTGGCATGTCCGCGCTGCTCACGACAACCATGGGCCGGATGGAGGAAACGATCGAGGCGCTAAGAGCCGCCGGACTGCGCGAGAAAGTGAAGGTGCTCATCGGCGGCGCGCCGGTGACCCAGGATTTCGCCACTCGGATCGGTGCGGACGCATTTGCCCCGGATGCTTCCAGCGCGGCGCGCATTGCCCGGCAGTTAGTAGCGTGACCTATGACCTACGCACAGCGTACCGACCACCTCAACCCTGAAGGCGCCTATCAAGTGCTTGCCCGCGCCCAGCAGATGGAGGCCGAAGGCAACGAAATCATCCACCTGGAAATCGGCCAACCGGATTTCGAGACCTTCTCCAACGTCAGCCTGGCGGGCATCCGCGCCATCGCCGCGGGGCGCACCCGCTACACCCCACCGGCCGGGACGCCCTCCCTGCGCGAAATCATCGCCGAAGATAGCGGACGGCGGCGGGGGTTACAGTTCCAGCCTGATGAGGTAGTGGTCAGCCCGGGCGCCAAACCGAATCTCTTTTTCCCCACCCTGGCGCTGGTCGAGCCTGGGGATGAGGTCATCTATCCCGACCCGGGCTTTCCAACCTACGAAGCCATGATCCGGGTCGCGGGCGGCGTGCCTGTCCCCGTCCCGTTGCTCGAGGAGAAGGACTTCTCTTTCGATCTGGAAGCCTTCGACCGGTTGGTGAGCACACGCACCCGGTTGATCATCCTGAATTCCCCCAGCAACCCCACAGGCGGCGTGATTCCACCCGCTGATCTGGAACATATTGCCGATCAAGCCCAGCGGTACGACTGCTGGGTGATGTCGGATGAAATCTACGCCCGCATCGTGTACGATGGGCTGAAGGCGCCATCCATTGCATCCCTGCCCGGGATGCAGGCCCGCACGGTCATCGTGGACGGTTTTTCCAAAACCTACGCCATGACCGGCTGGCGGCTGGGGTACGGCATCATGCCGCGCGAGCTGGCGCAGCGCGTCGGATTGCTGCTCACCCATTCCATCGGCTCCACAGCTCAATTCACCCAGGACGCCGGTGTAGAGGCCCTTACCGGGCCGCAAGAGCAGGTGGACGGGGTCGTCGAAGAGTACCAGCGCCGCCGAGACGTGATCGTCGCGGGGTTGAATGCCATTCCCGGCATACGCTGCCAGAAACCTCAGGGGGCCTTCTACGTTTTCCCCAACATCCAGGCGACTGGAATGACCTCAAGCGAATTGGCAAATCTGATTCTGGAACAGGGAAAGGTCGCCCTGCTGCCCGGCTCATCCTTCGGAAAGTACGGCGAAGGCTACCTGCGCCTGTCATACGCGACCTCGATCGAGAACATTCGGCGCGGGCTTGAGCGGATCCAATCCGTTTTGGGAAAATAAACCCTGCAAACCTCGCCCCGCAGCAATTCTGGTCAGAGCCTCTCTTAGCATTTCTACTTCGTCGAGCGTGTTGTAGTGCACCGCGCCGACGCGCACCATGCCGCCCCCTTCCTCCAGACCAAGCCGCTCTGTCACGCCGATGGCGTAGTAATTGCCATCCCAGGCGTAGATGCTATTCTGCGCCAGCTTCTCGGCCACCTGTCGGGGATGCTGTCCTTTCAGCGTGAAGGAAAAAGTCGGCACGCGCTGTTCCAGGAGACGTACGTCCGAAAGCCCGTACAAGGTCAGACCGGGGATGGATTGCAGGGCAGCCAGCAGGGCGCGGCTGAGTTCGAATTCATTCGAGCGAATGGCTGTCATCGCCTTCTTCAACTCCATGCGGCGGCCCCGATAGCCCTCTTCCGCCAACCCCTCGACGTGTTCGCGGCCAAACTCCCGCCCAACCCACTCGAAATACTCGAGCGCGCCCAGCACACCGGCAATCCCCTCGTGGTTTTGGGTCCCGGTCTCGAACTTGCCGGGCAACTCATTCGTCGCCGGACGGACTTTGTAGGCGAATAATTCTTCCAGCATTTTGCGCTTGCCGTACAGGATACCAGCATGGGGTCCAAAGAATTTATAGGCGGAGGAAACCAGGAAATCGCAATCCAGTTTCTGGACATCAATCGGGCCATGCGGGGCATACTGCACCGCATCCACGTAGACCAGCGCCCCGACGGCGTGCGCCATCCCGATGATCTTTGCCACCGGGTTGATCGTACCCAGTGAGTTCGAGGCGTAACCAACAGCAACCAGGCGCGGTTTACGCGCCAGCGCGGCCTGCATCTCCTCCATGTTCAGCGTGCCGTCTTCGGGATGGAAATCCACCCAAATAACTTTGCAGCCTCGATCCTGCGCGGCCAACACCCACGGCGTGACGTTGGCATCGTGATCCAGGCGGGTCACGACGATCTCATCGCCAGCCTTCCAATCCCGCGAAATGGAGCGGCTGATGTACAGGGTCAGGGTGGTCATGTTCGCACCGAAGACGATTTCCTCAGGCCCGCAGGCGTTCAGGAAGTCAGCCAGGGCGCGGTGAGCTTCGTCCAGGATGGCATCTGAAGCGACGCTGGTAGCAAAAGCCCCCTCGTGATTGGCATTGCACTCCAGCAGGTATCTGGTAATCCGGTCGAGGGATTGTTTGGCAATCTGCGTACCGCCGGGATTATCGAAGAAAATCGCTGGGCGGCCGAGAGAAGGGAACTGTTTTCGGATGGAGGCAAGGTCGAGGCTCATATTGTTTTCTCCAGTTATGGTTGCTGACTGCGCAACCATTAAGCACGAACGCCTGGGTGAGGGGGGCACCCAAGCGTTCGTGCCATTATGATACACTAAACTTTCTGAAAATGCAAGGGTTTTTTATGCAAATCTAGCCGAAACCAATTTTTAGCGTTGAGACCCAGCCGGCTGGATTATCTGCAAATTTGCAGTATAATTGCAAATATGCAGGAACCGTCTTATATTCCCAGAAGTATCGAATCCTTCGTTAGAAAAGCAACGCGTGAATTTCCAGCCGTCGCACTGGTGGGACCGCGCCAATCGGGAAAAACCACGCTTCTCGAACAGTTGTTTGGGGAAACGATCCCCATAGTTTCGCTGGAGCCGCCCGATGTTCGTTTGAGTGCGTTGAATGACCCGCGCGGTTTTCTTGCCTTGTATCCTCCCCCCATTGTGTTCGACGAAATCCAGTATGTCCCTGGCCTGTTGCCATACATCAAAGAAAAAATTGATGAGCGCCGGAATCAGGCTGGACAATTCATTCTCACAGGTTCACAAAACCTGCTTCTCATGCAACATGTAACCGAAAGCCTGGCAGGACGCGCCGCAATCTTGAAGTTGCTCCCACTATCGCGTTGGGAACTCTTCCGAATACCAATGCGTTCCCTTCCATGGGAAACTGCATCGTCAACTGAATTGCCACCCCAAACATCAAAAGAATTATGGACGCAAATCCTGCGCGGCTTCTATCCCGAACTCGGGCGCGATCCCGCACGCGAGGCGCGCCTGTGGCAGGCGAGTTACGTGCAGACGTATCTGGAACGCGACCTCCGTAACCTGCGAAACATCGGCGACTTGACCCTCTTCCAAACCTTCCTGCGCGCGCTGGCGGCTCGCAGTGCGCAAATCCTGAACCTGAGCCAGCTCGCGAGGGATGTGGGTGTTTCGGTCAATACCGCCAAAGACTGGCTGTCCATCCTCGAAGCCAGTTTCCAGATCTTTATCCTGCGCCCGTACTACGCAAATATCGGAAAGCGATTGATCAAGTCCCCAAAAGTCTATTTCACGGATACGGGCCTGCTGTGTTACCTGGTCGGCCTGCGTGACATCGAACATGCCATGGCTGGACCGATGGGCGGCGCGATCTTCGAGAATTTCGTAATCGCCGAATTGCTCAAGATTTTCCTCCACCGCGGCGAGGAGCCAAACCTGTATTACTGGCGCACCGCCGAAGGTTCTGAAGTGGATTTGATCGTGGATACGCAGGGACAATTGATCCCGATCGAGATCAAACAAACCGAAACGCCGCATCCAAAAATGGCAAAGGAGATCGTTTCTTTTCAGCAGACGTTCAAGAGCAAGGCAGGGAAAGGATACGTTCTGCATCCTGGCAATCTGGTTTTGCCGCTGGGAAAGGATGTGGTTGCTTTTCCATTGGGCAGGTTATAACCCAAACTTCGGAAGTTTTGGCCCCCTCCCGCCTTCCCCCAAATTCCAAAGAGCGTGGAAATTGGGGGAAGGCGGGGGAAGGGGGCAAATTGGCTGACAACCTAAAAATGGACTCGGCCGATCGCCAAGTCCATTTTCGTTACTACTCTCTATTCTCTATTTTCTACTCGCTTGGAACAAAATACACATCCGTCGGCTTCAACTTGGAATTGCGCAGGAAGCGCGGCTTCACCTCCATGCCAATCCAATCGAGGGTCGCGGCATTCGGATCCACGCCCATCAGGCGCGTGAGCAGGAGCGTGTTCACGCCCTCGAACTCGATCAGCGCCAGCACGTACGGCGTTTCGGGCAGGAACTCCTCCGAGCCGAAGAAGCAGACGGTGAAGGCATGCACTTTGGCCGTCCGCTCGGTGATGTCAATCCAGCGCGTCTCCTCGCCGCTGTACATATCCGCGCCGCGCGGCATGGCGTAGGTGTAGCCGCTGTCCGGCTCCTGGCTGGCGATGATGCGCTTGTTGGTCAGCGCCGCGAACCAGGGGCTGTCTTGAGCGTAGGAGTGCAGGTAGGTAATCTTGTAATCCTGCTCGATGACGATGGGCGCCATCTTCTTGAGAAAAGCCAGCGAGTCGGGGTCGGTCTCCACGGGAAACGGGATGCCGTGAACGATGTAACCGCCCAGGGTTTCTTCTCTTCGAGAGGGTAATTTAGCCATGTGAGTCTCCTTACGTTTTACGCATTACGTTTTTGCTGCCCGTAAAGCGTGAAACGTAAAACGTAATCAGCCTGCCCGTTCCAGAACGGAAACGCTGACGTAAGTACCGGTACCGGCGTGACTGTGGATGGCGCCCCGCTTCGCATCCTTGACCTGGAGATGGTCGTCGCGAAAATGCTTTTTGATCGTCCCCTGGAGTTGCCAGATGGCGAAGACGGCCTGCATCAGCCCGGTCGCGCCGACGGGGTGCCCGCAGGCGATCAGCCCGCCGGAGGGGTTGACCGCACATTCGGGCTTTTCAGGCAGGTTCAGGCCGTAGTCAATGCCCGGCATGAAAGCCTTGCCCGAAGCGGCGAACGGCCCGCCCTCGCCGTAGCGGCACAATCCCATGTCCTCGTACGTCTGCATTTCGCTGGAGGTGTAGGCATCGTGTAATTCGACGAAATCCAGTTCATGCAGAGGGTCTGAGACGCCGGCCATCTTGTAGGCCATGTTGCCCGCTGTGCGTCCGGCGCGGAACGAGTGGACGCCGGGGTAGCGCGTGCCGTGATCCCAGAGTTTTTTGTAATAGGCGCGCGTATCGTCCGAGTTCTTTTCCTGCTCGGTGGCGTAGTCGCGCATGAAGGTATCGTAATCGAAGTGCGGACGGTCGGCCATGCGCATGGCGTCCGTGCCGCGCCCGATGCCGGTCACTTTCACGAGCGGACGGGCGATCTTCGCCCCCGCGGCTTCCAGTTTTTTCAGCCCCTCTTCCGAGGCCAGCACCGTCACCGCCGCGCCATCGGACATGACGCAGATGTCGAGGCGGGTAAGCGGCCAGGCCACCATCGGCGAATTACGCACATCCTGCACGGAAATGCGCTGGCTCTTCTGGGCATAGGAATTATAGAGCGCGTTGGTGTAATTCTTGACGCTGACGTGCGCCAGTTGTTCGGGCGTGGTGCCGAACTCCTTCATGTGGCGCGTCACCATCATGGCGTAATAACCTGAATAAAAACCCCCGACGGGATAGTCGAACGACACGTCCGAAGCCAGGGCGATGAACTCATTGCCTTTCCAGGTTTCCACATGGGACATGCTCTCGAAACCGTAAGCCACGCACACGTCCATGCTTCCGCTGGCGACGGACTTCCACGCTTCCTGGAAACAGATGCCGCCGGTCGCGCCGCCGCCCTCCACGCGGTGGCCCGGCTTGGGACACAGGCCGAGGTAGTCCTGGATCATAGCGCCGGCCATCAACTGGCGGGCGAAGTGATCCGAGAAATACGAGGCCACCGAACCGTCCACGGCTTGCGTGAACGCTTCGAAATCCAGGCCGAGATCAGCGATGGCGTAGTCATACGCCTCCTTGACGACCGCCTGGAAGTTCTTGTCGGGGCGGGCCTTGGCGAACTTGGATACCCCGCCCGAAATGGCATACACGGGTCTCATGCGTTGTTCCTCCTTGAGTGGGTTTTGCTCGATAGACAAATCCATTTTACCGGAAAATGCTCGAAATGATAGTGGCTTTGCGCCTATTTTTCATGGAAAGATGTTATCATCTACCGGCTGATCGCTTCGATCCACTTCAATCGCGGCAAAGTGTATATTCGTCATGTGTTGACCCATTCGGAATATGATAAAGGAGCATGGAAACGATGAGCGTTCTTACGAATGATATTCAAGTGCATTGGACATCCATCCAACCGCTCCTGTCCATTCGCAATGAGCGGGAGTACGATTTGGCCGTCGAACACATGAATCAACTGCTGGACGAAGTCGGAGACAACGAGGAACATCCCCTCTATGGGCTTCTCGACACTCTCAGCACGCTCATCAGTGCATACGAGGAAAAGCATTATCCCATGCCAGAGAGCAGCGGAGCAGACATGTTGCGCTACCTGATGGAAGAGCGCGGATTGAAGCAATCTGACCTTCCAGAGATTGGCTCGCAAGGCGTCGTCTCCGAAATCCTGAATGGCAAGCGCGAACTGAACATCCGACAGATGCGCGAACTAGCGAAGCGGTTTCACGTCTCGCCCGCCGCGTTTTTGCCTCTTGCGTAATTTGATCCATGCCCTCCCTCCGCGCTCTCCTCTACACCCCCGGCGACGAAAAAGTGGGCCTTTGGGGATCGCCGTGATGATGTGGCAATGTGGGACAAATTGGTAATTTGTCCTACGGCTTACCGCCAGAATGGGGGGCTATCACGGCAAATCCCAGAGAGTCGAAAAAGTATTGACAATCTCACGCAATGGAGTACAATACGCTCAACCCCCCCGGAGATAGCATCTCCGGGCCGACGCCCGCCCTCAAGGCGGGTCGTCTCTTATATGCAGAGAAAGGGTATTTATGGAACGAGTAATCGCCTACGTTGACGGTTACAATGTAGAATTGATGACCGATGCCTTTCAAGACAAATTCGATACCGCTCTTCTCATCACTGCCGATAGCGACCTGGTCGGTCTGGTCAAAGCCATGAAGCGATTATTCGAAAAGAAGCGTGTGGTTGTCGCATTTCCTCCGGCACGCTCCTCGGCAGCCTTACAGCGTGCAGCGCATGGATTTTATTTCATTGGGCGGGATAAACTCTCGAAAAGCGTTTTTCCAGGCGAAGTGGTCAAGCCCGATGGATTTACCCTACACCGTCCAGCCGAATGGCGATAATGCAGAGAGAATACCATGCCCTCTCGACGCGCCCTCCTCTACGTACCCGGCGACGACCGGCACAAGATCGAAAAAGCCCTCACCTTCGGGGTGGACTGCATCTGCATGGACATGGAAGACGGTGTGGCCCTCGACCGCAAAGTCGAGGCGCGCCGGGTCGTCGCGGCGGCGCTGCGCGAACTGGACTTTGGCAAATCCGAGAAACTGGCGCGCATCAACGCCGTCGGCTCGGGGCTGGAAAAGGATGATATCGAGGCAGTCCTGCCTTATCATCCTGACGGCATTGTCATTCCCAAGATCGAATCGCTGGAACAAATCCAGTGGGCAAGCGGGAAGATCGAAGCTGCCGAACTCGCCAACGGCTGGCCGCTCAATTCCATCCGTCTGCTCGTGGACGTGGAAACCGCCAAAGGTATCCTCAATCTGAAAGAAATCGCCTCCCACCCGCGGCTGGATGCGCTCATCTTCGGCGCGGAGGACTTCGCCGCCGACATCGGCGCCATCCGCACGCCCGAGGCCTGGGAAGTCTTCTATGCCCGCAGCGCGGTGGTCACGGCCGCGGCGGCTTACGGTTTGGGGGCGATTGACATGGTGACGATTGACTTCAAGGATATCGAGAAAGTTCGCCGTGAGGCTGAGTTCGGGGCGCGGCTGGGCTACACTGGCAAGCAGATCATCCATCCCAATCAAGTCCAGCCGGTGCAGGAGGCCTTCACACCGGATGACGAGGCTATCGCCCACGCGCGGCGGTTGGTGGAGGCCTTCGAGGAGCATCAGGCCAAAGGGTCCGGCGCGTTTGCGCTGGATGGCAAGATGATTGACATGCCGCTGGTCAAGGCCGCGCAGAACGTGCTGGCGCGGGCCAAAGCAGCCGGCAAATGGGAACGCGGACTTCAGTCCGCAGATTGTGCAGACTGAAGTCTGCGATCCGCCACACAAAAATTGGAACGCGGACCTCAGTCCGCAAATTGTGCAGACTGAAGTCTGCGATCCGTCACACGAAAATTGGAACGCGGACTTCAGTCCGCAAATTGTGCAGACTGAAGTCTGCGATCCGTCACACGAAAATTGGAACGCGGACCTCAGTCCGCAGATTGTGCAGACTGAAGTCCGCGATCCGCCACACAAAAATTGGAACGCGGACCTCAGTCCGCAAATTGTGCAGACTGAAGTCCGCGATCCGCCACACAAAAATTGGAACGCGGACCTCAGTCCGCAAATTGTGCAGACTGAAGTCTGCGATCCGTCACACGAAAATTGGAACGCGGACTTCAGTCCGCAGATTGTGCAGACTGAAGTCTGCGATCCGCCACACGAAAATTGGAACGCGGACTTCAGTCCGCAAATTGTGCAGACTGAAGTCTGCGATCCAGGAAATCAGGCTATGGAATGGTCCACCTCCCCCCACCGCCCGCCGCATCTCTATGTTGATGGAATGTGGTATTTCATCACCGCATCAACGGTCAAGGGGGCGCATATCCTGGCAACAGATAAGCATTTCGATCTATGGACACAAGCGCTGCGTGAATTGACCAAAGAGTTCAAGATAAAGATGGCCTCCTGGTTGGCCCTGCCCAATCACTATCATCTCCTTTTCCTGCCAAAATCCGGCTGGGACATCGGCAGCTTCATGAAACGCCTCAATGGCCGTACTTCGCGGGAGTTCAACTTGCTCGACAACACGCTGGGACGGTCAGTGTGGTACACCTACTGGGATACCTGTATCCGCGATGAACGCGGCTTCTGGACACGCTTTAATTACATCCATTATAATCCTGTCAAGCACGGGTACGTACAACAACCACAAGATTGGCATTATTCCAGTTATCGTTTTTACCTGCGGGAGGAAGGCGAGAACTGGCTGGCGGATTGCTGGGCGCAGTTTTCACCTGGGGAACTGCTGGAAAATGATAAGTTCTAGGAATGAAGTGCGGGAACGCGGACTTCAGTCCGCTCAGACCGCGTGTCTTTGCGGACTAAAGTCCGCGATCCTAAAATAAAAGATTGAAAGGAGAGAAAACCATGACAGGACCAATGTCCAGCGGAACCTGCGAACTGTGCGGGAAAGAATTTGCGAAAAATGTCATCTCCCGCCACCTCAAGAAATGCCTGCAAGAACAGGCTGCCGCCTCCCCCGGCGGCAAAACGCAAAAGGCGTTCTGGGTCAACGCCTGGGGGACGTACCTGCCCGATTACTGGCTGCACCTGGAGGTACCCGCCTCCACGAAGCTGGCGGACCTCGACCAGTTCTTGCGCGATATCTGGCTGGAGTGCTGCGGACACCTGAGCGCGTTCACGATTGGCAACACCCGCTACGAACTGGACACCGGCATGGTGGATGCCATGTGGAAGGATTTCTTCGGCCCATCCATGCCCACGAAAAGCATGAGCGCAAAGCTGTACACCGTTCTGCAACCGGGGCTGAAGTTCTCTCACGAATACGACTTCGGCACAACCACCAATCTATCCCTGAAAGTGGTGGCGGAACAGGAAAGGGCCGGGCAAAGCAAAGATATTCGTATTTTGGCGCGCAACAATCCGCCCGATATCCACTGCTTCAAATGCGATAAACCGGCCACGCAAGTATGCAGCCAGTGCATCTACGAGGGGCCAAAGGCCTGGCTGTGCGACCAGCACGCCGAGAGACACAAGTGTGGCGAGGAAATGTTCCTGCCCGTCGTCAATTCGCCGCGCGTTGGGATGTGCGGCTATACCGGATAAGGTGAAGTTTGAGGATGTGCAGCAGTTCAATTGCTGGACATCTCTCGCTCAGTGGCGGGCAAAATCTAACGGGATGGTCTTTTGATTTCAATCCCCTTCGGTCTCCTCTCAGCCCTGGCCTGGGGCGCGGCGGATTTCGCCGGTGGAATCGCCAGCCGCAAGACCGGCGCGTACCGCGCTGTGCTGTATGGGGAAGGCTTCGGACTTGTCCTGATCGTGGCCGCGGCGGTCATTGTCCGCCAGCCGACCCCGGCCTGGACGGTCTGGGTGCTGGCCGGGGTAGCCGGGGCCATCGGCTCTATCGGTCTGCTCCTGCTCTTCCGGGCCTTCACCGAAGGAATGATGAGCATTGCCGCGCCGGTCTCGGCGCTGCTGGCCGCCATCCTGCCGGTCATTGTCGGCGCTTTTACGGAGGGCCTGCCGTCGCCGTGGACGTTCCTCGGCTTCGGCTTTGCACTGACAGCCGTCTGGCTCATTTCACGGGCGGAGGGCAATGACGGCCACATCCTTGCCCATCTGTCCGACCTGCGCCTGCCGCTCATCGCTGGAATCGGATTCGGGCTGTACTTCATCCTTTTGCACGCGGCAACCCGCCAGGCGACTCTGTGGCCGATGGTCGCTTCACGCAGCGGCGGGGCTTTGGCGGTGGTTCTTTACATGGCCGGGAGAAAGGATTCCTGGCGTGTGGAACGAGCTGTCTGGCCGTTCATCGCTCTGAACGGAATTCTGGATATTGGCGGGAACGCCCTGTACATTCTCGCCGGACAGGCCGGGCGGCTGGACGTTTCGGCGGTGCTCAGTTCGCTCTACCCGGGCGCGACGGTCATTCTCCCTGGTGTTCCTCAAAGAACGCCTCTCGCGCAGCCAGTGGCGCGGGATTCTCGCCGCGCTGGTCGCCATCGTGCTGATGACACTCTAGGACTGGAGGCTGCAACATGACCGGCAAACTGACCGGCCGCGTCGCGATCATCACCGGCGCGACCTCTGGAATTGGAAAAGCGACTGCGCTTCTCTTTGCGAGCGAGGGAGCGGACCTCGTTATCACAGGACGCCGCGCGGAATTGGGTCAACGCGTCGCCGAAGAATGCCGGCTGAAGGGCGTCCGCTCCGCATTCGTCCAGGCAGATCATACCCGTCCGGAAGATTGCGAACGCGTCGTCGCCGAGACCCTGCGCCTGTTCGGCAAAATTGACATCCTATTCAACAACGCCGGTATCGTCCTGAATGGTACAGCCGAGACCACGTCAGAAGAGGATTGGAATTACCTGATGGCCCTCAACGTGACCGCCGTCTGGCGCATGAGTCGGCTGGTTTTGCCGCACATGCGCGCCCAGGGCAAGGGCGTGATCGTCAACAACGCTTCGGATTGGGGCGTGGTGGGGGCGGCGGACGCGCTGGCTTACGCCGCCAGCAAGGGCGCGGTGGTACTGATGACCAAGAGCATGGCGCTCGACCACGCCGCCGAGGGCATCCGCGTCAACGCCGTCTGCCCGGGGGATACCTTAGTGGATCGCTGGATCGAGCAGGGTTATTTCAAGGATTCGGGCGCGGTGACCTACGAGCAGGCCGTCGCTGAAGCAAGTTACCTGCCAATGAAACGCTTTGGCCGCCCGGAGGAGATCGCCCGCGCCGTGCTGTTCCTGGCCTGCGACGACTCGTCCTTCGTCACTGGCGCGACCCTGCTCGTGGACGGGGGTAATACAGCGCAGTAAAGAGGAGACACTATGCCATTCGATCCTGCCTACGCCGACTTCGTCCAATCCTATCCCCTCTACAACGCCACCCACGACATTGACGAGTTGCGCCAGCGTGAATACGCCCGCCTCGACCGGCTCGGCCAGGTCTACCTGGATTACACTGGCGGCGGGTTGTACGCCGAGTCGCAGATCCGCCAGCACCACACGCTGCTCGACGAGAACGTCTTCGGCAACCCGCACTCGTCCAACCCGACCTCGCTGGCCGTCACACGCCTGATCGAGAGCGCCCGCGAGTACGTTCTGCAATTCTTCAACGCCTCGCCGGAAGAGTACGTCGTCATTTTCACCCAGAACGCCAGCGGCGCGCTCAAGCTGGTCGGCGAATCCTATCCCTTCGGGCAGGGCTGCCACTACCTGCTGACCTTCGACAACCACAACTCGGTCAACGGCATCCGCGAATTCGCCCACGCCAAAGGCGCGGAAGTGACCTACATTCCTCTCGCCCTGCCGGACATGCGCGTGGACGAATCCCAGCTCGATGCGTACCTGGACCGTTCGGCTGAGCGCTCACGGCGAAGCCTCTCGGCCGGCTCCTGTGCGCAGCACTCTTCGAGCAACAACCTGTTCGCTTACCCGGCCCAATCCAACTTCTCGGCCGTCCAGCACCCGCTGGAATGGATCGAGCGCGCCCACACCAAAGGCTGGGACGTGCTGCTGGACGCGGCCGCCTTCGTCCCGACGGACCGCCTCGACCTGAGCGCAGTCCAGCCGGACTTCGTGCCGGTCTCGTTCTACAAGATGTTCGGCTACCCGACCGGCGTCGGCGCGCTGATCGCCCGCAAGCAAGTGCTCAGCAAGCTGCACCGCCCCTGGTTCGCGGGTGGGACGATCACGGTCGCCTCGGTGCAGGGCGACAAATATTACCTGGCCGAGGGTCACGCCGCCTTCGAGGACGGCACGCTCGACTACCTCAACATCCCGGCAGTGGAGATCGGCCTGAGGCACCTCGAAAAGATTGGCTACAAGACCATCCACGAGCGCGTGCGCTGTCTAACCGGCTGGCTGCTGGATAGGCTGACGGCGATGAGGCACAGCACGGACGAGCCGCTCGTCCGCGTCTACGGGCCGGTGACAACGCGCGCACGCGGCGGCGCGGTGACGTTCAACTTCTTCGACAAAGACGGGAGGCCGATTGACCATCGTCTCATCGAGCAGCAGGCCAACCAGCACAACATCTCCCTGCGGACGGGCTGCTTCTGCAACCCGGGCGCGGGCGAGGTGGCGCTGGGCATCTCCAAACCCGAACTGGCCGCCTGCTTCTCGCAGCCCACCCACGAACAACGCCTGACCTACGACGATTTCCGCCTGTGCATTGACGGCAAAGCCTCCGGCGCGGTACGGATTTCGCTGGGGCTGGTCAGCAATTTCGAGGATGTGCAGGCGTTTTTGAGGTTCGCGGAGGGGCTGCTGGCATAACGTT
>Ga0210054_1001089_pt1 | contig 23299 bp, 48 predicted proteins | sample CryGeymeta201516_FD_185470 | JGI IMG/M metagenome (GOLD analysis project Ga0210054, IMG submission 185470) | Groundwater microbial communities from Crystal Geyser aquifers in Utah, USA - Crystal Geyser metaG 2015-16 (SPAdes) (version 2) | ecosystem: Environmental > Aquatic > Deep subsurface >... | reverse complement strand
AATTCTTCAAAGCTTAGATCAACATCAGCTCTCATTGAGCTAACGAGATTTCCAATCTCATCATAGCCAGAAACAATCTCTTTACTGCGAAAAACTAAAGAATTCATCAAAAAATCCTAAAAAAAACCTAGCGGGTACTAGGTTTGTCTCGGTTGGGATGCCAAAGACCAAAATTAAGGGAGGCCACTATATTAACTGAAGCATTACTAAGAAAATGTTTTTGAAATTTGATTTTAATTTAGGACATAAACGGTATGCCTAAACTTTCAAGGTGTTGCCAAGTAATAGGACTATTACCTGTGGTGTATGGCGTTTCTATTTCATAATCAACGCATTCAGACAAAAAACAGCCTGTATCAGTATTTAAAAAGTCTAAAATAACCGTACCGTCAGAATGAAGCAAAAACTCTAATTGATAGCCTTCAGGTACAATAGGCCATGCATAATCTTTACTAACAACCCCACTAAGACGTTCGGAAACAAACTCAACCGCCAACACATCTATCTTACTCATAAGCAACCCTTAATCGTTATCCAGCGGCCTTGTAAGCAGTCCTTTTATATCACCACAACCAGAACACTCAACAACACCATCAAGTGAGATAACAAAATCAGCATTACAGCCATCACTGCAAATTAAAACATCTTCACCCACTCTTTTTCTTAATTTAAATATTTTCTTATCTTTTGCGTTTAACACATTTCACCACTCATCTAATTTCAATTCAAAAGTTCAAAGAACTTATTTGCAAAAAAAGTCACCATGAACATCAAAAGATACAATCCCCAAAAAAGTGAAAAATAAAGAATAAAATCTATTTGGTAATAAATACTAGCTAAGTAGATACCAATAGCGACCAAAAAAATTTTCCCCGATGTCTTGAAAAAGAAATATCGTCTATTATCTTTAAGTAAAGGTTTTATGATTTTTAACATAACCAAAATCCTCATCAACAATGACCAGTTAAATTATTTAAAAGAGAGTCTGCTACCTCAACGATCTCTATAGGAGACAGCGCACTTACATCAATGCCAGCAAGAGAAAGAGCCGGATAACTATCAGAAGGATTTACCCGCCTCAAAGAATCACCTAATTCTTGCAGCTCCTTCCCAAGGTCAGAACCAGCTATCTCATTAACCTTTATTTTACCATCAACAAGCAAATTACCTACACCGTGAATTAACTCCCCCACAGCACAAGCGAGTCTTTCCTCATCAGTAAACATACTCTATACCTTACTATCGAAACCTAGAAAAAGAATGCTTAATTTAAAACCCTTCTCCAAGGTAAATCTTTTACTGAATCACAAGTGGCTAGCATTTCAAAGATATTTCCACTATAACTATTGATTCCATTTACAGTTTCATCTTTAAAGGATTCTGACACCCCCCCATTAGACTCTGCTTCATTAATAAGAGTCATAATAGAGTTTACTAAAACATTAATTTCAGGATTTTTTAAAAGAAACTCATCAACAGCAATGTTCAACTGTTTTATAGTTTTCATTGCCTCAACGCTTTCATCACCAATAATTTCAAATGTATTAATTTTAGCTCTTATATCGCGCTCTTTACTTACTAACTCCAAATACGACTCAAGCTTAGAAAGCTGCTGTAAACTCATACTCATAGTTTTTCACCTGTTAATATAATCGAAGAAGGAAAATAGTATCACCAATAAACATAGGAAAATTTTATGCACATTTGAAATCAAATATCATTTCAATTTAAAACAAGGATGCCCCCCTCGTTCCAGAGCAATCTTACCGCTAAAATTCTCATAAGCCGTCAAACATAGTTCCGGCTCACAAGCCCATACACCGCAAGAATTTTACTTAATCATTTCTCGTTTCAAGCACTCAGTACGGTTTGCTTACTACTTCCATTATGGGCAAGTCCCCATTACATTGTTTAGTTGTTACTCGACTCGAAATTATCCCATTCTTCCGCTAGATGTTGCTTATAATCAAGCTGATTAATTAGTGAATTCATTATATGTTTGAAATCATTAACTACTTGTTCCGGCATTCTAGATTTTATATCTTCATTCGCGTAGACAACCCACTTATTTTTTTCTAACTCAGCAACTAGCCCCGCATGAGCATCTATACCTAGATACCCTATACGAAAATTAGCCATATAACTTACACTTGTAGTTTCTAAATTACTCTCTACCTTGCTAAAGCAAGGCATATGACCATCAAATTCACATATATCAAAATCCAGTGAATCTATCCCTAATCGCAATAACTGCTCACTATGATCGTTTACTATTTTAGATAATGATTTAATCTCTATTTTTTTAGCGAAATAAATGTCCGTATAAAAAACAGTTACGAAGAAAAATATAACTACCAAAAAACCTAGTAACTTATTCATAATATCAATCCTTATTTTACAATGATTATCAGTAGTACACTTTAAAAGCCGCGATATTAAGCGAGTACCCTCTTTCATACCTCCACGGATACGCAATCTTGCCGTGATTTTTCCATCGCTTCCAACCTTGAAATAAAGTTGGTAATTCTGCTTCAGTACACTTAAATATCTCCATTAGTTCATCCGTACTATTTGGAACAATAATGAAGTAATCACAGCCCTCTTCATCATTGAATTCATTACCAGTTACAATCCCTAACACTTCCTTTTTACGGTTTTTTTTATAAAGTGCAGGTAATCCAATAGCGGAAATATTTGATAATTTCTTAGTATTTAATTTAATAGCTAATCTCCGGCAATTTTCATATACACCAGTTGCTAGATACTGATTAAAGTTAATTGTATTTTCAGACTGTTCGCGTTCTTTCTCATGCCAACATCTAACATTCTTCGCTATGTGCGATTGGCGTTTTTTCAACATCGACTCCAACCACTCTTTCTGATTTTTGAAGTCAAGAAACCATTGATCTTCTAATTTTGCATTGATAATAGCTGCTAGGTTTTTAGCCAGAACAAAATTTATTGCGTCTGAAATAGATTCTTTTGCTCCAAAATGCCCATCTGGATAGGGGTAAAGCGTAACAAATGCATTACGAAACTCTTGGTCATACTTTTCACGAAGATTGAGTGATTCGGTTCTCTCTGCCGTCCTGACATTGAAATACAATTTTCCGTCACGAGGCAGTAGATTATCCAAAGAAAGAGAATCGACAATTGACCATAATTCTGACTTTAAAGGGGATTCTTCCACTCCAATTTCACGAGCTACTGTAGCAATATCTTTATGTTCTAAAGTAAAAGGGATGTTGATTTTCACAGGCAATAACTTATTACTTCCCACTGCCGATAGAAGTTTAATCGATATTTTGGGCGGAGCAATACATAGACTATCAAGCTTTAATGACATCAATTCAGTAAGCATTAGAAGCCATACTTTTGATTTGTCACAGCAAGCCTTAATTGAACCTATTACCTGGTATTCAGATTTATCCACCGTCAATTTATTATTTTTATCAAGATTGGGGAAATGACTTCTCACCATATCAAGCCCATCTAAATGATAAGAATAGGCCATAGACTTACCTACCATCTTTGACCCATGAGAATCCCAACTCAATTCAGACATAATAAATGCACTATCTGGACTAGTGTACACAATTGAATGCAATGACCCTCCCCCCGAATTTATCGTCACATACCTAAACCCGTAAGTTAATTCATGCCTATGTATACTTAATTCCAATTCGTAAAGTGAAGCAAATAGCAATATATCGCTATGAAGAACTTTAAACAGCTTCCCCAAGCCACCACCTTGATTATTATTATAAATCCAATGTAGGGGGATCTTTGTTGCTATAACAGCATCACGAGCAAGCAAGGGGATTTCTTCCCGATAAATTTGAGTCGCCTGCACTTCACGACTTGAATGTGATTCATCACGAAATATGATATGACTACCACACAACAATTTCATACCATCCTGAATATTTTCAATAAAAGCATCTAGCTTTGGTTTCGCATAGCTATCAAGCTCTTCTTTATAACTCCGCAAATATTCTGCAAACAGAGCAAATTGAGGATCTAACACCGCTGTTGAAATTGAAACCTTTGAACGAAATAATGCCTTGTCAAGTAAAAGAGACACGTAGCTTATGGATATGAACTTTGTAGGCTCTAGAAGTGATAATTCGACAAGTATTTCTTCGACACGGCTTACACTGAATTGATCACGAATATCCCACGTAAAGAAATCGTTATTCTGTAATTTAGCAAAAAGCGCAGCCCCGTCATCCCAATCGTTTACACTTAACATATACAATCCCTAATCCCTTTTACTTTTTTGTGTATTTTTGACGCCATCTTTTAAACACAATTATGCGCGGTATCCGCACAAAAGTAAAGCTAAGTGAGCGATTGCCGCGCAATAAAAATAAAACATTACGAATTAACGCATAGATTCAACGACAACTTCATTTGCTTTTTTCAATCTTAATTGCCAACACTATCAGCTCCACAGCACGACGACGAGATTTCCACCAATCGTAAAAAGTACGACGAGGAACTTGAGCTAAATCTGCAACCTTAGTAGCATCTAAACCACAATTAGCTTTGCAATATTCAGAAAATGCATCCGTTTTTTTATTTGCCATAACTCGAATAACTACCTTATTTTAATTTAAGCTTACTCATTGTGTGCGACTATCGCCCACAAGTAAAGGCGTTCTTACCGAGACATCAAGTTTTCACTGAAAACTTACACAAAATTAAATGTAAAAAAAAACACCCCTACGGGTGCTTTTATATTAATGAGCATCTTATTTATACTGCTACAGTAGTCCTAAATAGGCTGTTGATAACACTACATTTTCTCATAGCTTCCTCTACACATTTAAAGGTTGCTTGAACATAAACCCGTTTAGAATATTTCTTATATTCTTCAGCTACAATTAATACGATATCATAACCATCATCGCCTTTTTGGACATTAAAATACTGCTCTATATTGGATATGTCAGCATGATACATTTCTTTGGCATATGCTAAAGCAGCACATTCAGTAAACGGGCTAAACCCAACGCTTATACTCTTCACAAAATTTTGATGTGCTGATTTTAAATTATCGTTGTCATTGAAAAATTTATCATGCAACGCATCAACCTCAGAATACTTCGTATTATGTTTTTGCTCATGTTTAATTAGTGTATGCATTGTTAAGGTTCCTTTCGGTTGTTTAAGCATCAAAGGATGCAGATCTAATTCAACAATAATACCTAAATAACCAACACATACAAATCACCTGGCGCTATCTTTAACTTGCGTCTTAAGTGAAACTTACAGACAAATTTAGAATAAAAAAAAACACCCTTTCGGGTGTTTTTCGGAGTTAAAGATTCTCTAATATTAGTTGCCATTCAATTTCGGCAATCTCAAACAAATGTGTTATATCTGATTCACTTAAGCTCATAGAGTCACATAATGATTTCATATCGCTATCAGAAATATCAACGTTCGCTCGTATTTTTGACAACAAACGAGGACATTGCAATTTAACCAAATCACTTCCGAATGAGGAATGAGGTTTTACGCCATAATTGACCGCATGATTCTCTGATACAGAGCCTGACCGAGCATAAAATGAAATAGTTGCAGAGCCTAAATCCATATCATAATGACCGTCATGGAATGACACTCCATTCTCATTAATGCCAGCTTTGATTGTCATGAACTTTGCATTTGGCTTAGAGAATAAGCCACTGCCATCACGCTTGATGAGCAAAACATTATTTTCAGCCTCAATTACTAGTCCGAACTTATTTGTAGCTTCTTGTATAATTTTATTATCCATTACGTTTTCCCTTAATATTTAAGCATCATTAGATGCGAGTTTTAGTAAATCCAGCATAAATCAGTACAACAAGAACACCAACTCCGTTTTTGCTAAAAAAATCAGCTATAAAAAAAGCGCCAAAAGGCGCTTTTAATTAATGTACTCTTATATCTTTTTTTGCCAAATGCGTTCTCAAATAAAGACTAATAGAGCCTTTATCTTCAGCCGTAACTGCGACAGTATTTTGAACAGACCAAGGAACACCAGAGCTATCTAACTGTGATGCCCAAAAACCAAAATCAGCGATTACATTATCATGATACACACAGTAGCAATGAGCATAAAACCCTTGCAACAGGTTATATTGCTTTGCTGTAATAAACATATATTTTACCTATTTAAGCATCGAAGGATGCGGATTCAGAGCATTTATAATAATAAACCTATATGAATAAAACAAATATAAGGATGCTTAATATAAGCCTATAGGTCTTTATGTATCTCAGTAGTCACCATTTCACTTATATTATTAGCACAGCGGTTAGAATTGACCTTGGGTGCATTAAATGCGTCTTCTTACTTTTACTGCACTCAACACGCACAAACTCTTGCCATTCTGCTATTACAGAGTCAGGTGGAGTCTCACCATCGAACAAACTGTTATCTTTATTTGCTGGCTCAAGAATAGTTTTTACATACTCTTTACCTGGGATTATTTCGCCATCTGGCGTTTCCCAATCTTTGGTTATAATTTTATATATTAACCCAACTTTAAAATCTGAAACTTTCATGCTGTTTCCTATAGCCAGAATTGTTCAATTGGAGGCAAGTCATCACCTTTATCAATTGCCTCAAAATTCGTATCAAAATACCTTTCATAAGTAGCCAAGTTTTCTGAACAAAACTGGTCAAGATCTTGTTCAGTTAAGCGAGGTGAGTACACAATATCAGGATAGCTTTCATTTTCTGCAAATTGGACAGTGCCATCAGGAAAGCACAGACGGCCTACCCCACCTAACAACCCCTCAACCATTGCAATATTAGGATATTTTTTACCACCATCAGGATCAAAAGTAACGATTTCATCACTCATTTATTACTCCTTATTTTCCCATCAAAAGTTATTAAGCTAATTTTTGCTATCTGCTTTACGTCAAAACAACCATAGAACGGGCATCTTCATCAAATTTAGCCATTCTAGATTTCCTTTCAAAGTTTTTAGAGAGTCGCGCCCTTAAAACCGCTGACCATGATCACTTCAGTTTCCCACCTAATCAATATCAACAAATTCTACTTCACCGATGCTTTCTAGCATTGCCGATATAGCAGGATTTGTGCATTTATCATAAAAGGCACGACATGTACCTTTCACCCCTTTAATTGTTGCTTTATGGCACTGAAAGTGACTGTTGTTTTGTTCGCAATCTTCAAGTATTTCGGCCTTACGTGGATCTGAAACGATTTTGTTTTTTGAGAACAAACACTGCTTGCAACATTTACGTTGTACTGTTTCCAGAGCCATGCTATTTGCCACCATCTAAAAAAAAGAGCCTTAATAGCTCTTTTCTTATTACATTCGACTAAAAATTGAAGCCGATTATCAACTAACAAAAGATTTTCATTGAAAATAATTAGCAGTAATGATCACGGATTATAAATCTGTTCTGCTCACTGATATTTGTTTCCCACATTAAATTATAAAATTAATGGTTCTTCGCAACATGGGCATTCACCCATTGAAAGAAGTCTCGTTCTTGAAAAACTCCAGCTCTCCACAAGCGATAAATCCTCTACGGACACCTCACGATAACCAGCACTTTCAACCTTTCCAGTAATGTCATAGCAAGAGCCATTTAATAGAGTAACAACGTGATCTCGCTCTTCATTAATTAGTGCTTTGGCATCTGGAAACAGAGAGGCCAGAAACTGGTAAAACTTGTAGCACCCGCCTTCAAGGAAAATGGTTTCGATATATCGATCCGTCGAGCGCAAAGAGTCAATTAAGCCATTGATTTCCATGAGCGAATCCCCTCTATTAATATTTCTAATAACTTATATAAAAAAACCGCACATCATTGGTTTTTCCAGAAAAAGATATAAAGAGTACATGTTCAACTTCCTACTTTGAATCTTTTCCAGAACCCATAGCACCTTCGGTAATTCCATGCGAAAAATTGTGAACAGCCTTATTATAAACAGTTCCATGACCAAAAATTGCCGTCTTGAGCCAGTATATTAATGGCTCTAGCACTAAAATCGATACCGCTTTTGCTGCTAGAATTGCAAAAAAAATAACGCTAAATAAAGTTACTTCATTCATAAATCAAATACTTCCTATTGAAAAGATGTAACCATCAAGACATTAAAAACATCCTAATGATTGAGTGAGGTTCTATTTCCGAATTTCCATTTTAAATTGTATCAACAATCGTAGGGATTATTTGTTATTAATGTTTAAATTCATCTTTGGTAGAATGGTGTGATTTCTCAAACCTTGCTTTTAATGCAGTAACTAGGGCTTCTAATTTCGCCATTTTTCATATGTGATTTTCCCATATCATTTTAATTTGAAACAAGGATGCAAAATCTCCCTCGTTCCAATGCTATCACAAGCGCGAATGTAGCCATCTGACTCGAATAATTCTGAGCGCCTAGCTGCATCGATGACGGCCTTTATTCGATTGAGAGGGTGAACAACTTTACCGCCAGAATTTTCATAGGCCATCAAACATAGATCAGGATCACCCGCCCACACACAATCGGAGTTTTGCTTAATCATCTCTAGCTTTAAGCACTCTGCAATCCTAGCCATGCTATTTCCTACCTTAAATTATGTGGCCGCAAAGTAATTTCCTCACCATATTCAAATACCAACTTCTGCCGAGCCTCTTGCAAAAGTTTAGTCTTTGCGACCTCTAAAGTCTTGTGATCCGGATGTTCCGAACCACACCCTTTTATCAATAATGTATAGTCAATTGCATATATTAATGACTCTATTTCTTCTCTTTTCATATGCTGTTCCCCATCAAATTAATTATACTTTATCTTAAATGAACTACGTTTAATGGAGTTCTACGCCCTATCAATACTTAAAGATTGCCAACATATTTTTTGGCCGTGGCTCTTGAGTAGTGCAGTGAAGCCATAAGAAACCGGATTGTTTCCTCTAGGTTTTGGCTGTCCTTTGATTCAAAATGCTTGAGACTTGAAGGTCTGCCTTTTCTTGCCAGTAACTTACTTATTTTTTCTGCATTGTGATTTGGTAATGTTGCGAAGAAAGCGATTTGTGCTTTTAGGTGAGGTTGAGCCTTTTTGAAATACTCAACCCCTATTAATGCTGCGTCATTGGCAATAGCACAATCGCAAAGTAGAGTGTTTGCCGCTGCGATCCCTTCAATATCATTGATTTTTGTATTTAACTCTAGTGAAGCTTGACCATACTGAATAGCTTTTTCGAGGCGGCCAGTTTGTAGTTGCATTCGACCGATATAACCGTAAAAGATATATAGTAATTCTAGACTGCACACGCCATTTTCGAAGTCTAATAAATCACTTAGCAATAACTCGTTCTCATCTATATCAAAGCTAGGGTCATCAAAACCTCTGAACCTTGAACAAATACTAAAAAACCGTTCTGCTAGTATTTTACCTTGCTCAATCTGCTGATTAATAATGCTCGTTTTAATTGAACCAATATGTTCATAAATAGAGTTATCATTTTCCATGCTGTTTTCCATCATTCAATTTCAAAACAATCATTGTAAACATTATCTAAAAAACTAACTCAAAACCCAATAACTATCAACATATCACAATCATTAAACCTTTATAAACTACACCAACCAGCGCGGCTATCTTAAATTTATTTGTTAATGTCATCCTAAATCCTATATATCTAATTCAACTGAAAAGCTTTCATCGCAGTGCTGACACACAGCCTCTTTAGATCTTAATTCACCTTCATTCACTGCCGTAATTTCAGTACAGTGAGGGCATCTAGCTGTAACAGAAAAATCAATAATTTCACCAGTTTTCATGTGCTGTATCCCATATTAGTATTTTGCAATTGAAGCATTAGCTGTATTACCTTGCCCAACATCAATCGGTTTGATAGCTCTTAACAAACCGTAATTAAGAAAAAACCAATGTGATCGGCTTTCTGTAACGATAAAGTGGCATTGATGCTCTTTACCTAAATCGTTAACTAAGACAACAAGATACTTCCCCATCCCCTCTACTTCCGTTTCAGACAAAATAGAAACATCGATATTCAACCTGCATTTGGTTTTTAAATCTATTTGCTCATGGCTTACAGCCCATTTTGTTTGGAAAACCACACATCGTGCTGCTTCTTCTAATGTAATTGTTCGCCCTGAAATATAAGAGTTGTACTTATGGACTGAGTATTTAAGAGCATAATTACCTTTTTGAACTTGTTCGCTCTCATGGGTACACAAAGGAGTCATAACTTTTTCCATTATATAGTTGGCACACCCAGCAGCTTAAAAACCTCTTTGACCTTCTCACCACTGTTTAGCAGACGTTTCTTAAAAGTTAATCATTTTTTTCGTTAAATGATGAAATGACACTAGATATTACATATTTAAGTTTAATACCGTACATCCAAAGACCTAAGACTAGGCCAATGAAAAATAATGGGTACGTCAATACATTGTTATCTAGTTCAAATTGAGCTAATAAAAAAATCCCGAACCATGAGCCTATTGCAACTCTTGCAAAAAGTTTTTGCTTTCCGTTCCAAGCCTCACTTAACAAGCTAGCAGCAAAAAACACCTGCAATAAACCTAAAATATCCATGATTTATCCTATATGCGAAGTTGAGCTTTTATGCCTTCTTTGACCACATTTTAGGGCATATAACATACCCCAAAACTAATTCGCCAGATTTAGCTTTTTGTACAAACAAATCATTCAATTCTATTTCAGGTCTTTCATTACTCACTTTAACCTCCTTGGCCGTGGCCTAATTCCTACCTTAACCTTTTAATAAACATTTTATTTTTTTACTTAGATATTCGGCCTTGTGATCCGCGACAATTACACCATCGTTGTGAACATATAACCATTCAGCATCAACTAATTTTTGTAATGATTTAGCATCAACATTATTTTGCTCATTCAACTCAATTCGAGATTTATTAAGTACCATTGACACATATTTTTTTTCAACGTCATCGAGCTTATAAACTTCGTATGCAAGAGAACTTTCAGCCTTGAACCTTTGTTTTAATGCAACACTTAAAGCCAAAACACATACAATTAAACCATAAAGTGCTATTTCCATACTGTATCCCATATCAAGATTGTTCTAGTTTTGCTGCCATAGCTCGTAATTTAGCAGCCGTTTTTTTGTTCTCAGTACCGAGCATTTCGATTTCATCTTCGCTTAGCCCGATATCTTCTGTTGTAACCCCAGCACTGACATAATCTTCAATCATGCTAGCGGCTGTCGTTAGAGATATGATGCGGATCTCACGCCTTTTGTCGCTTAAAGCCATACATGCTGTATCCTATAACGCTAACTTTTCTGGTTTGTTTATCAATCCACTTTATCATACAAAAAAAGGTCATTAATAGCTCTTTTTTATTCCATTAGCCAAAAATTCGAGGCCGATTATTAACTAACAAACTGACTTGAATTATTGTTAGTACAAAATACCTCAGAATTTTCACTGAAAATGTTTTCAAAAATCAAAAAAAACCCACTTTAAAAAGTGGGTTTTCATGGTTATAAATTTACTTGTAACGGATTAGCTTTGTATTTACCTTCACTAGTCCAAATGTTGTATTTGGTAAGTCTTCGAGCCATTCAGAATCAGCATGGTCGAACGAAGCCGGAACAAGCGCAACAATTACACCAGCTACACCTATTTGTTCGACATGCTGATTCCTATTATCTGGTAATGGCTCTTCACAACAGCGTTGTTAAATTCAATACCTCGGATACGCCTCATATTCATTTGCAAGCGTATTCAACGCATTAGATAACTGTCTTAATTTTTCAACTTGCAAAGATTTATCACCTTTTTCATAAGCAATTACGAGAGTGCCAGAAACTGGTTTGCCATCAAAAAACAGGGGTTGAGCATTAAGCAATTTAAGCACTTCTACTTCAGCATCTTTCAAATTTTTTTCTGATTTGAAAAATGCATCGTCAATATTTTGGTCTAAAATGTTTTTCATGTTGTTTCCTTCATTAACCTTGTTCAAAATAATCATTTAAATTATCCAACTTTTTGAGCTGAACAATGAGCAGATCATTCATATTAAAGCCGTGTATATGACCGTAATAAGCATATCTTTGGGACGGTAAACCACGGCCGCTACAATCAGCCTCAAGTAATATAGGGTTTTCGAGTAGTACCTTTTCAGCCAATTTGAATTTCTTGAAATCTTCTTCAAGAAGTTGATCTATGGTCGCGTTTTCAGGTAATTTAATGCTTCGGATTTGTGTAAGAAAGCAATCTATTAAGTCTTTTTTGCTTTGGCTCATAGGGCTGTATCCCATCATCAAAATATTAAGATCTCGGTTTGCTATCTGACCTTGCCTTCAACCAGTTTACAAGATAAAAAAACCCGAACATTATGCATAAAAAAATAATACCAAAAACCAAAGGGCTACTTTTCATAAGTAGAAATACAACCCCGACCGCAGCACCGAATAGCACACAAATAATCACAGCAAGGATAACCGTCAACCTTAATGCTTCTTTAGCAATAATTTTGTTTAACATCTTATGAAAGTTCCCTTTCGTCAGTTTATGTGAATTTTAGTGAACATATTGTTTGTAGATTATTTTTAGTGAACTACGTTTAGTTTCGGTTTTAACTGGGCGATAACTGTTGGCTAACAATAACCACGAACAGTCTCACTAGATTTAGCCAAATGAACTAACCGAATAAAAACCCATAGCCAAAATAGCCCCACAACAATAGACTGTTTAACAGTCTATTTCAAGTGATTTATATCACTTCTTTAAATTTACTAATTTCACTATTTTATTATCAGACTTAATACCGTAGACCGAACCCGCGATTCGATGACCTGGTGCAAAGGATTTGCTCTGCGGCCAGCGAATATCTAGCTCCTATCCCTGCTCTTGCAGTTCAACAAAGTCAAAGTTGACTTCTGAAGCTCCTAAACCTTCCCACTCTTTTAATTTTTCTAATAGTGCTTTTGGTAATACCAATCCGTCATCAATACAATCTGTCAACTCTTGAATACTAGGAAAAGCAGTTTGTAATTGAGTGCCGTCCAATTTTTCAGCTAAACTCTGTAGGGTTTTAGTAATAAGTTCTAACCGACCCATTTGGCTTAACTTTTCAAGCATTGATTTGGATTCTAGTGAAGACAATAAATAGAATTGGCCTTCGATTGGATAGGTCATGGCACCTATCGTCGAGCAAGGATAAACCTCGACATCTTTCTCAAAGTCAACATATTGCAGCCCATCATGATCGACATATTGCGAGTAATCTGCTCGACCCTCACTCTCTTGAGCAATGAATTTTTCAAGCATGTCTTCATCAAGCAGGTTAACTGGCACACCTTCAGTCATAATTATGCGATAAATGTGCTGAGATTCTGCTTCGCAACCTTCAAATAAATGAGAAGCATTTCCTTGAGCCTTAAAGCCATTCAGAGCATTCTTGTATTTTTCACTTAGCATGTTGTTTCCTACTATATTATTCTGCGTGTTTAGAAAAAGCTTCATCGACAAATGGTGGTATATGAACGGTGTCAACGTCTTGGTTACTATCACTTACAACAGCGATAAGCATCGCCTGATGACCGATCTTCAAACCATCATGACCATATTGCTGACGCATTCTAGTTAACAACCTGATATACCTCTCACGTTTCTTACCTGAATAAAACTTGAAACCTGCTTCAATTACTTTTTGGTCTGCGGGTTCAAACTGCCTTTTTATGATTTCGTTGGTATGTTTTAAACCCATTGCTTTAAAGTAAAATTTAGCCGCAAGAAATAATAATGCAATTGACAAAATAAATACTATGAATGGGTATTCGTTTAATATTTCCAATTAGATTTCCCTTCTAGATTTGACAGTAAAACGCCCTCAATTTCAATACAACTATCTTGCTGACAAATGTAATGTTTAGTACGTTTATTAGCAAAAAAAGGCGTGGTATACGTTTCAGTTTTTAGACTAAGACGCTTGTCGTAAAGTAGTGAAATTGGTGAGTCAACAACAAATATACCCTTTTCAGTCAATATCTCTGTTAATCCTGCGACTGTATGATTCGCTTTAAATGGCACACCTAAAAGGAATTCGGCTTCTGACTTATCCGATCCAATAATCTCATAACTAAAAAGCCCAAAAATCATCATCAGCAAAAAAAAAGTTAACTTTCCCGCTTTCGTGTCTATGATCCATATCTCTGTGTTATTCGCCATGCTAAATCCTATATTAAGGTTTTATCAGATCTTTACCGCGAATGCGGCTTACTTCATATTTCAATTCTTCTGCTTTTTTTAAGCAATCATCTAATGCGCTTTGCCAATCTCTTACACTAGGCTTTTCAGTTCTAAACTGAACTACATGAAGGCATTTCCCGCCCCCCAAGTCACCACTTAATAGATATGCTGTATTCAACGTTGAAATCAGCTCAACACACGCTTTTCTCATGCAGTCTCCTATACGTGGCAATCACCACTTTGCGCGATCATTCTAGCTCTATTTAAGCCACATATTTCGTTGTTTAATTTTGCAGCCTTATCAAACCAACCTTGCGAAATAGAGTGATTAATCTCAGCCTCTTTTGAAGCTATTTCCTTATCTAACAAGGTTAATAAAAGTGCTAAGTTCAAAGTTTGCATTATGTGTACGTTTCCTACTGCTCGTTTTCAGATTTGCTCATTTCAATGTAAATAGCCATGCTGTTTCCTACCAGATTAATTATTCGGTTTATTTGAAAGCGCACACTCAACATGCGCTTTCGCTTCCTTAAAGCCGCAGCCTTTGAGATAACGATAAGCTTTCATAGCGGCAGGCTTATCATCACGCAAAATAGCTTCATCAAAATCTTTCTTAAAGTTAGTTTTCTCTTCTTCTGTGAAAAAGTGGCGAATATTATTGCTTTGGCTTTTTGCTTGAAGAGCAATAATCAAGGCAAGGCACGACAATGCTAAGGGTAAATATTTAATGACAACTTCCATCATGTTTCCCATCGTCAGATATCGGTTAATTGATCTAGGTCGGTATGCCACGAACGCACAGACAAGATCACTAAATTTCGATGATCATCTGGAGCATTCAGATACCCATGACCAACTGGAACAATATGAGCGTAAACGCCAGTCGAGACTTGGAAGCAGTCACCGACAGCAATTTTTGTTGGCAACTCTTCTTTAAGCCAAATTAAAAACTGCTCTTTTCCCCAAGCGGTAGGCATTTTATTAAGCACAGCTTCAGGCATGGACTGAAGATGTTCTATCGCGGCATCAATATCTGTAGCGCTAATAACAAGTGAAGGCTGTTTGCCTCTTAAAATCGCTTCAAACATCGCTTTTTCCTACTTCACAAAACCTAACATTGATAGCTCTTTGGACAAGAGACTTTTCGCCCTTTCTCTCAATTTACTACCCTCTGCCGTTTGAAAATGCTCCGGCTCATTATCACCAAACCGCTCTATGATTAACTCAGCCCATTTGCTATCAATTATTTGCTCAGCTTTGTCTCGACATGCTTCAGCTAAATCTAGGGTTTCATTGTTCATTTCATGTATCCCATCATCAAAATATTAAGATCTCGGTTTGCTATCTGACCTTGCGCTCAACCAGTTTACAAGATAAAAGAACCCGAACATTATGCATAAAAAAATAATACCAAAAACCAAAGGGCTACTTTTCATAAGTAGAAATTAGCCCCACAACGATAGACTGTTTAACAATCCATTTCAAGTGATTTATACCACTTCTTTAAATTTACTAATTTCACTATTTTATTATCAGACTTAATACCGTAGGCCGAACCATTTTTTACTAATGAAGTACCAGGTAATTGGCCTGCTTCTATTTTTTTTAACTGCTCTTGGACAGTACCCTTTGGCATACCAGTTGCCACTACCAATTGATTAAGCGTAATAGGCTCTAATTCCACTATTACTGCAACAACAGATAATGTTCTTCTTATATCGCCTTTACCAAATATGTTAGTCATCCACAACCTTTTTTGGTTTGTTTATCAATCCACTTTATCATACAAAAAAAGAGCATTAATAGCTCTTTTTATTCCATATAACATTCAAGCCAATATTCATGAGGCCAACCCCCTAGAAATTTTTCGTTGAAGTAATGTTGATTCTCTCCAACACACCCTTGAACACGATCATTATTTCCTTTCCGTGATGCTTCCCGATTAATGAAGTCACGCAAATCTTTTACCAAACTTGGCGTAAAATCATCTTGGTGTTTACCCGACCACCTCGGAGTACCAAAAGTGCTACAGTGATGCTCTGGCGCTATCTCAGACGTTCCAAATGTGCCTATTGTTCCCATGCTGTTTCCTCTATTCAGTTATTACCCGTGGGGCATTAATATTATCAGCTTGTTCTACCGCTTTTTGTACCAACGGGACTAACAAAACAGCCGCTAAAATGCAGACAACAAAAGCTATAACAAATTTTTTTACTAGTTCCATGCAGATTCCTGTTATCTGTAATGCTTCTTAATCTCTTCTTGTAGCTGCTTAAACTTTTGTATCTCATTAAAGTGTGCCGATTCACTTGTAAAACTATCCAAATAATCAACAGGGAAAACCCCTCTTTCGACACAAGCAACTGGCGAAAGGTCAACACCTTCTTCATATTAAAAAACTGCTGTAAGGTATTTTTTATTCATGATCTGTATCCCATACTTTCAAATCGGAAGGAGGAATGTAACCCTCAATTTCATCTTCAGAAAAGCCTGACTTTGCAAGAATTTCTCTAGCTTGTTGATCGCGTTTCGCGCTCTTGTGATAACACTCAATGCTCTTTGCTACTTTTCGCCAATAAATAACCTCAACATGCTTTTGAAGTAAGTCACATGCCTCACTAATAGCGCTGTTATGTGACATGATATTTACAACATCGCTATCATGTGCAAACTTTAAAATCGATCTACTGAACTCATTCAAGAATTTAAAATTAGGCAAATTTCGCAAGTTAAATTCGTATTCGTCCGAGTTTTCAACAACCTTCACATAAGTAGAAGAACTGTGGAAAAATTTGATACCATCAATTTCGCAAATCAACCCCTTACGATAAAGCTCGTTATTCACTAGCTCTGCGACAGTTCCGTGGTCATGTCGTGCTAGTTCATAGCCTTCATCAAGGATATCTACTACTTTATGACCCAGTTCATTCGCTTTTATTGCGTCAAGCTTAATGCCAGCAACACTTTCTATTAAACTGATGTGTTTTCCCGCAGCACCAAAGAGTGTTTCATATCTGTCACGCATCATTTTTCCTATCGCAATGTTATTCAGCCAATTGCTCTTCAAGTTGTTCTACGCGAGTAATTTCATCTTCAAGTGAAACCGCTGTAATTTTCACGCCATGAAACGCTTCGTTCGCAGCAAATGCAGAGGTAATCTGAAGTGGAAGCTCTGCACCCTCTTCATATTCAAACACTGCTGTAATGTATTTTTTACTCATGCGCTAAATCCTACATGGTTATTTCTAATTTATTTTTAGTGAACTACGTTTAGTTTCGGTTTTAACTGGGCGAGAACCACGAACAGTCTCACTAGATTCAGCTTTTATTGGCTGCTCATGAACTGGACATACAGGGTCACTTTCACAAGCGCTTTTCCAGCTATCATTGTAGTATGAACAACCACACTTATAGATAACTACAAGCCGCGCATAATGTGGGAGCCTATATGATTCATCAATCATCAGTTTTTTTTTCATGCTGTTTCCCATTATCTTGAACAACTTAAATCTATCTCAATTGATAGATCTTCCATAACCGTTTGCCCCAATCTGAAACGCTTGCCATAGCAGCGGCATTTCTCGCAACGCATCCAGTCAAATAACTTGTCATGCTTCCTGTCGTGTTCATTTACCAATGACCACTTAACCCATTCATGAGAACAATTAAGTACATGCTCTGGCAGTGATAGCTTAGGATCTAACTGATCATGATTGTTAAATCAGCCATTACTCTCAATCTAGCAGTCATGATTCATAGAAAAATCATTCGAGCAGGTGAATCCACAATTACATAAAAAGCTAAGTAGACGATGCCGCCTATTAACATCAATGACAAACCATCTAAAAAAGCTTGATCCGCAGCGCTCCCATTCTTCATGCGCTTTAAAGTATTCTTTTCAACTTTTTCATCAAATATTAATCTGGAGAACGTGAACAGAAATGCAATTAGCAAAAACGATATACAGCCATACGGAAACAGAAAATCATTAAACTCATAAGCCAAACTTGTGATATCAGGCTCATGTGTATAATCTTTAACTAAATTTATGTATATATCGCTCAAAAAAATAAATAGCAATCCAAGCGGAAAGTGACAAATCACATACCACCTTAAAGTCATTAGTCCTTGCAATGAAGTAGTCATTAATAGAGCCATATTCTGTATCCTATACGTGGCAATCGAAACTATTAGATAAGCAAAAAGTTCCTAACAATGAATCAGACATGATCTTATTCCTCAGTCGAATTATTTCCTGATAAAGCCTGATTTAATTTATCCCAATTAAGACCAGAAGACTTATAAACATCAAGTCGAATTGACACTTCTTGATCAACTTTTTTGACAACAAAGCTATTTAGCAAACCAGCATCTTTAACCGTGATAGATTTTTTTATGCCATTGCAGGTAGCATAAAGATAAACTTCTTTTTTACCTCGCATCCAGCCCGTGAATTCACAGTTTTCAGCAATATTTACTACAGCATTAACATTTTCTTGAACTATGTTAACTCTAACTTCAATCTCACTATTTACATCTGCAAAACTTTGATTAACAAAAAAAATGGAGGCTGCAAGTGTAATTAAAATGCTCTTTTTCATTCTAATAAATTCCTTCCCCGATAAATCCATGCTCTGTATCCTATCGCTTAACTTCTTTAAGTAAATTGGTGTATGCTCTATCAGCAACGCTCAGTTGTCGGTCACGCATTTTGATTAACCGTCTAACAATATTGCCTAATGCTTCTTGGTCTTTCTCCCCATGAACTCTACAAGTTTCCAGCATTGAAACTGCTAAATCCAACGAGTACAGCGCCCCGATTGGCCTACTCACATCAGTCGGTACTTGAGCCATGTTGTATCCTCTATCGTGAATTATCCGCATTTTGAGCAAACCAACTCTCATTCGTAGCGGCTATTTTTGCTTCCTGTTGTTCAATATACTGATGACGAGCCTCTACAGGATCGAAATCGGTTACATTCTCACGATTGTATTCTTTAACAGCTTCTTCTAAGGCCGTATCCCACAGCTCGTAATGAGCACCACAACCATGCTCAGCAGTGAAATCTTGATCAGCAACCTTTATTGCTGACATAACAAGTGAATAATCCAGTTTTTTCATGTTGTTTCCCATCACAAATTAGTGTTTCAAATTCTTGAAACGAGCCTTGTTTTCATCACTTGCCCAAATGGAATTCCATCCCATAGCTTCAACATCTGATTCCATTGAAAGCCCAGGTAATTCATCCATCATCATGATCGGTTTATCACTTGAAGATAAAGCCTTATGTGCCGCTTCAACACCTCTATCCCACGCAGATTGTTGTTCTGGTGAAAGTGCATTTTGTGGTTTTTCTTCCATTATTTACCTCATACGGCCAGAGGCCAGTTTCCTATTACGATTGCCTATCTAATAGCAACATTAAAGCACATCCTTAACGTGCTGTAAATTGGCTTTTAACCATTTCCTATTTATTGCACCCCAATCCGAAATTACATAATTCCCATCTTTAGTCGCACCCACAAAATCACAGATAATATCTAACTCTGCCAGTGATTTAATCGTGTCTTGAATTGTTCGCCTTGGCATCCCAGTTTCAAACATAATTTGTGGTACTGTACCTACACCTGTATCAATGAGATAAGCTATGTAAAGCCGTCTGTAATAGCTGGTTTTTGTTTTAGTTGGTATCAATGTCATATCATCCAATTTCTTCTAATTTTGAAACTCTCAAGCCGCTTCTGCTTAGTCGCTTTGCGCTTTACAAACCATTCAGCGATAGGGCTATAAGCCGAGTAATCCATTGCTAAAATTTTACAAATTGAATCATCGCTAAATCCAGTGCAAATCATTACGTCGTTGGTACTCATACCTGATCGATACGATTCAATAACACATGTTCTAACAAGTGATAGCCGTCTTACCCCTGAATCCCACAGTCCAGCATTTTTAATCAGTTGATCTAGTAGTTTGTTCATGGCGTGAGGGCTAATGCTCCCCCCCCGACGTTGTACCGTGAACGGTTTGAAATTGTCATCAACAAATAAGGGCGCATTTGGGTTTAGGCTAAGATAATGCTTGTTGGGTAATGTATTAATCCCTGACTCAATCAACCATTTAATATAATTTTCGAATGCCTTTTTTAACTCAACGTTAGCTATCACCACAGGACGCTCGTTCCCATCCCTCGTGATAGCTTCAGGTAGCACAGCATACTCGTTAAAAGAGCCATCTGGAGCAATAAAGACACTTACAGTTACGAGCGTAAGTTCAATCTCTCTCAGACCGAGAATACCAGCCATTAGTAAGAGTAATTTATTTCGATGTTTTAGCTCTGTCGTTCGGCCAAAGTTTCGGCTAATCAGTGGTTCGTACAGCTCACCATCAACCAGTGGTCTACCATTCATAGTGCGCAAATATAGTTGTTGAATTGCGTTCATGTTGCACATTGTTTATCTCATTGGCAAGCCATAAAGCAAAAGGCCACATTATTAGTGGCCTTGAGATAGGTATATAGGAAATGACAAGCAAGAAAAAGCCCCGCAGAAGCGAGGCTAATTCCTTGAACATCTGCCTATTCGGCAGTTAGGTACTTAATTGGTTTCTGAATATTTTCAGCTGCCTATTCGGCAGTTAGGTATTTCATTTTCAGCTGCCTATTCGGCAGGTACGAGCATTGTTTAAGCACCTGTGATTAAACTAGCGCATCTGCTCGATTAGGTCAACTACACCGTGATATAGGAAACGACAGGCAAGAAAAAAGCCCCATACGGGGCTTTAAAATCATTCAGAACGGTATACTCTTAATTTCTTTACACTGATATTCGTTTAACGGTCTTAAATCCTCTAGTTGTTGCTGTTCTATTTGCTTTTCAGCTTCATAACGACCACGTTTTGCTTCTTCAATAGAGGCAAAAGGCGTTCTATCCCAACTCGGAACAGAAGTCGTCCAACCTTCAACATATCCGAAAAAATAATGGATACCGTTGAAACCAATAAGCTGTTTTATTTCAGTCTTACAATCATCTTGAATAATCCAATTTGACTCTGAAATAATGTTAATATATTCACCTTGATCCTCCATACGACCAATGCAAACATCACAACGACCAGTATCAAACCCACTTTTTAATGCGTTAGGTAAAAAACAATATAAATGGCGAATCGAACTTATTAACTCAAAAGCAAGATCTGAACAACAAGAACTATAGAAAGAAACATTTAAGCTTTCAAATTGCGACCCACAATCCATAGCAATTTGTATTGCTTCACCCGCAGAATCTATATCAGACTCTTCACTACACAAAGCAAGTTTGGCTCTACAGATTAAAAGGTTCAGCTCAACGTCAATCAATTTAAGCAAAAAATTTGTAGTATTCATAAGTGGTTTCCTTTACTTATCTGTTTAAACATCAAGAGATGCGATTTATATACGGCCATCATAATAGCGGACGGACAAAATAACAAACCAGCGTAACGCTAATAGCGCGTCACCTGGTTTCAATGAAAATAAATAGGCCACGTTTAGGCAAAAAAAAGCCCCATAAGGGGCTTTAATGAATCCATCTCAATGTTTAATTTTTGATACTAAAAGTTTCATTCGTATCATTATTAGTATAAACATGGTTTTTAAGATGCTTTGAAAGAGGAATGCAAAATTCAATATAAATATCACTATCCCCCCCCCACTGTTGCTCATGCTTCACACATATCAAGAACTCTTCAATCGCTTTTTCTCGTTTAACAGCATCTATGAATATAATAATGTCATCTTCACCAGAAACCCTACCGACAATCAAAAACGTATCAATATTACTTTGAGTCTTTTGATTTAAAACATCAGCGGCTTTTTGCTTCATAAGCATTTTATCGCCACGAACTTTTTCAAATTCATCACAACTAATATTTACAAATGTAGCCATACTCCGGCCATCAATACAGGGGGTTAGGTTTATACTTCCATCTGCACAGTTAAGCCAACCAATTGATTTAATGTTTTTTACTGTAATCATAAAAGATTTCCTTTATTTATCTGTTTAAGCATCGAGTGATGCGATTTGTGTGCGGCAATTTTAGCAACAAGGCTAAATAAAACAAACCAGCATAACGCTAATAGCGCGTCATCTGGTTTTCATTGAAAACGAATAAGATACGTTCAGGCAATAAAAAACCCGCTAGTGAGCGGGTTTAGGTTTATCCATGCAATATTTTGTAATTAGCGGCCAATTGCTTTAAAGCGCTCATCCATGATCTTGTTATAAGCATCGTACTCAGAATGTCCAATAAACAAAGGGCGCATATAGTCTTTTGGAATTGGTTTATCATTAATATCATAAGCCTGATCGCCTAAACGGGCGGTTTTCAGCACTTTAAGATAACTTTTTGGAAAGCATGAAATATTTGTATTACCAACAAAAATTTCATCTTTCTTACCTTGAGACTCACATTTATTATTATAAATCGATACGATAGCCATAGTGGTTTCCTTCATTGTATTTAAGTATCAAGAGATACGATTTTTGTCCGGCCATCTTAGCAACAAGACTAGATAAAACAAACTCGTTTCAAACATTGGCTACGTTCCGTTAAAATTCAAGAAAAAAAAAGCCTCCAAATCTGGAGGCTTTTTAATAAAAATCTATTTAATCTTTTGGCAATTTCAAATAAAGACGACGACAAATGAAAAAACCAACTGCAAAAATAACAGCTACAGCTATTTGTGAAACAGACATTTATCACTCCTTATGTATACGTGAGCCTATGCTTAAGTATACCTTTAAAAACCCATAAAACACAAATGAACAAGACGATTGAAACTGACACCTCAAAAACAGCAAAATTAGCTATTTCTTGGCAACGTACTTCATCCATTACAACGCAGGGCGAGTAAGCATCTTTAAACGCAGAGAAAAAAAACTCAACACTCAATGAAAGCAGAGTCGCTATTGTTATCAATTCACGGCGGTAAAAAGTTTTAAATGAAACCTGCCTTTTTAGACGCCTATTACTTAAATGTTTGGTTTTAGGTTTATTATTTTTTTTTGTCATTAATTTCCCTCTATTTATGCA
>Ga0210054_1001084_pt1 | contig 23337 bp, 23 predicted proteins | sample CryGeymeta201516_FD_185470 | JGI IMG/M metagenome (GOLD analysis project Ga0210054, IMG submission 185470) | Groundwater microbial communities from Crystal Geyser aquifers in Utah, USA - Crystal Geyser metaG 2015-16 (SPAdes) (version 2) | ecosystem: Environmental > Aquatic > Deep subsurface >... | reverse complement strand
CTCCTTGACAATTCGTTATCTTCAAATACCAAATATTTCTCGAAATTCTCTAATGCCAAATGGTAAATACCAATCTCATCTTGAGAAAATGCAAGACTGTAGTACGAATTCGCATAGCTTGGGTTCAGTTCTATCGCACGTTTATTAGATTCTATAGCTGCTTCATACATGCCCAGATTATATTGTGCAACACCAAGATTGTAGTAGATAACACAGTCGCCACCCCACCAAACACTATCTCTCTTTTGTCGCATATCTACGAGTTTTTGAAATGCTGATTTCGCCCTATTGTTCCGAGTTGTATCATCAAGTTCTAGGTTGTCACCTGCCCGTTCTTCTGCTTTCGGCGAATAACAGTATCCCATCCAGAAGAGCGAATTTTCGTGTTCAGGGTCAATCTGTAGAGCCTTTTCATAATATGATATTGCTTGTTTCTCCTCGTCCCGCATCCTGTGTTCTTCTCCTTTGAAGAAATAAAAGTTGGCATCTCTAACTTCGCTCAGTGCAGTGAGTCCTCTAACTACAAGTTCTTTTCTTGCCTTCGGGTCAAACCGCGCCAAAGCATACGAAATCTTAACAAGCGATTTCTCATGTTTAGCCATTTCAGTATGCTAAACTTCCAATTATTTTCTTGTACTGGGCAACAAGTTCATCAAGCCGCATTTGATTTTCTGATATTTCCGCTTTTATACTGGTGGCAAGTTCCTGTAGTAGGTCTCTGCCTTCTTTCTTGGCTTTATCATCCTTCTCTTTTAATTTGTATGTCTCGTTTGCTTTCAAATCCTCTAGCTCCGCACGCAGTTTTGCAATAATACCCAGAATAATTTTATAGTCTTCCTTCAACCTGGTAAGTTTCTCTTCGAGAGTCTCTTTAGCTATCTTCTCTTCTCGCTCTGCTTGCTTCATATACTTTTTGAGTGTCTCCAGGTCTTTATTTTTATACGCCTCATTTATTGCAGCCATAATCTTGTGGAACTCTTTTTTCTGTTTATCATCTTTAGCCCTGTCGGGGTGGAACCTTAAAGCAAGTTTACGGAACAGTTTTTTGAGTTCTTTTTGAAATTCATGGTCAAGATGTTCCTCCTTTTCTTCTTCTAAATGTCTTCTATATTCTTCCGATGACTCAGACGCCTCACTTTCTAAACTATCAACCTTGCTTCTTTCTCGGGAAAAGATTTCGTCTATTTCCTCTTCAATGATATTTAAATCTTCTTGAGATGGTCTTTTACTTTGGGCAAGGTTAATCCTGTGCTGATATTCCTTTATCCTTAGATTGAGTTTGTCGAGCTTTACATAGACTATACCAACTTTTGAATAGTACTTGCCTAAAAACACGTTTAGTCCAATTTTTATGTCTTGGATTTTAATTGACAGGATAGAAGCATCCTTTTCTTTTTCTGCCACACGTGTTTCCCAAACAGAGATTTCTTTCTGAATCTTACCTATACTGGGAATTATTCCAGACCCCGACATCTTTTTTTATAATTCGCTAAAACCATTTTCTAATTAACAAACAACTTCATATAACAGCTCACATCCGAATTACTGTGCTCATGCATAATTATTATTCTATTACATCCCCTTCATCTCTTCCCGATACTCCCGAAATTTCACTGCTGTTTTGTAGTCCTCTAAATTCTCTTTCCGGAGAAAGATTATGATAAGTCCTACAACTCTACTCAATGCTTTGACAGGCATTATTTTTAGAAAGGTTTAGTTTAATTCCCTTAAATTATACCTCTTTCTTGACCTTTTGGTCAATTATTTAAGATATGCGTTTTGGCAAAGAATTCTAGGCATACTTAACTATTCCCTGGAAGAGATAGCCAGAACGGTAAACTAATTTGGGGCTTCTGAGGGTATTCTGGGGTAGGATGGCTGTGGGAGTGTGAATACTATTCTCTATCACTGGAGCGTTTAAGGCAGGCAACGGAGAAATTGAGATTTTAGCGAGAAAGTGTAAAGTGTGCTCCTTTTCCGTTATAAATAAAAATACAATCTTTTAATAAATCTCGCCCTATCAATGCAATAAAATTTTGACTTTTAATATCTACTCCTGTAGCAAAAATTGTCACTGGAGAAAGTTCTGTCCCAGGAAATGAAATTTTTACTGGAAATATGGGCATTTCTTCTGGCTCTTGATGGGAAGGTGTCGTAACCTTCCTTGTGCCTACCGATTTTATATTCATCCTTTCAGCAATTTGATGATCAATCGCAGTAGCTGATGCACCAGTATCAATTAGTGCAAATCCTGTAACGGGCGACGGAATAGGTATGTTCTCTTGAGTAAATACTTTGGCAAGTTCATCAGTGAGGGATATTTCTGTAGGCAGTCGTGGTCCCACTTCTCTCAAATGGTCAGGAGAAAGTATCCCTAATCCTTTCTCTTTTTGAACATCTGATAAACCCGATAAGGGAATATGAAAATAACGATTATAAACTACCACCGATAACTCCTAACATATAAGCAGGTATTTCTTCAGCTGGTTCTTCTGGTTGGACTTTCTTAATTAAGAAGGGAATATTACCATATTTATCCAAACCATTTTTGTATGCCTCTCCTTCAGTATCATATGCTCCCAATAATTCTTCGTCCTTGATTACTACAAACTTTCCTTCATAAAGTTTGAGCCACTCCTCTTTCTTCTTTTGAAAAAAATTAATTTCTTTCTTCAAAATTTTTTTTTCATTCTTCATTTTCTCACCCATTTTAATTATACCTCAAAAATCTCAAAATGTAAAAAGGGCACAATTTCAAAAGTTGAAAATGTACTATTAGATTAGAATAGCATATCTCTGAAAATTATGTCAAATTATTGTTCATTACTGGTGATTATGTAGTGACCAGTCAGGAGTGAAAATCGGTAAGAAATGTAATTTTCATTATTCTGACTAAAATAAGCCGGAACTACCCCAGCCATTTTTCCCGCGGGAAGTTAAGGAAAGTTTTTTCTTTTCAACGACTTTTACTTTTTTGGTAGGCAGAATTAGAAGTTGGGCAATCCGGGAACCTTTTTCGGCATGGAAAGTTTCTTTCCCCAGGTTAATCAGGAGAATCCCGATTTCTCCCCGATAATCTTCGTCAATAACCCCGGCGAGAACATGCAGGCTTTTTTTTGCTAAACTGCTGCGGTCTTTAATTAAACCGATAGAATCTTTAGGGAGAGCGATAGAAAAACCCGTAGGAACAAGAACTTTTTTCCCCGGTTTAAGGGTAATATTTTGGGATGTTCTTAAGTCAAGCCCATTTCCTTTATGGTAGGCAGGAAGAGGCAATTTAAATTTATTAATCCTTTTGATATAGAGAATTTCATCATTTTTTTGCATCTGGCAAAGCTTGTTTCCTGCTCAAACTAATCTTACCCTCATTAATTTTAATTACTTTAACTTTCACTTTATCTCCGACTTTAAGCACGTCCTCAACTTTATCGACATGTTTATGCTCAAGTTCCGAAATATGAATAAGGCCTTCTTGTTTGGGAAGAATTTCAACAAAGGCGCCGAAGGGCATAATCTTGGTTACTTTCCCGGCATAGAATTTGCCAACGGCTGCTTCTTCAACCAGGGCTTTAATTTTTTCCAAAGCTTCTTCTCCTTTTTTTTGCTCGGTAGAAGCAATTTTTACTTCTCCCTCATCGTTAACGTCAATTTTAGCTCCGGTTTCGCTGATAATTTTTCTGATGGTTTTTCCTCCCGGGCCAATGAGTAATCCAATCTTTTCCACCGGTATTTGTAAATTAATAATCTTAGGGGCATAAGGGGAAAGGGATTTTTGGGGCTGGGAGATGGCCGCGGACATCTTTTTTAAGATTTCAAGCCGCGCTTCTTTACTCTGAAAAAAGGCTTGCTTTAAAATTTCCTCACTGATTAAAGCGGATTTTACATCCATCTGAATGGCGGTAATTCCCTCGGAGGTCCCGGCAATTTTTAAATCAAGATTACCAAAATGGTCTTCTTCTCCGGCAATGTCCGTAAGAATTATTTTTCTTTCTCCTTCCTGAATAAGCCCCACGGAGATTCCGGCTACGGCAGAACTAACGGGAACGCCGGCATTCATTAAAGCCAAAGAGCCCCCGCAAACAGTAGCCATTGAGGAAGAACCGTTGGAGGAAAGAGTCTCGCTGACCACGCGAACAGTATAAGGGAAATCTTCTTCTGACGGCACCACGGCAGAAAGAGCCCGTTCCGCTAAAATTCCATGGCCAATTTCTCTCCGGCCAGGGCCACGGTTAGGGCGAACCTCTCCTACTGAGAAAGCAGGAAAATTATAGTGAACCATAAATCGCTTTGAGGATTCTTCGAAAAGAGTATCCATAATCTGTTCATCGCTGGTTGTTCCCAGGGTTACCAGAGCTAAAGCCTGCGTTTCTCCGCGGGTAAAGAGCGCTGAACCATGGGTGCGGGGCAAAAGCCCTATTTCACAGGAAATTTCCCGCAGTTGATTAGATTTTCGCCCATCCAGCCTTTTTCCGGTGTCTAAAATCAGTTTTCGGATTTTTTCTTTTTTAATTTCTTCAAGGAATTGTTTTACGGTCTTTTCTTCAAAGGAAGCAAATTTCTTCAAGGTTTCTGAAGAAAGGTTTCTCCAGAAATTATCTCTTTCCCCTTTCCCCGGGAAATTATAAGCGTCTTTTATTTTAGGAGAAAATTCTTTTTCCATTTCGGCCCATAGTTTGGGATTGCTTTCTCGGCAGGAAGGAATCCTCTTTTCTTTTTTACTTTCAAATTCTTTCTGGACGTTAACCAGCAGGCCAATTGATTTTCGAGCAAGAGAAATGGCTTCTAAAATTAAATCCTCAGATATGAAAGAACTCATTCCCTCAAGCATAATGATTGAAGTCTCGGTCCCCGCTACCACCAGATTAAGTTTACTTTCTTCTAATTGGGGGAAAGTAGGATTAATGATAAATTTGTTATCCGCATAACCTACCCTGACTACTCCGATCGGGCCAAGAAATGGAATTTTAGAAACGGACAAAGCGGTTGAGGCGCCAATGAGCGCAAGGATATCGGAGTCATTTTCCGTATCGGCAGAAAAAACAAAGGAATTGACTTGAATTTCATTTTTATAATTTTCGGGAAAAAGAGGCCTGATACTTCGGTCAATAAGGCGGCTGGTGAGAATCTCTTTCTCGCTGGGTCGTCCTTCGCGTTTAAAGAAACCGCCGGGGAATTTGCCTGCGGCGGAGGTATGCTCCCGGTAATCTACGAGCAAAGGAAGAAAATCCACCTCTTCTTTGGGCTCTTTTGAACCTACTACTGCGGTAAAGACAACCGTATCTCCATAACGAACGGTTACCGCGCTGTCGGCTTGTTTGGCAATGTTGCCGCTTTCAATACTTAAGGGCAAGTCGTTTATTTTGATTTCTTTTTTCATTTTCTCATTCCCATCTTCTTGATTATTTTTTCGTATCTTTCCAGACTTTCTCTTTTTAAATAATTGAGCAACTTTCGGCGCTTTCCGATGAGGATAAGTAAACCGCGCCGAGAACCATAGTCATTTTTTTGCCTCTTAAAATGCTCGCTTAATTCCTCAATCCTTTTAGTAAAAAGGGCAATCTGGACTTCCGGAGACCCGGTATCTTTTTCGCGGCGAGCAGCCTCGGCAATAATCTTATTTTTTGTTTCTTTATTCAAAGCCATATTTTCTCATTATACCACTTTTTTCATTTAAAAAATAACTGGAGGTTCTTCTTCCCCTTCTTTTACAAGGATATCTCTTGATAATTTAGAACCATTTCCTGCCTGGTCATAAGCTCTAACATAAAGAGTATATTCCCCTACCTCTACAGAGGTGGTATCAAAAAAGGTAGCATAGACATTATCTATATCATATTTAGCATCGCTTTTATATATTCTCTCCCCTGGTAATTCGTAGGGAGTATCATCCGGTTCTCCAAGCCAGAGTTCTGCGATACTCAATCCGGAACCTGCTCTCCCATCTGTGGCTGAAAATTCAATATTTATTGTCCCCTGGACTTCATAGCGTCCTTGCTGATTAAGCTCAATTATTTCTCCTCCCTCATCCTTGAGACAAATCTCACTGATTTCAGGAGGGTCTGCTTTTGTTCTCTCTACAAAGAGAGGAGAATTCATTTGCTTTAAGGGACTAAGTGAGCGCCAGGTATCTCCAGGAACGAGGTCTATCCCAACTTGCTCGTAACAATATTCTACGAGACCATCGCAACGGAATGAGTCATTCCATCCTATAGGAGAGCCAGGGTTTTTATAGCCCCAGAAGAGATGATAGCGAGCTCTCAATTGCTCCCTTGCTGTTTGCACAATCTTTTTTCTCTGGAGAGCACTTAAATTGGCTCTCCGAACTCCCCAGAATTCGGAACCCCAGGCCAGAAAACGTTGTATATCACTTGCTCTTACACTACGAATCCTATAAGATTCGTGAGTACGTTCGTTGTAGCCCTTATAGCAAAGAGCTTCAATAGTAGTATAGTGGAGATGATGGTGTTTACCGGGGTCTGGCTCCATACTCGGTGGTAGATACGGAATATCTACATAAGGCTCTATATGCCATTGATATGGCCAGCCGTAGAAAATCCCGGTATGCCCAAGCCATTTCGTAATAAGTGCTGTGCCTCTACAATATACAACATCCCCTTTTTCAAAAACTACCACATGACCATCATATATTAATGGTTCATCTGCATAAAGAGGTTGGTATAAAAGACAAAAACCTAAAGCAAGCAGTAAAAATAGCCTAATTTTTTCCATTTTCTTTTCCATAATTTTCCTTCAGTTAACCGCTGAACCAAAAAAATTTTTTGAGAATTCTTTCCTCTGTGCCATCACTATTAATTATACATATCCAATCAAAACCACAAAATTCTATCATTATACTTATACTATGATCCATTTCAAAAATTATCTTCTTTCCGTCTTGGCGCCATTGGCAGTTTATAGCTGCTCCTTTCTGGGGATAGACAGGAAAGACAAGTTGTTTGATATTGGTAATTCCATCGTCATATTCTCCTTTTTTGCGGATCATTTCCTCTATTTCCTTAATCCGTATACTATTCTTCTCATTTCCGAAAACAATCTTCTTACCATCCGGAGAAAGTCCTAACCAGGGATTGGGAATTTGTTCTCCCAGGAATTTTTCCTCTCTCTTTTCAAGGTCATAAACAAAGGTTCCAATACGATTTTCCCACACACCGGTGAAAGAATCTCTATGCCTCCCTTCTTCGCGATTAGACCAATAACTAAGTTTTTTCCCATCAGGAGACCAGGATATATCCATGCCGTGTTTAGCTTTAGCAATTAGCTCTTTTGTCTTTGTTTTTAAATCCATTATTACTAATCCTTCCTTTTCTTTAGATGATAGAAAAGCAAGTTTTTTCCCATCAGGAGAGAGAGCAAGACCGCCATCCCAGCCTCCTTTTTCACCGGTTCTCCTACACTTTCCTGTGCTTAAATCTAAACTACAAATATTGTCTCCAAATCCACTGAAGAAAATCTTCCCGGTTAGACCCATTCTCTGAATTTTTTTACATCTTATCCAGTCTGAGGCCAGAAACACAAATCTACCTATTATTCCTAATAGGAGAAGGCAGATAACTACTTTTTTCATTCTTCTCATCCCTGGTATTCCTCTCCGGTTAATTCCTTATAGGCTTGCTTTAATTTCTTCTTCCCCCAGGTATCTTCTTCCTCTTCTATAGCAGAAGCGATGGATTGTTTTGCTCTTAAATCCCCTATCTTTGCCAGAGAATCTGCCGCATATATTCTTATCAGTCCTTTTTTATCTAAAATCTGGATGAGAGCATCTACTGCAGAGAGGTCTTTTATCATTCCTAAACCAATGGCAGCATTATTAACTACATACTCGCTTTTATCATTCAGGGCCTCTATCAATGCAGGTACGCCATTACTTATTTCCAGGGAACCTATCCATATAGCGGCCCTTCCCCTGAGAGTTTCATTAGAATCATTCTTCAGTAAATCTGTAAACTTAGTTAGAGCTTCTGCTACTTTGAGGTGGGCTAAAGCAGCCCCTGCGCTCATACGAACTCCATCGCTCTCATCACTCAGAAGATTTAAGAGGATAGGGATAACTTCTTCTCCTCCTAACAAACCTAACCCTGAAGCAGCACTCTCCCGTATTGTCTCATCAGAATTTTCCGTAGCCTCTATTAAAGAATTTAGCGCCTCTTCATCTCCTATTTCCCCTAAGGTAAAGGCTGCTTCTGCTCTGATATGAGAATCTTCTGCTGTATCTTCTAACACTTCTATCAGAGGTTCTACAGTATCTTTATCTTTTATCTCTTCTATTATTTCTAGTATCATTTTGCGGAAGATGGGTTCTTTCTCTTTATCTTTAAATGCTTCTATTAATTCAGGAGTTGCTCTTGAGCCTTCTTGTCTTAAAGTCTCGGCATAGGTGTAAATGTCTGCCCAATTTCCTGCTTCAAGTGCTTTTTCCATTTCCTGGGTATATTTTATTTTTACAGTGATTGTGCAGGAGTTACTTCCAATTATACTTCTTTCCCTAATTCTCTCGATAGAAGATTCTATTCTTTGAATAATTCTCTGATAAATAGCGATTATTCTATCTATACATTGTTTCTCTCTTTCCTTTTTGACTTTCTCTTTTAATTTTTTTAGCCATTCAATCTTTTCCTCAAATCTTTGTTTTATTCTCTCTAACTTCTCTATGCTTTTTATCCCTTCATAGGAGCGGACAGTAACCGAGAGAGTGTAATTTCCCAGTTCAATGAGTTCGGGAGTAGTGTAGATATATATACCTTCAGCAATCTGGGTAAGGGTTACTGATTCATCAGGGAAGGTAGCCTCTATCTGTTCTGGCCTTATCATCACCGGTTTACCATCACGATTCATCTCTATAGTAAAGAAGGCTTTCTCTTCTACTCCATATACTTCTTTGTCAGGAGTAATGGTAATTTCTATTTCTCTGGTCCATGGATTGGCAGCAGTGGAAAAAGAGCTTAATAGGAGCAAAGACAAGAGACTAACTAATCCAACTTTTTTTATTGCAATCATTTCACTTCTCTCCTTTTAATAAATCCTCTACTTCAAGGAGAGTTTCAGATTCTTTCTCATCGATAATGTCATTTTCAGACAAGAAGGCAATGTCATCTTTGGCTAAAGGTTGAATATTGGCAGGCATCGGTTTCTCACTGGCCAGTGTGGCGATAGTCTCTGCATCTTCTTTAGAGAGAATAATCTTGTTTTCCGGAAAGGTTTCCTTCTCCATAATTGTCCTTTCTTTCTTCAAAGGAGAGATGGCTGCAGGGCTTTGTTTTTTAGAATCAATGCTTAACCAGAGAGCAAGACCTATTCCGACAACGGCAATCAAGAGAAATGGTATCAATTTGGTTTTTGTTTCTTTATTCAAAGCCATATTTTCTCATTATACTATATTATTTTTTTTTAGTCAACTCTACACAATTTCCTTACCTTCACTTGATTAATCAAAGCGTAAATATTCAGTCAACCCCCTCTACGGATTAACTCCTCTTATCCAGGTAGTTATCTATTATCTGTTTTAATCTACAAACCTTTTTCATATAATTTTTTCACGTAGTTGCCACGCCTGAAATAGTCACGATATTCTCGCTCATGATTTGCCAAAACATATTTCAGGTAATTTCTATTCTTTTCAATGGCCTCCTTATATAAATCCCTATTTATGTTCCAGCGCTTTTTAAAATGGTAAATCATGTATTTATTCACGCTACCAAGTTCACCGGCAAGTCTCTTTTTTACCATATCATAGAAGCCCAGAGTTTTCTTAAGCAAATCCAGTTCACTGGTGTAATCGGCAACATTTCCCTCCCTGAACTCATAAAATAGAAAGAGCAGTTTTTCCAGATAGGTACGATCTGCCATTTGGCCCAGAAGATCGGCGGTGCCAAGCATCTTGCCCAGAAGTTCAATCTCCCCTGACTTAAATCGGATTTCGTTGATCCTTGTATTAAGGTTTGTGCAATAAAGAATATCGCGGCAGTTTTTAAAATCCTCTCGGGAAAAATTCTTTTCCGCGAAATATTTATCTATGAACTTAATGCTGCGTCGGGTGTGGACAAGCGTATATTTGGCGCCAGTACCTGATTCATCATCCAATGTCTGGATGTACCCTATATCGTGAAGTAGGGAGGTGATTAGCCCCAGGGTTACATTCTTCGGGCAGAGAGTTTCTCCCCGCAGAATTGCTCCATGAATCAGTTTTATCATAGCCAGCATAGTATCCGTGGCATGTTTCAGATCGTGGTATACGGTATTGCATTTCTGGTATCCAGGGTATTCTCCCCGGAAAAGCTTTACCACATCTCTGAACACACGGTTCACTGGTCCAAGGTCAAATTTCGGAAATACCATAAAAACAATGGTCTTTACCTCGTCGAGAACAGCCTGAGAATTTTCCGTGCTTACAAGTTTTGAGATTTGAGCTCCTCTCATTTTACATAATATTTTCTTCTTTTATGAATTATACCCCCCCTCCTCACATCCTCCCCCTCAAGGGGGGAGGAAAGAGGTGGGGGTAACTTTGAAATTCCATGCAATGAATTATTAAGATTAAATAGGGCGAAGGAATAATCAAAATATTCCTACTTTTAGTTTAAAACTAATTTCTATTTTACCATATTTGAAAGGACCGGAGGTGTTACCTATGTATCTCATCTTTTGCACTGGTTCTTTTCACGCTGGCAAATAAGTGTGTTAGGAATGAATTTCTGGAAGAGTGACTAATGCTTTCTGCCCAATGTCTTTTCGGAAGTATGCGCCATCGAAGTTGATTTTCTCAACGGCCTGGTAGGTATTGCCAATTGCCTCTGCAACGGTTTTGCCTATTCCCGTAACTCCCAACACTCTGCCTCCGTTGGTGAAGAATTTGTCTCCTTCCCTCTTCGTGCCGGCATGGAATACCAGGATATCTTTCATTTCCCCGGCCTCGCGAAGACCGAAAATTTGTTTGCCCTTTGAGTAGTTGCCCGGGTAACCTCTTGAAGCCAAAACCACACAGAGGGCTTTTCGGGAATCCCAATTTACTTTTATTTTATTTAAATTTCCGCTAATCACCGCTTCTATTATTTCCACTAAATCATTTTTTAGCAGAGGTAAAATCGCCTGGGTTTCAGGGTCCCCGAACCGCACGTTGAATTCCAGAACTTTCGCTCCTTCCTCGGTAAGCATAATTCCGAGGTAAAGGACCCCTTGATAAAGGATATCTTTATTTCTCAAACCTGAAATTACCGGCTTGGCAATTTGGTTGATAATCTGGGAGAAAAGTTTCTCGTTTATAATCGGTGTTGGAGCGATTGCCCCCATTCCTCCGGTATTCGCTCCCTGGTCCCCTTCGCCAATCTGTTTATGGTCCTGGGAAGCAAGCATGGGCAGAATGTTTTCGCCGTCGGTGAAAAGAATAATCGAAGCTTCCTCGCCTTTTAAACATTCTTCAACTACTATTTTGTTTCCGGCTTCTCCGAAGACTTTTTTCACAAAAATTTCGTTGAGGGCTTCGCTTACCTCTTCTTTATTGTGGCAAACAAAGACTCCTTTCCCCGCAGCTAATCCGTCAACTTTAATTACTCCGGAAAAGCCATTTTTCTCCAAATAAGCAAGAACTTTTTCGGGAGCGTTAAAGATTGAGAATGCTGCGGTGGGAATAGCAAACTCCCTCATAAATTCTTTTGCAAAAACTTTGGAAGATTCTAATTGAGCTGCTTTTTGAGACGGAGCAAAGATTGGCAGTCCTTCCTTGCGAAAAAAGTCTCCAATACCTTTAGACAAAGGTGCTTCCGGTCCGACAATGGTTAAATCGATATTCTTCTTTATCACAAAAGAAGATAAAGCTTTGATGTCGGTGGGGGAAATATCCTGGCATTTTGCCAGGTGGGAAATACCGCCATTGCCGCCGGCGGCATAAATTTCTTTTACCCTGGGGCTCCGAGATAATTTCCAAATAATGGTATGTTCTCGTCCCCCGTTACCGACCACCAAACATTTCATATAGTATGCTTAAATTAATTAGACACTGATTTTCACTGATAACACAAATTAAAAGATAATATTCACCACGAAATCACGAAATAAACAAGAACACGAAAGAAAATAGCAACCACGAATTTCTCGAATTGCGCGAATTATTAAAGAGTAATAAAAAAAGAATAAAATTTTAAATTTTTAATTCGATTAATTCGCGTAATTCGTGGTTAGGATAAAAGATGAATGAAGTGAAGAATCTCATGAGACCCTTCATTGACATTCAGGGTGACACTTCGTGTCAGTTTTTAATTAGAGAAATTCGCGTAATTCGTGGTTAAAGTATTTTGTAGTTTTTCGTGCTTTCGTGTCTTCGTGGCAATCTTTGTCCTTTAGCTCTATAGTTCTAATCAGTGATAATCTGTGTCAAAAGATTTTTTAGTTCTTGCTTTATTCGTGTTAATTCGTGGTTACTTGTTAGTAATAAAAAAATTCGTTTTTTCCGGCAATTCTTGGGTGAAAAAACGGGCTTTTTCCTGACTCTTGAAATTGCCTATCCTTACTTTGTAAATCCAGGGTTTATCTTCGGTTTTTTTAAGGAGATAAACATCATATCCCTTTTTTTGAAAATCTGTAGCTAAGTTTTTTGCTTTGGTCAAATCAGTGAAAGCGGCAATCTGAATGGAAAAACAACCTTCTTTTTCGTTAATAATCTGATTTGATTTTTCTCCCTCACAACTTAAAGGGTAAAGCAGCCGCACTTTTTTAAACTGTTTTAATGCTTCTTCTTCCTCTTTATTTTGCAGATAAGCCATTGCCAGTTTAAAAAAAGCAAGATGGTGGATTGAGCTTTTGGGATATTCTTTTATTATTTGCTGGTAGGCTCTAATTGCTTCTTCAAAATTTTTGGATAGAAAAAAAACTTCTCCCAGAGCGAATTGTGCCCAGTCAAAAAAAGTGTTTTCGCCATAAGCAAAAACTTTTTTTAATTCTTTCTCGGCTTCTTTGTATTGACCGAGTTTTAAGCAACAGATTCCGATGCGATACTGAATGAAATCCGTTTTTTGAATAGTAGTCTGGTAACCTTCCAGAGCGCCGGAATAATCTTCTTTCAGAAAAGCAACATCCGGGTCAATTTCCCCCGCACTTCCGGAAGTAAGAAGAACAAAAATTGTCAGGGGAATACTGAAGAGGAACTTACTCACCTACTTTTTCTCCGTCCTTTTCGCCAATTCTTCTTCTAAAACTGCAATTACTGGATTGACGTTTTTTCCCTCTGAAGGCTTACTTTTGGTCTGCAATTCGCGAGCCTTTTGAGCCAGGTCTACGACAATAGCATAAAGATTCTCTTCCGGATCGAGTTTATCGATCAATTCACTAATTTTCATCTGGTTAATATTCTACTACTTTTAAAACTATTTGACAAGATATACTTAAAAGGTTAAAATATTGAAAGATGAAAATGAAAGAGATGAAAGAAAATGCCAAAAGGATTGAGAAAATTATTACGCTTCTGCAAAAAAGAATTGAGAAAAAGATTTTTTCGGAATTGAAGAAAGGTAAGATTAATATTCCCCAATTTCATATTTTAGAAATACTTCGTGAGGAAGGGGAGCGGACAATGGGGCAATTAGCAGAGCGGCTTTACATCACTACCAGCGCAGTTACTAATTTAGTTACCAAATTACTCAGGCATAATCTGGTTAATCGAAAACACTCTCTTGATGACCGCCGTCTCATCCTAATCAAGATTACCGAGAGAGGAAACAAAATTGTAGCCAGTGTTTGGGAACAGGTTTATGGATTTTTTAATTCTCTTTTAGCCGAGTTTAATCAGGAAGAGAAAAAACTCTGGAGAAAACTATGGGAAAAAGTTTATTCCTCCTTGGAGAAAAAATGAAACCAATTTTTGAAATTTTACCAATCTTTATTATTCTCATCAATGCAAATCTTTTTGCCGAAAAATTAAGTTTAGAAGAATCTTTGGATATTGCCCTTAAAAATAATCAGGAAATTTATCAGGCAAAGGAAAAGATTGAAGAGGCAAAAGCGAAGAAGAGAGAATCCTTTACCTCTTTTTTGCCGGCAATAGGCAGTTCCTCTACATTTACACAACTTGATGCAGAGACCAAATCCTACAGTGTAACGTTAACCGACCAGGAACTATATGACCTTAACCTGAATTTAAAACAACCTTTATTTACCGGGGGAAAATTAAGCGGTCTTTATCGCCAGGCAGAAGAGGCAACAAAGCTCGCAGAAGAGAATTATCGCAGAATAGAAATTGAACTTATCTTTAAGATAGGAAGGGCTTACTATAATGTTTTAAAAGCAGAAAAGATGCGTGCCGTGAGTGAAGAAGCGGTAGAGCAAATTAAGGCACACCTGAAAGTAGTGGAAAATTTCTACAAAGCAGGAATGGTGCCCAAGATAGATTTGCTGAAAGCAGAGGTGCAATTATCTGATGTTAAACAGAAGCTGGTAGAGGCGGAAAATGGACTGGAGCTAGCCAAGGCATCTTTTAACAATCTCCTTAACAGAACTTTATCGGCTTCGGTAGAACTTGTTGATGTAGTGGATTATCAGAAAGAGAAAGAATTTAACTTAAACGACTGTGTGGAGAGGGCATTGAAAGGACGTTCTGAATTGAAAACCCAAAAAATTGTCTCAAAAATGGCAGAGGAAGGTTTAGGGATTGTTAAAAGCGATTATCTGCCTGCAATCTCATTGATTGCCAATTATGACCAGAGAAAGGGCTCGGAAATTCCGATTGACAAATGGCACGATAGTTGGAATGCCGTAATCGCCTTTGAGCTTGACATCTGGAACTGGGGAAGAACCAAAGAGAAGGTCCGGCAGGCAAAAAGCGTAATCAACCAGAATCGGGATGCTCTTTCCCTGCTCAAGGACAACATTGAACTGGAAGTGAAAAATGCTTTTCTAAATTTACAAGCCGCAGAAAAGAAGATTCTTGTCGTGGAGAAAGCGGTGGAACAGAGCCGGGAGGGTTCACGAATGACCGAGTTAAGATTTAAGGAAGGGATGGCGACGAATACCGATGTCCTGGATGCGACAACCTTACAGAGTCAAGCAGAAACCAATTACTATCAGGCATTATACGACTGGTATATCGCCAAGGCGGACTTAAAAAGAGCGATGGGAGAAAAATGAAAAAAAAGATAATTATTCTTTGTTTAGTGGTAATTATCCTTTTAGGTGGGATAGGATACAGAAAATTCAAACAAAGAGGAGTTGTTAAAGAAAAAGAAGGAAACGCAGAAGAAATTTTTCCTGTAGAAATATGTCCGGTAGAAAGAGGAATAATCCAGAAGGTTATCTCCTTAAGCGGCGATGTTTTTCCCGAAAGTGAAGTCACTCTATTCTCCAAGGTCACCGGCACAGTGGAAAAAATTTATGTTGAGGAAGGAGATCGGGTAAAAAAGGGTAAATTTCTCGTTAAAATTGATGACCGAAATCTTCAGCTTCAACTCCGCAGCGCTGAAGAATCGCTTAAACAAACAGAAATAAATTTAGCCAATATTAAAAAGAATTATACCCGGATGGAGAATCTCTTTAAAGAAGAAGTTATTACTCCCTATGAGATGGACCAAATTCAGGCAAAAAAAGAGGCAGCAGAAGCCCAGAGAGAACACCTAAAGGCGCAAGTAGATTTAGTAAAAGAAAATTTGTCCGATTGTAAAATCTATTCCCCTCTCAATGGAATAATAAATAGACGATTCCTGGACCCCGGAGAGTTAATTACCGCCAGTTCAATGGCGAAGAATGACCCTCTTCTCTTAATTCAGGATTTAAGCATAGTCAAGGTAAAGGTTGCCGTTGGAGAAAAAGAGTTGGGAGAGATAAAAAGGGGGCAAGAAGTTAAAATAAGGGTAGATGCCTATCCCGAGAGAATATTTTCCGGTAAGGTCTCAAAAATTGGCTCATTTATTGAACCTTTAAGCCGAACCGCCGAGGTAGAGATAAAAGTTAATAATCCCAATTATCTTTTAAAGAGTGGAATGTTTGCTCGGGCAGAGATAGTTACTGCCGAGAAAAAGGATGTTTTGCTTATTCCCAATGATGTAATATCAGAAAAGGGAGAGGAAAAAATAGTTTTTATCATTGATAATAACACCGCCTACATCAGGGAAGTAAAAACGGGGCTCAAGGATTGGGAAAAAACAGAGATTGTTGGGGGCTTGCAGGAAAGCGATTTAGTGGTTACCGCGGGTGCTCAGCGGCTGAAAAACGGGGTTAAAGTAAAAATAATAAGATGACTATATCAGAATTTGGTATAAAGAAAAAGATTACCACCTATATGGTGTTTTTGGGATTGGTTCTTCTGGGGTTAATCTCCCTTTTTAGATTGGGTCTGGATTTAATGCCGGATATTGAGATACCCTCTATTATGGTGATTACCACTTATCGCGGGACAGGTCCCGAGGAGATTGAAACATCCATCACCGAGCCGATAGAAGCGCAAATGGCAACGGTCTCCAATCTTGATACATTGGAGTCATCTTCCAAGGAAGGGGCCTCTATAGTCACATTAAAGTTTGACTGGGGAACAAACTTGGAAGAAGCCGCAAATGAGGTCAGGGATAAACTTGGGCTGGCAGAATCTCAACTTCCTGAGGCAGCGGATAAACCATTTATCTTTAAGTTCAATATGGCGATGATACCTATTTTGATGATTGGGGCAAATGCTAAAGAAAGTTATCCCAAACTTTATGATTTGCTGGATGATGAAGTCAAGAAACCTCTGGAAAGAATTGGTGGGGTGGCAAAGGTTGATATTCACGGCGGCTTAGAGCGTGAAATTCAGGTCTCCTTAAACCGGCAAAGGTTAGAGGCCTATCAAATCCCCCTCTCCCAGATTGTAAGCAGTTTACAGGCGGCTAATTTAAGCTGGCCCGGTGGCCATTTAAAAACCGGGAAACTTGACTATCTGGTGCGCACCCCGGAGGAGTTGAAGATTTCAGAGATTAGAGATGTAATGATTGGAAATTATCATGGAAATCCTGTTTATTTAAAAGATATCGCGGAGGTTTCCGATACCTTTAAGGAAAAGAGCGGGGAAGTTTATATTAATCAGCAACCCGGAGTAATGCTCACTGTCTCCAAACAGTCAGGAACAAATACTGTCCAGGTTGCAAACAAAGTTCTTAAAGAACTTCCATTATTGGAGAAGAATCTACCTCCTGATGTTAATCTGCAGACAATTTATGATAGTTCAAATTACATCAAACTTTCTGTCGCCAATTTACGCAATACCCTTCTCATTGGAGGAATTCTGGTTATTTTGATTATTCTTTTTTTCCTGGGGAGTTTCCGCAGTGCGCTGATTGTTGCGGTTTCCATTCCGATTAGTTTGATTCTTACCTTTATTTTAATGTCCGGGGCTGGTTTTACCCTGAATATGGTTTCCCTTTCCAGTTTGGGTATTGCCATTGGAATGGTTGTGGATGCCGCGATTGTTATTTTTGAGAATATCTTCCGGCATCGGGAAAATAAGGAAGGAAAAATTGAGGCGGCTATTTCTGGTGCCAATGAGGTAGGAACAGCGGTAGTTGCCTCCATTGCCTCCATCATTGCCATCTTTGTTCCTTTATTCTTTATCGGTGGCTTTGTGGGAATTATGTTTCATCAATTGGCTCTCTGTATTACCTTCACCCTTTTTGCTTCTGTCTTAACCGCTCTCTTATTGATTCCCCTGCTTACCACCAGGTTTTTGCATACAATAGAGGAAGAAAAGGGGGTTCTGTCACGTTTTTTCAGAGCAGGTGAAGGTTTCTTCCGTCGTTTAGAAAGAATCTATCAGAATTTCCTTTCCTGGTCTTTGGCCCATAAGAAAAGGATGGTTTTCATATCCAGTGGAATTTTTCTGCTGGGTTTGCTTTTAATCCCTTTAGTTGGCACTGAATTTATTCCGGAGATGGACCAGGGGATGATGATGTTTAATATTGAACTTCCGGTAGGGACAAGGTATGAAAAAACCGGCAAAGTGGCTAAAGCCGTGGAAGAAATTATAAGACAGAAGGTTCCCGAAAAAGAAAGTACCCTGGTCCGTTGGGGAAGGTCATCAGAGAAAGGTGGTATGGGAACTTTAATGGGTCAGGAAGAAATATCCAGCACCGGTATGGTGATGATTAAACTGGTGGATAAGGCAAAGAGAAGGAGAATCGATAAGCAGATTGGGCAATCCTTAAAGCCGCTTTTTAATTTCCCTGAAGGTGAGGTGCGCTACCAAACCGAGGATCCGATGGCATCTATGGTCTTTGGCGGAAGACCCTTAAGCTTAGAGATTCGGGGGCATAGTTTAGAAGAAGGCAAAAAACTGGCAAAAGAGGTCGCAAAAATTCTTGGTAAGATTAAAGGGGTTAGTGATGTAGAAATTAGCAGGAAGGAAGGAAGTCCTGAATTAAGGGTCTATATTGACCGAGAAAAGGTCTCCCATCTGGGTCTTTCCGTCTTTGAGGTTGCCAAAGCTATTGAGACCGCAATTGCCGGGACTGTCGCTACAAAATACCGGGAAGGTGGGGAAGAATACGATATCCGGGTAAGGGTTTCTGAAGAAGGAAGAAAAAAACCTGAGGATTTAGCTGGTCTCATTTTACCTACGCAAACCGGAGGAAAGGTTCGGCTTTCCGAAGTGGCGCAAATAAAGGAGGAAACCGGCCCAACAGCAATTGCAAGAAGAGACCAGGAAAGAATTATTGATGTCAGCGGGGAAATTTACGGACGTGATTTAGGTAGCGTGGCAGCGGAAGCAAAGGGAAAATTCAAAAATTTAAAGATTCCCACGGACTTTGGTTTAAGTTTTAAGGGCGGGAGGGAAGAACAACAGAAATCCTTCCAGGCCTTAGCAATGGCCATGCTTTTAGGGGTGGTCCTCGTCTATATGGTAATGGCAAGTCAGTTTGAATCCTTACTTGACCCTTTCATCATTATGTTTGCTTTACCCTTTGCGATGATTGGTGTGGTTTGGACATTACTTTTGACCGGACAAACCCTCTCTTTGCCTTCTTTCTTGGGACTGGTAATGCTGGGAGGGATTGTAATGGAGAATGGGATTGTGCTGATTAGCTATATTAACTTGATGCGGAGGGAAAATAACCTTTATGAAGCAATCAAGATTGGAGGAAGCCGGAGATTGCGGCCAATTTTAATGACCACTTTTACAACTATCTTTGGCCTCCTTCCTCTTACTTTGGCTCGGGGGGAAGCAACGGAATTCTTCAAGCCATTGGCGATTAGCGTTATTGGAGGGCTTTTTGTAGGAACTTTTGTTACCCTCCTTTTCATCCCCACCCTTTATGCTATCTTTGAGGAAAGAATAAAGGGGTCAGGTCTCAACAATTGACAGAACTCCCCCCTATAACCCTATAATGCTAAAATTCAGAGTAATAGTGAACGCCGTGTCGGATTAATGTAGCGGTGCGATTTATCGCACAAAACAGTCGCATAAATGCGACCGCTACAGGTTCACTTAAAACGGTATGTCAATGACAGAAGAATTTCCGCTCCTGAGAATTTTTAAAGACAAAGACTTTCTCCCGGGTTGGGCAACTTTTTCCTCTATTTCCTTAACTATCTTTTGAAATTCTTCCTCAGGAGAGTCCTCCACCCCCATTATTACATCTAAAAATTTAATTCCCGCTTTATCAACAGGGCTATCCACAGCAACCGATGTAATCAAAACGCCGACCCCCGGTTGAAGATTAAGCGCTCCCGATTGTTCGGCAGTAAGTCTCCCAGACATAAAACCCAGTTTAGGTGTGCTCGAGAAGTTAAAATTTGATAATGTGGCAATGCTATTGGCAAGTTGCCAGGCAGATTTTTGATTTAAAATCCTTAAAAAGATTGGTTTCCCATTATCCTTTAGAAAAACTGTTAAACCCCACTTATAATCTCTGTTTAGTATAGGCAAGTATCCTAACTTCAAACCGCTCACTTCGGAGAAGGGGATAGTTAAACTATCCTTATGCTCTTGTGTTTGTTGGTGAGTTTGGTAAGTTCCGCTGTAAGTTGGCACATAATTCCAACCGGCAAAAAATCCGCCGTAGGAAGGGGTATAAGTTTGGTACTGCGTAGTTTCGGTCCATTCCCACTTTGCCCTTAAACCATAGCGGTCCGCATCAAGAGAGGAAAATAGTACTCCGGCATTCCACTCAACAAAATTTTTCTCAAGATTTTTAATCGTGCCAATCGCCTCTTCAGCGGAAGGTATTTTCTCAGGAGTATAATAATACCATTGATAGTTAGTATCAAGAGATGGCCAAATAGACTTAATAGGTTTGGGAGCGGATGAGTTGTAAGAAGTGGTGGCACATCCGGCAAAAAACAGAATAAAAATACCTAAAACAGCCCCTAAAATACATTTAGTCTTCACTATTACCTCCTTTTTTAATTTTTTTTCTTTTTTTGATATCCTTTAAGTAATTTATTCTAACTTCAAGATGTGCCCTCTCCTCAATCAGGGGCAAAATCTCTACTGTCCCCCTTCTTTTAAGTCATAGGTATTTTTCCGAAACTTTATGAAGATCTTCAATAAATTCTGGATTAACCTGATAACCTAAACTCTGTGCTTTATAAACATCATCCCAGGCCTTATCGTATTCTTTCTTGTAATAATAGGCATTTCCTCGGTTGTTATAAGCTAGTGCATAGTCTGGATTAATCTTTATTGCCCGGGTATACTCAGAGATAGCCTTATCGTATTCTCCCTTGTAATAATAGGCAAGTCCTCGGTTGATATAGGCGTCTACATCCTTTGGATTAATCTTTATTGCCTGGGTATAGCAGTTAATTGCTTCATCATACTTTTGTTGTTTGTAAGCATTAACTCCTTGGTCAAACCATTCCTGCGAAGTAAAATTTGACTTCTCTTCTGCAAAAGCAAAACTGCTTACCAACATCAAACCTAAAACAACCCCTAAAATACATTTAGTCTTCACTATTGCCTCCTTGTTTAAATTTTTGTATGGAATTTCAAAGTTTAGTTCGCCAGTGAAGATTGGGCGGGCGGCTACAATATCAACTGGTTTGTAGCTGCAAAGCGAAGCTTTGCCTAACTTTCTTTATTGTGCGATAAATTCCGCTACCCGACTATCAACTTTCTTCAGTAGGGAATTGCGCTACTAATCTATCTGCTTACTTCAGTAGTAATATGCGAGAAGATTAACTTCTTGAAATTACTGACAGCAACTATGCGGGAAGAGTAGCTTCGTAGGAAATTACTGACAGCAACTCGCATCGCTACAGTAGCGGTCGCATTTATGCGACTTTCTTTTATTTCAGCAAACCTTTCAGGTGCTTCACGTAAGCCCCCGCCCCACCCGGGCGATAACCGGTCTGGGCGATGACTTTGCCGCTGGCATCCAGGAGCAGGATGGTCGGATAACCTTTGATGTCATACGTCTTAAACAACTGCTCGTTCTGCGCCTTCACTTCGGCCGCAAGTTTTTTCCCACGCTTACCCGGGAAATCGGCCAGAAACAAGACCAGATGGTCCTTGGCATACTCCTTGAATTCATTTTGAGAAAAGACTTCCTGGTCGAGCTTGATGCACCAGCTGCACCAGTCGGACCCGGTGAAGTCGATCAGGATTGGCAGTTTCTTTTCAGCTGCTTCCTCCTTGGCCTGGTTAAAATCCGTCAGCCACTCCTCGCCCGCCAGGGCGGAGAATCCGAACAGGCCGACCAGCATCAATCCCATCATTAGTCCTTTTATCAATACTTCCTTATACCTTCTCATCCTCATACCCCACCCCTTTTTTTCTTTAAATATTCTTTTTCCCAGATGGGCTCGGTTAATTCTCTATATTTTCGGTTATACTCAAGCATCTGACCCTGCTCAACAAATGAAAGGTAGGTTCTGGCTCCTTCATCCACCGGCTGTGCTCCGGCCTCTTTTACAATATCGTAGAAAACTTCTGCGTTATCGCGGATGATGCAGGGAGCTAAGAGATTGCCGCATTTCTCTTTGGGCTGGTCCATCCAATAGGAAGACTGCCATTTTCGGATTCCGGAGAAAAAAGGAGACTTAATCACATCAGTAAGGGTTTTTCCTTTCTTATAAACCTCGTAGATATTGCCATACTCTTTATCTACAAAAGGTATAAATACGCAGGGAGTGATGGTGCCATCCCACATGATATAGAAATAACCTCCTCCGCGAGCCGCCGCCATACAGCCATCGGAAGCAGTGCCTGAGTTCCAAAAGTCGGCAATAAATGTTTTTCTCTCTCTTACCCTTTTCCAAATTTTTTTATACATTTTTACCCTTTGTTCCGGAGTAACCATCAAATCCAGGGAAGGTTTTCTACCGATACACATATATTGAAAATACCAGCCATAGAAAGCTTTTTTCTCTTGGAAGAAAAAATCAATAAACTCGTCAGAGAGAAGAAGGTCGGCGTTGTGGGCGCAGGGAGTTACCGAAATGCCAAACATCACCCCGGATTCTTTTAGATTGTCCATCGCCCCCATTATTTTCTTCCAGGTTCCCTTTCCTCTTCTTTCGTCGGTTTCCTTTTCAAATCCTTCTACCGAGATAGCCGGACTAAAATTACCTAATTTAGCCAGTTCTTTAGTTTTTTCCTTATTGATTAAAGTTGCGTTGGTGTAAGCCATAAAATAGCAATCCTGATGCTTTGCTAAAATATCTAGAAGAGTCTTCCCATGACTTTTATACATAAACGGCTCTCCTCCGGAGATAACGAAGAAATGGGCGGAAAATTCTCTCTTCATATCCGAAATGATTTTATCAAAAATTTCGTAATCCAAAGCAGTTTTCGCGTAGACTTCTCCGGCATAACAACCGGTGCATTTTAGATTGCAGACATTAGTGGGAGAGATAGTGATAAAGAGCGGTGGTCTGAAACCGTGGATTTCCTTAAATTCTTCGCGGGTATGAATACCTTCTACGAGGATTTTAGAGAGAACTATTTGCTTCAATTTTTCCATACTTTCCTTGGACATACTGCCGGAAGAAAGAGCGTTCTCAATAGAAGCAAGAAGCGCTCTTCCCATGTAGAATCTATCCTCTTTAACCTTTTGTGGCCGGTTGGATTCTTTAAGAGACATCTGGTAAATAGCTTTTTCAATTGCTTTTATCAAGACCTTGCGAATTCTTGAATTTTTTAAACCTGTTTTTATCAGATAACTGGTAAACTGAGAAGCAGGGCCTTTCTCCATTATCGCCAAAATTTTCTTTTCCAGAATCATTTTTTTAGGTCAAATCTTTTCTTAAATACCCCGTCAACTTCGTTGCCACCCCTTTTGTGAGAAAAGGGGTTAGAATACCCCGTCAACTTCGTTGCCACCCCTTTTGTGAGAAAAGGGGTTAGAATACCCCGTCAACTTCGTTGCCACCCCT
>Ga0210054_1001076_pt1 | contig 23443 bp, 25 predicted proteins | sample CryGeymeta201516_FD_185470 | JGI IMG/M metagenome (GOLD analysis project Ga0210054, IMG submission 185470) | Groundwater microbial communities from Crystal Geyser aquifers in Utah, USA - Crystal Geyser metaG 2015-16 (SPAdes) (version 2) | ecosystem: Environmental > Aquatic > Deep subsurface >... | reverse complement strand
CTGTTCGAGATAGGCAACGCTGGCGCGCGGGCTGGCAACCGCAGCCAGGATCAGCCAGGGTTCCTCCAATTCTGGATTTTGGGACGCGGCAAGTTCCGCCCAACGGCGGGCGGTGCGCTTATCCCCTTCTCGCAGCGCGTCCTGGGCATTCCGGATGGCCTGGCTGGCCGTACTAGGGTCAGAAACCATTATCGAGAATCCTCGAAGCCTTTCCTGTAATCCAACAACGATTATACCCAAAATTCGCAATCACTTGATTCAACGGGGGATTTGTTCTATACTCAGTGTGCGCAGCCAGAAGACTGTAGATCCAACCTGGGATTTACCAATTGGTTTCCACTCATTAGAGAAAGACCGCTCGGACAATGAGCTACGTTATCGCATTATCCAACGAAAAGGGAGGCGTTGCCAAAACAACCACCTCGCTTTCCCTGGGGAGCGCCCTGGCAGGCATGAACCACCGCGTTTTGTTGGTTGACCTCGACTCACAAGCCGATCTGACCCTGGGCGCAGGCCTCTATCCTGACAAGGTGCCGTATGCCTCGATAGATATCCTCAGCCCGGGAATTACAAAAACCTTCAACGTTGTCAGCCTGTGCCTGTCAACCGAAGTGACGAATCTGGACATCATCCCCTCGAACGGCGACATGTTCTTCCTGGAACAAAAGCTGCCCTCCTTGAGCAAATCGCCGCTGACTTTGAGGCAATCTCTCCGGCCGCTATCGCCCCTGCCCTACGACTTTATTATCATTGACTGTCCTCCGGCGCTCGGCCCCCTGACGGTCAACGCGCTGGCCGCCGCTGATCTCCTGATCATTCCTACGCAAGCCGAGTATTTCTCCGTCTATTCTTTGGGGAAGATGATGTCGCTGATCCGACACATTCGCAAAGAAATCAATCCGGAACTGGCCTACCGCATCCTCGTCACCCTCTTGGATCTCCGCAACAGAGTTCACCTCAATGTGTTGAACCACATCCAAAGAGTTTTCGGAGAAACTTTGTTCGAGACGAGGATCGAGATGGACACAAAAATACGCGAATCGCAAACCGAAGGGATCCCGATCATCAAATACATGCCCTCCACACGAGGTTCGATCCAGTATATGAGTTTAGCTCAAGAGTTATTGGAATATGTCGAAAAAGCTCAACAGCAAACGGCTCGAAGCGCTCTTCGATAACATCCCGATACCCAAGAGCGACCCTCTTGCCAAGGAGCAGGCGGTCGAACCATGCTCCTCATTAGATATTCCATCGAATGAGGCGCGCCCGGCACCCCCCGATTCGCAGCCGGTAAAACCCCAGGGGAACGTCGAACGAAGTTGTCCGCACATTGGACTGCCGAATGATCCTCAAACTTCTTTGACCTACCCGTCCGATTGGAATCTTTGCTATCGCGCTTCACCTGCAATCCCACCGAACTTCGAGCATCAAGGGTTCTATTGTCTCACAGGCTCGTATGCGTCTTGTCCATTCTTTCGCAAGAAACCGGATACGCCGCTGCCGGAATACATTCGCTTGTAATAATAATAGTGGAGAAATTTTTCCTGGTGCATGAGTTGCTCCCAAACGAAATACAGTATAATGATTTCAGCATGAGGTGATCTATGGAGCAGATTGTCATCCAAGTGAAAGATCAGCAAAAAGCACAGGCATTGGTGGATTTTTTGCAGACGCTCGATTTTATCGAAGCGGTCAAAAGCTCAAAAATGTTTAATATAAAGAAGAGTCAGCGGGCAAAAGAAGCCGATTTCTTTGCTCTGGCCGGCATGTGGGCCGGGCGTGACGTATCGCTGGATTCCATTCGGCAGAAAGCCTGGCCGGAGCGCTCATGATCCTATGCGATACAAACATCCTGATTGAGTTCTATAAGGACAACGCTGACGTTAAAGCGCTTATCAAATCCATTGGTGTTTCTAATTTGGCTGTCAGTGTTGTGACGGTGGGAGAACTCTACTTTGGTGCCCGCGATAAACGGGAACTCAGCAAGATTCGAAAGCATTTGGCCTTGCTAAAACAGGTTCCACTGGATACCGAATCCTCGCAACTTTTTCTCTCGCTTCTCGAAAAATACGTTCTCAGTCATCGGCTTAGTGTTCCAGATGCGTTGATTGCTGCCACGGCTATTCGGCAGGGGTTTCCTCTTTACACCTTCAATGTCAAAGATTTTTACTACATCCCTGACCTGGAACTATATCAAACCTGACCGAATTTCTCTCGTCCAATCCCTCCGCGTGGAATGTTTGCCACCGCACTTCGCTACAAAACTCACCGAAACAACAGACACCCGGTGCCTTTGATACACCGGGTGTCTGAACTTAGCCTATGGGGTGGCTGACGGGGCTTGAACCCGCAACATCTTGATCCACAGTCAAGTGCTCCGCCAATTGAGCTACAGCCACCACAATCAGTGATCAGTGATCAGTGATCAGTCACGAGCGGGGAGATTATATCATCACGTCCCCTGGCTTTCAAGGATTTGACGCACGGCGCGGGCTGTATCGGCGCGGAGAACAGTTTGTTGTGCGCTCGATTTCAGGTCTTTGATCGTCACCTTTCCAGCAGCGGCCTCATCCGGCCCGATGACCGTGACCAGGCGCATCCCCATCCGATCCGCGTACTTGAACTGCTTCGGCAGTTTGGCTGGCCCGGGGTAACAGACCACGTTCAAGCCGCCGGCGCGCAGCTCAGAGGCCAGCCTCAGGGATTCGCCGAAAAGCTCCTGGCTAAAGACCGTGACCAAAACCTCGGCCGGATTAACTTTCAATTCTTTTGGCAGCAGGCCGTATTTTTCCAACATCAGGGTGAAAACCACGTCGCCCATGGCGTAGCCGACCGCCGGCAGCCGGTCGCCGCCCACGTCGGCCAGCAGCCTATCGTACCGGCCGCCGCCCAGGATGGCGCGCTTGATGTCCCCGCCCACCTCCCAGGCCTCGAAGACGGTGCCGGTATAATAGGTAAAACCGCGCACAACGCCGGCGTCGAAGCGGACGTAATCGCTCAAGCCGAGGCTGCCAATCGCCTCGAAAAAGCGGGGCAGTTCAGCCGAGGTTTTCCACAGATCTTTATCCGCCAACATCGCCTCGACTTTCGACAATTGCTGATCGGAGAGGCCAAGCTCACGCGCATTGGCGCGCCAGGCCTCGGCTGACAGCTTGTCACGCCGGTCAATCCAGGCTGAGACAGCCGCGCGACTCTCTTGCGGCACCTCGAAGGCGTTCAATTGCGCATCCAGCAGGCGGCGGTCGCTGACCATGATTAGTGCTTCTTTGGGGGTCAGGCCAACCGTCTTGAAGAGCGTCGCCAGGACAGCCACATTTTCGGCATCCGATTCGGGTGAATTTGGCCCCAGCAGGTCCACGTTCCACTGGAAAAACTCGCGCGTGCGTCCCTTCTGAGGGCGCTCGTAACGCCAGAACGGGCCAAACGACCACCAGCGAAGCGGAAAAACCAGCTCGTTCTGCTTCTGCGCTACCATGCGCGCCAGGCTGGGAGTCAGCTCGGGGCGCAGGGTGATCATTTTGCCGCCCCGGTCCTCGAATACGTAGGATTGCTCTCTGACTATCTCTTCGCTCGATTTGGCGGCGTACAGCTCGAGGCTCTCCAGGAACGGCGCCTCCCATTCCTGGTAACCGAAAGATTCCGAAACCTGGCGCAAGAGGTCATACAGCCAGGTGCGGATGGTCATCTGCTCGGGGTAGAAGTCACGCGTGCCTTTGACAGGTTGAATAATGTTTTTCATAAATTCTCTTCACTCATCATCACTGCCCACATCCGGACAATGCTATACCGTAGAATCTGCCCCCTCACCTGCCACCACAAGTGCGGATTGGTAAACAGACTCTCCCAAATAGAATCCGGCAGTTTTGCGCAGAGCGTCAAGATGAGGCTGCAACTTCTCAATCACCCTCTTCGCTTTGGCTTCCAAAAGAACCCCAACAACACCTACAACGTGCAAACCGAAGCATTGGGCTGCGTGGCGGCCTTCTTTCTCGTCCAGCAGAACAATGTCAGCGCCAACTTCCAAAGCCAGGGCAATGCTTTCGGCTTCGCCTCTATCGAGGTCGCGGCGTAATGCTGCGACCAAAGTTTGATTTTGGACGCGGTGACGTTGTATCCAATCGGCATTTGCAACTTCATCACAGCCTGGCCAACACCTGCCCCAGGCATTCAACTCATCCCATACCCCCGAAGCGATATGCAATTCGCCGTATAAGCGTCGCAAGACCTCAAATTGCCCAATAGCAGCCAGGTTCGTCAACGGGGATGTATCGCTGACGACGATCATAGCCGCCCCATCGCGTGCAGTGTCGCTACATCCTCGCTCAAATCAGCCTCGTCGTAATGCGGCGCAATCTGGCGGGAGGCCAGCAACTGGCGAAATTCCCATAGCGATATTCCCGCTAACTCACGCGCCTTGCCCACCGACAACCGCCCTTGCACGTACAAGTACACCGCCAATTCCATCTTCAAATCGGCCAGCGTGAGGCGTGCCGAGTCCAAAATATCCTGGGATACTTCCAATGTCTGGATAGCGCTCATTTTTTATTATCTCCTATCTCACATTAACCAACCCTATTTTACCACCCCAACGGTACGGGCGAAGATAAATTCCTGTCTCCCTGTCTCCAGCCGGGAACGGTCTTACCAAAGACTTCAAACTGTTTTCATTGGCCTCGCGGAATCCCAATCTCGATCATCCCCTCCCGCACACGCACTGGATACGCAGGAATGTCCACGACCGCCGGCAAGCCCATCGTCTTGCCGGTGCGGATGTCGAAACGCGCCCCGTGCCGCGGACAAATAACTTCATCACCTTCCAAATCCCCGTCGCCGAGGGGACCGTTATCGTGCGAGCACAGGTCGGCAATGGCATACAGACTCCCGGCAACGTTGAAAATGACAATGGACTTATCTTCGATCGTCACGAACAACCTCCCGCCAGCCGGTAACTCACTGGCAGGGGCAATTTCAACAAATTCCACTTTCGCCGGGTCAAGCTGGGTGTAATCGAACATAGGCCTATCCGACTATCAAACTACAGGACTACTCGACCAACTCATCATTCGCCTCACCCAAGCCATACGCACCAGCCTTGAGCACCTTCAGCGAAAGCAGCGCGCACTTCAAGCGCACCGGGCCAAGTTCGATACCGAGCAAATCAAGCACATCCTGCTTTGTCAGGGCTTTGACCTCGTCCAGTGTTTTGCCGACGACGGATTCCATCAGCAGGTCCGCCGAGGCCTGTGAGATGGCGCAGCCGTGACCGTCAAAGGCGGCGGCGCTGACGCGGTTATCCCCGTCCAGGCGCAGGGTAACCGCAATGTGATCGCCGCACAGCGGATTATCGTCCTCGAAGGCGATGTCGTGCGGGTCGAGCCTGCCCCGGTAATGCGGTGTTTTGTAACGATCAATGATGACTTCGCGATACAGGTCGTCCATGTTTGCTCCTGTCATTGCGAGGGCGTCCTTTGCCCGCCTGCCCTAGCGACCTAGGCCAGGGACGCAATCTCCTCCTTGACGCGAGGGGATTGCTTCGCCCCTGCGCCGACCCTTCGCTTCGCTCAAGGCAGGCTTCGTGGCTCGCAATGACACTCAGCCAAATATCTTCTTCACGCCATAAATTGCTTCAACTAACTTATCCACTTCCGCCCGGGTGTTATAGAGATAAAAACTGGCGCGCGTGGTAGCCGGCAGGCCGAACTTTTCATGTAATGGCTGGGCGCAGTGATGACCAGCGCGCACGGCAACGCCGTAGTGATCCAGAATTTGGGCAACATCATGCGGGTGGACTCCCTCGAGAACAAATGCAGCCACCCCACCCTTCTTACCAGCGGAAGGGCCCAAGACGCGCACGCCGGGGATTTCTTCCAATCTTTCCAGCGCGTAAGCGATGATTTCCTGCTCGTGAGCTGCCACCGCCTCCATCCCGACCCCAGTCAGGTATGCCACCGCCGCGCCGAAACCGACCGCCTCGGCAATGGCAGGCGTCCCGGCCTCGAACTTATGCGGGATTGCGTTGGGAGTGAAGGATTCCAGGTGGACAGCCTTGATCATGTCGCCGCCGCCCATGAAAGGAGGCATGGCTTCGAGCAAGGAGGACTTGCCATACAACGCGCCGATGCCGGTCGGACCGAGCATCTTGTGCGCCGAAAAAGCCAGGAAATCCGCATCCAGGGACTGCACGTCCACCGGGAGGTGCGGGACAGATTGGGCGCCGTCCACAACTGTGATTGCACCCGCAGCGTGGGCGAGTCGGATGATCTCGGCGGCTGGGGTGATCGTCCCCAGCACGTTGGACATGTGCGTAAAGGCGACCAGCTTTGGGTTCTGCTTGAGCAGCTTGCGATAAATGTCCAGGTCGAGCAGGCCGTCGCCGGTCACCGGGATGAATGCCAGCTTCGCGCCGCGCTCCGCCGCCAACATCTGCCAGGGTACAAGATTGGAGTGGTGCTCCATCTCGGTCAATATCATGACATCCCCAGATTTCAAGTTGGCGCGCCCCCAGGTGTAAGCCACCAGGTTGATTGACTCGCTGGCGTTACGCGTAAAGATGATCTGCTTCACCGCTGGCGCGTGGATGAACTTCGCCACATGCTCGCGGCCTCTTTCATACAGGGCTGTGGCTTCTTCCGCCAGAATGTGGATGCCGCGATGGATATTGGCGTTCGAGTGGCGGTAAAAGTCGTTCATTGCCTCGATAACCGCGACGGGTTTTTGTGCGGTGGCCGTGGAGTCCAGGTAAACGAGCGGAACGCCTGGGCGCACATCTCGGCTCAGAATGGGGAAATCTTGGCGGATGCGGGCAACGTCGAGGGTCATATCTAAAATTCTGGGAGTTCCTTTTTTCCCAACTTCTTTTGAGTCCCAGAAGGGCGGATATGCTCGGAATTCGGCGGGTACCACAGGATGCGGTCGGGCACCATCCAGCCATCCGTCAGGTAGACATTATTGCGAAATTGCACCGCGACCATTTTGTTGTCCACCTGGACGACGATGCCACGCATCCAACCGCGAACGCGGTCACCATTCTTCTCGTGGTCACAGAAGACTTCAACCGCATCACCGACCTCGAAAGCATATTCGGTAATGGGCGAACGCATGAACGAAAACTGTGTCATAGAGCCTCCCCGAAGCGACGTGTTTCCCCCAGGAAAAACCTTCACGTGCGCCTCTGTAAAAAGAATAATTCCTCTGTCTATTGTAGGCACAACTTCAGTTTATTGCAAGCCGCAAAAGCGACTGAAATGGCGATGCCGGCCGCACTACTCGCCAGCCGTCTTTTCCAGGATCGCCTGCTGAAAACGCTCACGCACGCCCTCGAAAGGAATGCGCTGCATGATCGGGTCGAAGAAACCTTCGACGAGTAGACGCTCGGCGTCTTCGGTCGGGATGCCGCGCGATCTCAGATAGAACAGCGGCTCCTCTTCGAGCTTGCCAACCGTCACGCCGTGCGTGCAACGGACATCATCCGCCAGGATCTCGAGGCCGGGGATGGAATCGGCGCGCGCCTGCGGGCTGAGTACCAGGTTTCGATTGGCCTGGTAGCCGTCCGTTTTCTGGGCGGCCGGGGCGACGTAGATCATGCCCTGCCAGACCGAGCGGCTCCTGCCTTTCAGCGCACCTTTGAAAAGCAAATCGCTGGTGGTGTGTGGCGCCAGGTGGTTCTGCTGAGTATCATGGTCGAGGTGCTGGATGCCGTCCGTGAAATAGAACCCGGACATTCGGCCTGTCGCGCCATCCCCGACCAGATCCAACTCTGAGAAATTCTTCGTCAGCCGCGAACCGACCGCGCCGAAGATCCAATCCAGGTTGCCGCGGCGACCGACCTGGACGCGCTCGTGGCTGAAATTCCAAACCTGCTTTCCCCAGGATTGGAGCTCGACGAATTTCAGATTGGCGTCGTCAGCCACTTTGATCTCCACAATACCTGCGTGGAGCGTGGAGCGTGGAGGGTGGAGGGTGGAGGGTGGAGCGAGGAGAGTGGACGGAGAGGCGGATTCATGGACATAGGTGACGGACGCACCCTCGTCCACCCAGACCAGGATGTGAGAGAGATGCGCCAAATCCTCGCCAGGGCCCCACAGGATGCTGTGCAATGGTTGTTCGACTTTCACGCCTTTGGGAACGTAAAGCACGATCCCATTTTGCGCCAACGCGCCGGCCAGGGCGGCGAACTTACCTTCTTCGGGACGGACGATCTGCCCAACCATCCCGGCGACCAATTCGGGATACTGGCGTTCAGCGGTGAATAAATCGGTAAAGATCACTCCCTGGCGATTCAGCGATTCATCGAGAGTCAGCGAGGCAGCTCCCCTTCCGCCTGGGAGCAAGATAACCTGTCCACCGTGCTGATTGCTAACCAATGGTCTGAGCAATTCGTCCGGGACAGGAGGCAGGTCTGCGTAAGCGCCTTCGGCGGGCAAGCGGAACTGGTCGGCAGGCATGGAGCGCAAATCCGTGCGCCGCCACGCTTCCTCGGCGGTTGTCGGCAAGGCAAGGCGGGAGTATATCTCCCAGGCTTTCTGGCGGTAATCAGCCAGCGCGCCGGAAGGAATATCCTTAGCCGTGAAAGTGAATTCACGACTGGCGGTCTCGACGCGGCGGGTTCTCGAAACAACCACCTTCGCTTTCTCAGTCTTGACACTCATTCTACATCAATCCTCAACTACCCTCAGCCCTCTGCCATCTGCCATCAGCCATCAGCCATCCGCCATTTGCTATCAGCCAATCGAGCCTTCCATCTGCAATTGGATCAACCGGTTCATTTCAACCGCATACTCCATCGGCAACTCCTTGACCAGCGGCTCGATGAAGCCGGAGACAACCATGCTGGTGGCTTGCTCAGCGCTCAGGCCACGACTCATCAGGTAGAAAAGCTGCTCCTCGCCCACTTTGGAGACCGAGGCTTCGTGCCCGATGCTGACATCGTCCTCGTCAATTTCAATAGTAGGATAGGTATCCGTGCGGGACTTTGGATCGAGCAGGAGGGCGTCGCAAACCACGTTCGAGCGGACGCCGTGCGCGCCTTTATAGACCTTGAGCAGGCCGCGGTACGAGGCGCGTCCGCCACCCTTGCTGATGGACTTGGAGGTCACCTTGGACGAGGTATTCGGCGCAAAATGCACCATCTTGCTGCCCGCATCCTGGTGTTGGCCGGGGCCGGCGAAGGCCATCGAGAGCATCTCGCCATGCGCGCCAGGTTCCATCAGGTAGCAGGAGGGATACTTCATCGTGACCTTGGAATTGTGCACAATGAAACCCTGCGAAATGAAATTGCCTGTGCCGTCCACTTCGATATCCCACGTGGGGACATCATGTTCTGTCGGTTCAGACACTTCGACTTTGACGATTTCGACATCCTCGCCCAATGTCAGGGTAGAACGCCCCACCGTCCGCCGCATCTGATTTTGACGGGGTTTCTGGCGGCGAATTTTCTCGTTCGTAGCAGAACTGAGGTGCGGCAGGAAGCGCTCATCCAGCCTGAAACTCAGGCGGTACGCGCCATGCGCGACGCACTCGACGCCGAGGATTTTTACCTTGCGTGGTTCGCTGAATTCTGTATGCAGGCGGGCAGTAATCCCCAGTGTGACCAGAAGCGAGGCGATATCTTCCAGCAGTGAGCGGTTGGCAGAACGAATGTGGAAACCATATTCGTTAGCGAAACCGTCCGCATCCAGATAGCCGGCGATAAAGGCGAGGCGTTGCGATTCGGGAATAGACCATACCCACAGTGGCACGCGCTTGGTCGCCGCCTTGCCGCCAAACCCATTTAACTTGAAGAACTCTGCCAGTTCCTTGCTGTTCCAACTTAGATGATACCCGTCGGCGCGTTCCGTCGGTTCCACATCAATCACATTTGTCATCACACCCATCAGGCGTTCCCGCGCCCGGTCTTCACGCGGGGTGGAAAAACCCACCCTGGCAAAACGAACCACATCGGCAGTTTTTGCAGGAATCAAGTCAATGTCGCCATCTCCAACCCAATAGCCCAACAACCACATCAGATCGTCGGTGGAATATTCTCCAATCGTCATGCGGGAAGGACGCTGGCGCGTCATCACCAGATCAGAAGCATATTGATTGTAGGACTCGAACTTTGTCTCCAGGCTGGGGATTTCCAACAAATGCGGTCTGCCATAATCCAGCGAGGTACGTGGCAAAATGGCTCTTTCGAGATGATCGGCGCGCACATAGCCCAGGCGATAGCGACGGCTTTTCTTGGCCATGTCGGGATTGTAGTGGTATGAGTAAAAGGGATGGTTCGCTGTCACCTGCAATCGCCGCTCGCCCACCGATACACTATGGACAGGTTGATTCCCGGAGAAGCGTTTGGCATTGACGGTTCGAAAGCATAGCTGCCCTTCGGTTTCATCGTACGATAATACCTGATCCCCGACCCGCAGTGACTCTATGGTTTTAATTCCAACCGGCGTTGTCACGGTAGAACCTTCAGCCAGACATCCGAGATTCGCGTCCACCCACTCATGCGTGCCATCTCCAAAAACTTTGGCGCGCTGGGTGACCAGATTGTAGACATTGGTGGACCAATTTTGAATAGTAGTGTAGCGCGAGCGCGCGCCGCGCTTGACGATGATTTCGATCACGCCGGAATGAAAAGAATTGGTGGTGTACTGGGGCGCTGTGCACCCCTCCGTGTAGTGAACATATGCACCCTCATCCACGATGATCAGCGAGCGCTCGAACTGGCCGACGTTGGCTGCGTTCAAGCGGAAGTAAGCCTGTAACGGCAAATCCACTTTGACGCCCTTCGGCACGTAGACGAACGATCCGCCCGACCAGACGGCGGAGTTCAGCGCGGCGAACTTGTTATCTTCAATGGGGATGACCGTACCAAAATACTCGCGGAACAAGTCAGGATGTTGGCGCAGGCCATCCTCGATGGACAGGAAGATGACACCTTGCTTTTCCAGATGCTCAAGGATGGAGTGGTACACCATCTCGGAATTATGCACGATCAACCCTTCGGCTACGAAGTTGTGCGGACCATCCACTTCGATATCGTAAACCGTCTCCACACCAGCGGGTGCAATGGACTCGATGCGGGCATAACCGAAGAATTCATTGACATGCTTGCGGAAACTGGTATTCTCCGCCATGGAATAACTGTGATGGAATTTGCGCTTGCCCATACGCACGAGTCGTTGTTCAGAGCGGCAACCGAGGCGTTCAAAATCGCCGCTGAACATCATGCGGTAGCCAACCATTATCCTGTTCTCGTCGTGAGGATGCTTCCCCTCAAAACGATGGATATTGGATGTGCCGATTCCGCACAATGCCGCCAGGTTGCGAACATCCTGCAATAACTCAGCGTTTGCGCTAGTCAGGACAACATCTTTATTCTTCGCATGGTCACGAACATAACCGTCGGCATCCACATAGCCGCCGAGGAACGCCAGTATTTGTGACTGCGGCAAAGATGCCACCCATGTTGGAACACGTTTTTCGAGCGCACCGCCTGTGAAGCCATTGACTTCCAGAAAACGAGCGACAATTGTCGAATAAACCGTCATCCGATATGGATCGCCATTGGCCGCAGATAATTCAAACAGACGTGTTGTCGCGCTACTAAATTCTGAGCGCAAGGTTTCATCTGTTTCAGGGATGGCAAACTCAATCCGTGCTTTATCCGCCCTTGGATGATGATGGATGAACCCATCGCCAATATACAAACCGAGCCACCACATTAGATCATCATTCGTCTGCTGAGGCAGCGCGACAGGATTATAGCGACTGGTGATGTCAAGCGGATATTCGACGGCTTGATTGCGGCCCACAACCTTCGTTTTTATCTTCGGCTGTTGCAGTGTATAGGATTGTCCCACATCCGGGAGAGATTTGGCGACCGCGACTAAATCGCCCGCACGTAATTCACGCAGATATTTCCAGGCGCGCGCATACCGTCCGCGCTGGCGGCCAGGTGCGCGCTTGTTTTCCAGAACAAGGAAAGGATGGTTTTCAGTGGCGCGAATCGCGCGGCTTCCAACCTTCATTTCGAAAACCGGTCGTTCTCCTTTGGGTATAGAAGCCTTGACCGGAGCAGGGACAATCTCGTTGGTGCTCTCATCCAGCGAAAAAACCACATCTCCAGGAACAATGTTCTGGATTGGAACAATACCGCGCGCTGTGTATACGCGGGTATCACCGCTCAGACATTCATATTGCGCGCCAACTCCTGCCAGGAACTTGCGCTCGGCTTCGGGAATACCCAGCTTATCGAAGGTATTCTTGATCGTATCCGGCACATCATCCCAGGATTTACCCTGACTCTCGGTCGGCTTAACGTAGTAGAAAATATTGTCCAGGTCGAGGCCGGAAATATCCGCGCCCCAGGTTGGCATGGGTCGCTTCTGGAAATGTTCGAGCGCCTTCAGGCGGAAATCCAGCATCCACTGCGGCTCGCCTTTCATGGCCGAGATCTGCTCGACGATTGCCCGATCCAATCCCTTGCCCGACTTGAAAAAATAGTTCTCAGGGTCATGGAACCCGTATTTATATTGGCCGATGTCTTCCAACATCTTTGCGTCTTCGCTCATAGTAATATCAGTGAGTAGGGATTAGAGAGTAGAGAGTAGAAAGTAGAGAGTAGTGGATGAGCGCAAAACTACTCTCTATTCTCTACTCTCTATTCTCTATTTGCTACCCTCTCCATTCTCGTATTTCTCACGCACCCAGTCGTAGCCATGTTCTTCGAGATGAAGCGCCAGATCCGCACCGCCGGATTCGACGATGCGCCCGTTGAGCATGATGTGTACGAAGTGCGGCTTGATATAGTTCAGTAAACGCTGATAGTGCGTGATGACCAGCGCGCCCAACTCTGGACCGGTCAGGGCATTGACGCCATCCGCCACAATGCGCAGCGCGTCGATGTCGAGACCCGAATCCGTTTCGTCCAAAATGGCGATTTCCGGCTTGAGGGTCGCCATCTGCAAGATCTCGGCGCGCTTCTTCTCGCCGCCGGAGAAGCCGTCGTTCAGGTAACGACCGGCGAAGGTGGGATCCATTCTTAGCAGACTCATCTTGTCTTTGAGCATCTTGCGGAACTCGGGGATGGGGACGCCCTTATCTTCAGGGTTCGCGGCGCGGCGGCGGGCATTGAGCGCGGTGCGCAGAAAGTTGGCCACGCTCACGCCCGGGATGGCAACCGGGTACTGGAAGGCCAGGAACAAGCCCAGGCGTGCGCGTGCGTCAGGTTCCAATTCGAGCACATCCTTTCCCTTGAACCAGACCTCCCCCTCCGTTACCTCGTAGCGCGGATGTCCCATCAGCGTGTACGCCAGTGTGGATTTGCCCGTCCCATTGGGGCCCATGATGGCATGGATTTCGCCCTGCTTCACCGTCAGGTCAACGCCTTTGAGGATTTCCTTGCCTTCGACGCTGACGTGCAGATTCTTGATAAACAATTCGGACATGGATGCTCCTTCGTCATAGACTTCCGAAGTCTCCGTCCCCTTCGGGGATGCTTCGCGAAGACTTCGGAAGTCTGGTTTTCTTGTGTAGGCGGCATTATAGCAGGTTGGAAGTGAAATGTCAATATTTATCATATTTTTCTAGTATATTATGCCTTGACAGTTACGGGGGGGGGGTATAAAATTTGTATAGTCAATCGTTCTAGCATCAAAACAGGATGGAGACCGATGCGCAAAAATTCACTGCTCCCCAATTCATTTTCAGAACGCGAGCAAGAAGTATTCCAATTGCTTCTACAAGGGCTGTCGAACAAAGAAATTGCATCTACACTGGGAATTTGCCAAAAGACGGTTGAGAAACATTTGGCAAATATCTATATAAAAATTGGCGCCTCATCAAGAGCAGAGGCAATTGTATGGTACCTTGAAAAAGGTAGGGATTTCCCTACTTGAAATTGACCGAACCAGCAGTAGAATTGTGTATAAGGAAACCAATCTTATCATCATGGGAACGAAAGAGGATAACATGAAATCACGAATTATCAGGACACTATTAGCATTAACATTGACTTTCGCAGGGTTAGGATTTTACTCACGCTCTGCATATGCTGCATCTTGCTATGGCAGCAGTTGTGAAAACTTAAACCCAAACACTATGGGGTGCGGAGCTGACGCTGTAACATCAGGTGCGCGGAAGTACATAGGCGATGGCGGGTCAAACTTAAGCTATGTTGAAACGCGCAAGTCAGCCGCCTGTAATGCAAAATGGGCAAGAACTACAAATAATTCGGGCGGGTATCGATATGCAGCAGCAACCATAAGATATGGTTGTGCCAACTATTGTTATACAAAGAATGTAAGATCGCCCGGTACAATAGCTAATACCCTGACAGTTTATACTCCAATGGTGGCTTATACTGGAACGCCAACAAGATCGTGCGGAGTTGTTTCAACTTCAGGGCCCATTTATGTTCCCATCTCGTTATCGGACACTTGGTGCACAGGCGCAAACTAGATATTTATTTACAAAAAAAGGAAGGATGTGAAAAATGAATATCAATAAGAACAGTAGTCATATCAAGATAGCTTTGGTCATGTTGTTGACCATTACGACGATCATATCAATAGGCTGGTACATTGCGCAAGCCCCATCGCGGGCTGTAGCAAGCAATACCTCGAACGGGCAACCAGCTCCCACACAAGAACAACCAGTAACTCAAGCTGGCTCTCAACCCATTACCCAAGACTTACAAACACAGGCGCTTAATGGGATTACCGTAACCGTCACCTCCGCTAAAATCATAGGGACTGGGATACAAATAGGGATATGTTATTCCACCCCCGATGGTGGAGATTGGTATCAATCTCCTGGGCATCTTTTCTACGGCACATACGAAATTCTCCCGGATGAAGCTGAGATGATAAGCGAGCAGAAAGCCGATGGTGTGAATATGGGAAAGAGATGCGAGAATATTCGTTATCGCATAAACGATCTGAAAAGTATAACAGCTCCCATTAAATTTTCGGTATTAGAGGTTTTTGCGGAACCCCGAGAGGTCCCGCCATGTGACGACTTTCAAAATCGCCTGAACACGAGTCTGGCAGCGCGTGCGAAAGGTCTCAAAGTTGAATGTAATGAGAATAGTGATGGAAGTATCAGGGTGACATTGTTAGATAAGTTGTCATCCGTATCTCAAGAAGATGCACAGAAAACTTTAGATGATATTCTGTTAGGCGATATTACAGGCCCATGGGCGTTTACAATAAATACGCTCAATCCATGATAGATTGGCTCAATTTGCTACTCTCGCTCCTAACCTTGCGCTGTAATAATAGATACAACAAATATCATGTAACAGGCCTATCCAAAGTAAACCAATTGCAAATGTATTTCAAAAACATACGATCTTTGACATAATTAGAAAAGGAGCATGTAATTATGAACACAAAACTAATCCTCAGATGGTTGACTGTCATGTTTCTTTTGGTTGTCTTGGTTGGATCAATACCGGCATCGGCATCAGCTCAGCCAACAGAATCTGTCCAAGCTCTATCCACACCCATCGTCAATGCTTTGACAGATTACAGCAACTATTTATCAACGGGGGAAACAACAAAAAGTTCTTTATACACGCCACAAATGAGTGCTTTAGTTGTCGATAGGAGAAATTTCTATCAAGAACTTTTCGATGTCGGGCTTAATGTTGAACTGGTCGGATTGAAGTCACAATTCGTGACCACATCTGGTTTTACAGATAGTGTTCAAAATAAAACCCACCAACTTGTTATAACAGAAAATGTAACCCTTTCAGCAATATCGAAAATTTCGTCACCTGATGATTACCCTCTCGTTCAATCAGCCAAATGGGCGATCTCGAATGCTAGCGATGATATTACCAAACAAGCTTTGGAAGGGTACCTTCAGAACATGATGGACAGCGTCAATGAATCTATTACAAATGGATCAAAGATTGAATTCGTACTCAAGCATAAGCTGACTATCGTTGTTAATAATAATCAAGCAACAATTGTCCAAGACAGTTTTGATGACAAGAGTATCGAAAATATCGACGGCACGGATGTCGTATCTTGGACGGATAAAGGATTTATCAGAGCAAAGCCAGACTTTACACAAATGCCCGACTATCAGTTTTTCCATACTCCGATTGAGGTTTTAGGGAAAAGTTTATTAGAAAGTTACAATGCTAGAACCGTGCAGCCGTTGTCAGGAGCCCCTTACAATCATACAAATGGAAAGACATACATTAACACTTATACATCAAACACCACCCGGACATGCAACAATGGCATTACTCTTCAATATACATACTACTACAACCACTCTTACGCTTATTTTGAATGCAACGATTGTGCAAATTTTGTTTCTCAAGCGCTTCGCTACGGAGGACTTCCAACTAGTTCTACTTGGCAACCCTATTCAACTGCTTGGATAAACACTTATTCCCTTAGGAACTATTTACAAGGGTTGTCTGGTTGGTTCCGATGGGTTTCTTCTCTATCAAATATGCAACCCGGCGATCTTTCATGGACGAGCGATTGGGGACATGTAGTAATGTATTCGGGTGTTAATCCGGCTCGTTATAGTGGTCATACCAATGACAGGTTATTGAAAAATTGGGATCCTTCTTTAACACATTTTGGAGTATTCTATTAATAAATTTAGACTTGCTCAAACCGTATGTGTTGCATAAACAGGAGTGGCTAATCGGGTGGGTAATCTTCTGGTTCTTTGGGATTTGCCGTGATGCTCGGCTGGATTGCCAAATCCAGCCACCAGGCGTAGTGCAATTACGAGTGTACTGCCTGCATTTACGGGACTTGGCAGTCCCTTTTGAGCGATTTCACGGCATTTCCCAATGAACCAATCTTCTTCAGTCTGTCAGTCTAAGCGACCGGAGGGAGCGAAGAATCACGGATTTAAGCCGGACCACAGAGATTTTTCACCGCTTCGCGGCTCAGAATGACAAGAGGCTAAGAGTATTACCCAAGAATTTAGCCACTCCCGCATAAATCTCGCTCTGCGTAAGTCTTGATTAATAATATAATGGGAAGAGCCAGCAATGAAAAACTCGAAAGTCTGGTTCTCCCCATGTGGTTTTCGGCATATTAACATCCTTGAGATTATCTTTAGGACAAACTAATAATGACTATGAAAGTTTTTCTTACCTTGTTTCTTATTTTAGTTTTGACATCGTGCTCTATTAGTATTAGTGCCGGAAAACCGAACAACTCTTCTCAGATTACAACGCTAACCGCTCAAGTTGCGACGCTAACCGCTCAAGTTGCGACGCCAACCATTCAGGTTGTGACACCAACCACTCAGATTGCGACACTAACCACATGTCTTCAATACGGAGATGCCAGTCAATGGTCAGCCAGAGTAGCAAATTTTAGTATAACGTCTCAATCCAGGGAAGCAGTTATAGAGATCTTGCTTACTGTATGGCTTACTCATTTCACATGCACTAACGTCTCCGAGGAAATTCGCCTCGAAAAATTTACGATCGACTCTATTAAGGTAGTAGATTCTCCAAATTTACCCGAGTCGTATAAGGCGGATTTCATAGCCAAAGTAACGTATTCTGTGAAACCAACCATTGCTCTTTCGTACCACTGGATAGCAGGCGATGGCATAGTTGGCGACGATGGTTGGGTAAGGTATAAACGGAATTATATTGGAATCATAAATGCCGGTGATTTCTATGAGATAAGGATATGGGGTAATTGTCCCACTTGCTAAAAATGCGATTAAGGGAATCAAGTGTTTATAATACAGGGGAAGGTGCATAACCGGATATATTAGTTTTAATGCTGTTTCAGCCTGTCCCCGCGGCAGGCTTTTCTTTTGGGCGGGATATTTATGATAATTATCTATATTATTGACAAGGTTCAATGAGACTGTTATACTCCAAATTATGAAAAGCACGCGTGACCGAGTCTTGCAAACCCTTCTGCGCCAGCCGCGCACGACGATCATCGAACTGGCTGAGGCGGTGGGCATTAACCCCATCTCCGTCCGCCACCACCTGACCAATTTACAGGTCGAGGGACTGGTTTCGGCGGAGGAAGAACGCCACGGGGTCGGGCGGCCACGCCTGGTCTATTTCCTGACCGAGGCCGGCACGGAACACTTCCCAACCCGTTACTTGCGTCTGACCTCCCGCCTGCTCGACCAGTTGAAAGAATCCCTGCCCGAGCCGCTGGTCAGCAAGTTGTTCCTGGAAATTGCCAACGACATGGCAGGCGATTACGCCGAACAGATGAAAGGCCTGAGCATGGAGGAGCGGCTGGAACTGGCAAAAACCCTGCTGGCGGAGGAGGGTTTCACCGTCGAGTGGGAAAAGGCCGGAGCGCAATATAAAATCCACGAGATCACCTGTCCGTACCTGCAAATCGGACAGAACCATCCCGAAGTCTGCACCTTAGATCAGACGCTCATCTCGCGTATGTTAGCCGTCCCGGCCGAGAAAGTGCAGTGCATCTTGAGCGGCGACGCGCATTGCACGTATGTGGTGCATGAGCAGGCGACGCGTGACGAGTGACGGGCGGCGGGTTAGGTGGTGCGAGTTGCGGGTTACAGATTATGAACTATTTTGAGAACGAGGAACTATGAGTGACGAAGAAAGAAATGAAATCCGCTGGAATATTCACGAGACTCACCCGGACCTCGTCCAGCCGCTGCGCGACAAACTGGCCGAAGTGGCGGACCCGGAGATCGGGCTGAATGTCATCCAGTTGGGATTGATCCGCCGCGTGGAGGCCGAGGGCGAGAACTTCAAAATGTACGTCATCCTGACCACGCCATTCTGTCCCTACGGCCCTGCGATGATTGATGCCATTCAGAAAAAAGCGCAGGAAGCGTTGAACAAGACGGTTGTCATTGAACTGGGGATGGAGCCGTGGGATTTCTCGTTGATGGAAGACCCCGGCGCGATGGACTGGGGAATGTACATGTGACATGATAAGCCAAATCAGCGGGAAGTTTATTGCTATAATCTACACATAGCAAAAGGAGCATGATCCATGGATGCGACGATGACAGCCTTGGAATTAACAGGTACGATTGACGAGGATCGTCAACTAAAATTGGACGCGAAACTTCCCATTCCGGGGCCCATGCGTGTGCGGGTTATAGTTCTGTATTCGCCCGTGGATGACTGGGATGAGATCGAGTGGTTGCGCGCAGCCGCACAAAACCCAGCCTTCGATTCTCTAAGAGAACCGGAGGAGGATATTTACACGCTGGCGGATGGAAGACCGTTCCATGACGAAGCATAAATCAGAGACCGAGTTTCTTGCAGAAACCCGGTCTCTTGTGTGTGTTAGCGGATCTTGAACATGGTCATGAGCTTCATAGCCAGGTTCAGGTCGCCGGCCAGCTTGATCTTGCCCTGCATGAAAGCCTGCATCCCATCCATTTCGCCGGTGAAGATTTTGACATAGTCGGATGAATCAGCAGATAGGGTCATCTTCGGGCTGGGATGCGTACCCTTCTCGACGGCGCACTTGCCATCCTTGATGGTGACAAACCACTCGCTGGCTTCTGCGCCGCTGAACTTGAACTGTAGCACGGCATCCAGGCCCGGCGCCTTTTCGGGGAGAAAGGCGCTCGGCATTTTAGCCATGAGGGATTCAACTGTTAGAGGCATTTTGTTCTCCTTGTTTGATAGTTTGATAGTTCGGTAGTTCAGTAGTTCAATAGTCTTGCAGGAAAGGCTGCCCAACTACTCAACTACGCAACTACGCAACTACACAACTAATTCTGTAGATTCTCGAATATCGCCGCCGCGCCCATGCCGCCGCCGATGCACATGGACACCATGCCGTACTTCGACTTGCGGCGCGCCATTTCGTAGATCAACTGCGTGGTCAGCTTGGCGCCGGTGCAGCCCAGCGGATGGCCGAGGGCAATCGCCCCGCCGTTGACGTTGGTTATTTCGGTATTAAGACCCAACTCGCGAATCACGGCCAGCGATTGCGCGGCAAAGGCCTCGTTCAACTCGATCAAATCAATATCTGCCAGTTTCATCCCGGCCAGCCTGAGCGCTTTGGGGATGGCAACCACCGGCCCGATGCCCATCAGTTCGGGCGGAACGCCACCCACGGCAAAGTACATAAAGCGCGCCAGCGGCTTGAGGCCGAGCGATTTGGCTTTCTCGGCGGACATGATGACCACGCCCGCCGCGCCGTCCGACATCTGCGAAGAGTTGCCAGCGGTTACCACGCCGCCTTCCTTGAAGGCTGGTTTGAGCTTGGCGAGCGCTTCCAGGGTGGTATCGGCGCGCGGGCCTTCGTCGCGTTTGACAGTGAATTTCTTTGTCACCGGCTTGCCGTTGGGACCTATCTCTTTCACTTCCACGTCCACCGGCACAAGTTCGGGGTCGAAGCGGCCGGAGTTGACCGCATCGGCGGCGCGCTGGTGACTGGTCAACGAGAAAGCATCCTGGTCAGCGCGGCTGACATTGTATTTCACCGAAACGTTTTCGGCGGTCAGACCCATGTTGGTGTAGTACTGCGGCAAGTCGGTAGCGAAGTGTGGGTTCGGCGCAAACTTGTAACCCATCATCGGCACCATGGACATGGATTCCACGCCGCCGGCGATGGCAATCTCCATCTGACCGGCCATGATAGCGTAAGCTGCATGAGCGATGGCCTGCACACCCGACGAGCAGTAGCGGTTGATACTCTCGCCCGGGACGCTATCCGGCAGCCCGGCGCGGATGACAACCGCCCGCGTCATGTTCATGCCCTGCTCGCCTTCCGGGAACGCGCAGCCGAGGATGACGTCCTCGATTTCCTTCGGGTCGAGTTGCGGCGTGCGCTTGAGCAATTCTTGGATGACGAGGACCGCCAATTCATCTGGTCGGACGGTTGCCAGGCCTCCACGTTTAGCTTTTCCAATCGGCGTTCTTGCAGCGGATACGATTACTGCTTCTCTAGTAGTCATAAGTTACTCCTAACTCGCTAGTTCCTCAACGGCTTGCCCGTATTGAGCATCGCCCACATGCGCTCCTGGGTCTTTTGCTCGCCGCACAGCGACAGGAAGGCTTCGCGTTCCAGGTCGAGAATATATTGTTCGCTGACCCAGGTCGGGCGGGACAAGTCGCCGCCGGTCAACACGTTGACGAGTTTTCCGGCAATGACGCCCTCGTACTCGGTGATGTACTTGCCTTCCTTGAACGCCCACGCGCCGACGCGCAGCGCAGCCAAGGCGCCGCGGCCGGCTGCGTAGATCAATTCCGGCGCAGGCGGTTTGTAGCCGGTAGCGGCCATGTGCAGCACTTCCTTCTTGGCTTCCGCCAGCAGGTGGTTACGACTCAACACCACGCGGTCAGCAGGGCCGAGAATGCCGAACTGGCGCGCCTCTTCGGCGCTGGTCGCCACCTTGGCCTGCCCGATCTGCTCGAAGACCTTCATCAGACCAGGCAGCACCTCGGCGCTGGGGACGCGCATCAACGGGTTGAGGATGCGGCGCATATACTCTTTCATGCCGCCGCCCGCCGGGATGACGCCCACGCCCAGTTCGACGAGACCGATATAAGTCTCCGCTGCGGCCACGATGCGGCTGGCGTGCATCGTCAGCTCGCATCCGCCGCCCAGCGTCAATCCCGCCGGCGCGACGACTACCGGTCTGGCCGAGTAGCGCATGCGCATGTTCATATTTTGCAGCTTCGCCACAGCCCCTTCAAGCACGTCCCACATGCCCTGCTGGGCCGCGACGACCACCATAAATATGTTCGCACCCGCGCTGAAGTTATCCGCCTCGTTGCCAATCACCAGGCCGACGAAATCCTTCTCGACGCGGTCGAGCGCCTCGATTGTGATGTTGAAAATATCGTCGTCGAGAGCATTCATCTTGGTATGGAACTCGACGCACGCCACCCCGTCGCCCATGTCGTACAACGATGCGCCCGTATTCTCGCTGATGATCTTCTTCGCCTTCTTCAGCTCACTCAAGACCACCAGCCCTGGGGCGCGGGCAATCTTGACATACTTCTTCTTGTTGACATCGTAGATGCCCACCTTGTTGTCACCCTTGTATTGATAGAACGAGGCGCACCCCGACTTGAGCATGTCTTCCACCCACGCGGCGGGTGCGTAGCCCGCGGCTTTCATCTGTTCGACCGTCTCGGCGACCCCAAGCATGTCCCAGATCTCGAACGGCCCGGACTCGTGCATGAAGCCCCAGCGGATGGCATCGTCAATCGGCTTGGGCGTGTCGGCGACTTCGGGGATGAGCATCGAGGAATACTGGAAGGCTTGGTAGGTCAGCGTCTGTATCAGCTGCGCGCCGCGATCGGATGCGCCCAGAAACACCTTCAGCCGCTCACCCAGGTTCTCGATATCCTTCGCCTTGCCGACCGAGTCAAAGCGCGGCTTGGCCGGGGCGGCATGTTCCAGCGTGTTCAGGTTGAGCGACCAGAATTCCTTCTTGCCCTCCTCCGTGCGGACTTCCTTGTAAAAGCCGACCTTGGTCTTGTTGCCCAGCCAGTTGCGCTCGACCATCGTGTGAATCAGCTTGTTCGGCTTCTCGGCGTTCAAGAACTTCAAGGCATAGGTGTCGTGCGGGATGGCCGGCGCTAGGTTCTTGCCGACGTGTTCCCAAACGTCAATGCCGACCAGGTCAATCAAGCGGAAAGTGGCCGTCTTCGGGTGGCCCATCAGCGGTCCGGTGAGCGCGTCCACCTCGTCCACGGTGTAGCCGTTTTCGAGTATGTAGTACATGCCGAACGCGCCTGTCCCGAAAGCGACGCGATTGCCAATGAAGTTAGGCGTGTCCTTGCACTGGACGATGCCTTTGCCCAGCCGGTAGCTGCCGAACCACGAGATGAACTCGGTCACGGCAGGCAGGGTGTCTTTCGTCGGGATGACTTCCAGCAGCTTCAAATAGCGGGGTGGATTAAAGAAGTGCGTGCCGAGGAAATGCTGCTTGAAGCCCTTCGAGCGGCCCTCGGCGATATCCTTGACCGGAATGCCCGACGTGTTGGTGCTGACGATGGCCTCCGGCTTGCGGACGGCGTCAATGCGCGCCATCAATTGCTGCTTGATGTCCAGCCGCTCGATGATGGCCTCGATGATCCAGTCGGCCTTGGCGACGGCCTCGAAATCGTCTTCCAGGTTGCCCAGCTTGACGAAGGTCGCCAGGTCGGATGACATCAAGTTGGCAGGACGGGCTTTCAGGCAGCGATCCCAGCCCTCGTTGACGATTTTGTTGCGGGCAGCCTTATCACCAGCCGGCGCGCCCTTGGGGACGATGTCCAGCAGCGTCACCGGCACGCCGGCGTTCGCCAGGTGCGCGGCGAGCGCCGCGCCCATCGTCCCCGCGCCGACAACGACAGCATTATATACATGGTAGTTCATAGGGTTCTCTCCTTGTGGTAAAGTATCAAGTAAACAAGGAAACAAGGAAACAAGGAAACAAGGAAACAAGGAAACAAGGAAACAAGGAAACAAGTACTTGTCTACTTGTCTACTTGCCTCCTTGCTACTTATCT
>Ga0210054_1001074_pt1 | contig 23456 bp, 18 predicted proteins | sample CryGeymeta201516_FD_185470 | JGI IMG/M metagenome (GOLD analysis project Ga0210054, IMG submission 185470) | Groundwater microbial communities from Crystal Geyser aquifers in Utah, USA - Crystal Geyser metaG 2015-16 (SPAdes) (version 2) | ecosystem: Environmental > Aquatic > Deep subsurface >... | reverse complement strand
AATCACGGCGGTGGCTCATCCGGCGGCTATGGCGGCATGGACCCGTCAATGATGGGCATGTAGTCCTTCGCCAAGGCTACGGACTATAAAATATTAAATTTAAGACACTCGGTTTCAATGGACACCGGGTGCCTTTTGTTTTATAATAACAGCATGGAACTTACCAATCGTCCAATTAAAATAAACATCACCAGCGCCACGGTTTTTAAAATCGTCGCGATTTTGCTGTTGTTTTATTTTTTGTACTTAATCAGCGACATCTTAATTCTGTTTTTCGTTTCTTTGGTATTCTCCAGCGCTCTTGACCCTTGGGTGGACAAGCTGAAGCAGAAAGGCATCCCTCGTTCGCTGAGCGTTTTGGTGATTTATTTAATTTTTTTCGCGGTTTTGGGCGCGGCCATTTATTTGATAACGCCGGTAATTGTTAAAGAAATCAACGGCATCTCCGCCAACTCCTCGCATTATTTTGATTTAGTTTTTTCAAAATTCAGCAGTTTGCAGGACTACTCTTTGAGATACGGCCTATTGGATAATGTCGCCGGTTCGTTTGATATTTTTACCGGCTATCTGGAGACTACGGCCTCGGGCGTGTTTTTTACCTTGTTCACCATTTTCGGCGGCATCTTTTCCTTCGCCTTGATTTTAGTTTTAACTTTTTATATGGTGGTGGAAGAGAGCGCCATAAAAAAGCTGATTTGGTCGCTGGCGCCGGCCAAACACCAAGCCTATCTGATGCATTTGGTCAACCGCCTGCAATTGAAAATGGGCTACTGGCCGCGCGGCCAGCTGATTATCGCTTTGTCTTTGGCTGTCATGTCCTATATCGGCCTGGAAATTTTGGGCGTTAATTACGCCGCGGTGTTGGCGATTTTAGTCGGCCTGTTTTCTTTCATTCCTTACATGGGAGCGATTTTCGGCGCCATCCCGGCCGTGTTTATCGCTTTCACAGAGTCTAGCGTCTTGGCGGTTTTGTCCGTAATTTTGTTTTATATCATCCATTTTATTGAAGGCAATTTTCTTCAGCCCAAAGTCATGCAGAAAGCGGTGGGCTTAAACCCGATTATCAGCATCCTGGCCATACTGGCCGGGTTTAAATTGGCCGGCATCTTCGGCGCGGTTTTGTCCATCCCGGTTTCCACGGCTTTGGCGGTTTTCATTAAGGACGTATTTGCGGGCCGGGAGGCAAGAATTGAAAATTAAAACATGCCAGACAAAATCACCGATAAATTAGAAAAGGTTATTGCGGCGTTATTAAAAGGCACCGTTTTCCTCCTGCCTTTGTTTTTTTTGCCCTGGACCGCGGAATTTTTTGAATTTAACAAGCAATTTTTGCTTTGGCTGGTTATGCCCTTAGCTTTATTTTTATGGCTTTTTAAAACAATTAGGCAAAAACAGCTGAAAATTAAAACTAATATTTTAAATTTGCCCATCCTGCTGTTTCTGCTCTTGGCCGCCGCGTCTGCCGTTTTCAGCTTGGATCGGTTTTCTTCTTTCTTCGGCTACTATGGCCGATTTTCCGACGCTTGGCTGGGGCTTTTAAGCCTGGTGATATTTTATTTTTTGCTCATTAATACCGGCGTCGCCGACAGCGCGAAAAAGATTTATGATTTGCTGAAATTATTTATTTACTCGGCCTTGGCGGCCGCGGCGGTAAGTTTTTCGGCCAGGGTTGGTTTTTTAAAACTGTTGTCCGTCGAGGCGCCAAACTGGCTTAGCTCGCCCTGGTTTAATCCGGCCGGGGGCTCGCTTTATAGCTTGGGAATTTTTTTAACCACCGCCGCGGCCGCGGTGGTCGGCTTATTTTTAACCGGCAAACTGAAAAAATCCGAACGTTATATTTTCGGCGGCGGTCTGATTTTAATTGTGATTGTTTTGGTATCGGTAAATTCGTCCTGGTTGGGCTTGAAGCCGCCCCAGGAAGCGATTTTAGATTATAGTCCGGCGTTGGCAATCGCCAAGCAAGCTTTAAAGGCCAGCCCGTTTTTGGGCAGCGGCCCGGGAACTTTTGCCTACGACTTTTCCCTTTACCGGCCGGCCGAATTAAATCAAAATCCGCTTTGGCAGGTCAGATTTGACAAAAGCGCTTCGCAGATTTTGGAGCTGCCGGCGACTTACGGATTGCTGGGGCTGCTTGGTTATTTTTTGATTGCGAGCTTGATTATTTATTTAAACGTTAAATTATTAATTAAGCATGGCAGAGCCTGGCGGACTGAGGGCAAAAGCGGGGATTATAATTTAGCCATTACCTTGTTTTCGGTTTTCCTCTGGCTTTTTCTCTGCCAGATATTTTTCCAAACCAATACGGTTTTAAATTTTTCTGGCTGGCTGTTTTTGGGTCTGCTGGTTGCTTTTTGGCAAACGCGGGACGCGGTGGTATTTAAAGAAAAAATAATTAGTTTAGCCGAAAATTTAAAATGGCGAAAGTTTTGGCTGTTGGTCTTATTTTTAGCCGCCGCCGGCTGGTTTGCTTTGGCGGTTTATGAAATAAAATTTTTTGCCGCGGACGTTTTGGCCGCGCGCGGAGCTGATCGGGAGGCTGGCTTAGCCGCCGCCGGCAAATTAAACCCGAAGCGGCATAATTATGAAATCAGTTTGGCTAAATTTTATTTAAATCGGCTGAAAATTGAAGCCCGGCAGCCGAAGGATAAAAGAGACGGCAGCTACCTTAAAGCCAATATCGCTTCGGCGATTGATCAGGGGAGGCAAGCCGCTTGGCTGACGCCGAATTCGGTCGCGGCCTGGGAAACTTTAGGCATGATTTATCGCGACGCCTCGCCTTTGACTTTTAACAGCGAGCCCTGGGCGGTTGAGTCTTTTAGCCGCGCTCTAGCGCTCGAGCCGACCAATCCGGTGTTGGCGACCGAATTGGCCAAAGCCTATTTTAACAATGATGACGCAGTTAACGCGGAAAAATATTTTAAACGGGCATCGGAACTGAAGCCTGATTATTATGAAGCCAAGTTCGGCTTGGCCAAAGTTTATTTAAAAAACCAAAAAGACAAGCTGGCGTTTGACCTGTTAAATCAGTTGGCCGCGGCGACTTTTGACCCGGAAATTTTTTATGAACTGGGCCGATATTATTATAATCACGGCCAAATTGACAAAGCCGTGGAAAGATTCAAGCTGGTTTTAACCGTTTCGCCTAACCACGCCAACGGCTTGTACAGCCTGGGCATCGCTTACGAAGTTAAGGGGGAGACGGCCGAGGCTTTGAAATATTACCGGCAAGTGTTAGAATTAAATCCAGGAAACCAGGAGGTTATCAATAAAATTAAATCATTAAAGCAATAAAATTTATGTTTAACAAAATTACCGAGTGGTGTCTGGGCAGCCGGGAAAAGCGCCAAACTATTCTTTGGACGGTGGTAATTTTAGCCGCGGCTTTGCTGTTGCTCATGATTTTTAACGGTTTATTGGGCGGCGACACCAGAAATTTCGGCCGTTTGTCCGATTGGGCGGATTTTTCCAAATACCAGGCCGTGTTTTTATCTAACGGCCAGGTCTATTTCGGCAAAGTTACGGATGCCAACCAGCAGACTTTGGTGCTGGAGGACATCTATTATTTGCGCACCGCCGGCGACTTACAGACTTCGGCTGAGCAACCAGCCACCTCGGCCGAGGCGGATAATTTTTCTTTAGTTAAGCTGGGCAATGAAATCCACGGGCCGGAAGACAAGATGTCCATTAATTTAAGCCAGGTGTTGTTCGTGGAAGACCTGAAAGCCGATTCCAAAGTGGTGGAAGCGATTAGGGCGTATGAACTGAAGAAGTAATATCAATTTGTCATTCCGGCCACCGAGCCGGAATGACAACCAAGTTTTAAAGTACACAAAAAACCAAACTCCTTGTTTGGCTTCTTGGTGCCGATGGTGGGAGTTGAACCCACACGGGATTGCTCCCAAAGGTTTTTGAGACCTTCTTGTCTACCGGTTCCAACACATCGGCAAATTTAACAAAAACCAGCAAACCGGCTGGTTTTTTAGACAATATTATAATAAAGTTTTTTTGTTAATTTGTCAAAGAAGGTAAAAATGAGTTATAATATTAAAGTAAAATAAAAAAAGATTAAATCCCCCTAACCCCCTTTGTTAAAGGGGGCTATTAAGAAAATGGGTAAAATTATTTCCATCGTCAATCAAAAAGGCGGGGTGGGCAAGACCACCACGGCTTTGAATTTGGGCGCTTATCTGGCGCATTCAGGCAAGCAGGTGCTACTGGTGGACATTGACCCGCAGGCTAATGCCACTTCCGGCCTGGGCATTGACCATAAAAATTTGGAGCACGGCATTTATGAAGCTATCATCGGCCATAAGCCGATTTTTGAGGTTATAAAATACACCTTGCAAGACGGCTACAAAATCGCACCGGCTACGATTGCTTTAGCCGGGGCCGGCATTGAGCTGGTCAATCTGGATGACCGGGAATTTAAACTGGCTCGAATTTTAGATGAAATTAAAGACGAATACGATTACATTATCATTGACGGGCCGCCGTCATTAGGGCTCTTAACCGTCAATAGCCTGGTGGCGGCCGATGAAGTTTTAATTCCCATTCAGAGCGAATATTTCGCCCTGGAAGGCTTGGGACAGCTTTTGGAAACCATCAGTCTGGTGCAAAATAATTTAAAGCCGGAATTAAGCATCATGGGCGCGGTCATCACCATGTTTGACCGGCGCAACCGCCTGTCCGGCTCGGTTATGAACGAGCTGTATCAATATTTTCCTAACCGGGTTTTTAGAAGCATTATTCCGCGTTCGGTGAAATTGGCCGAAGCGCCCAGCTACGGCCGGACGATTTTGTACTATGACCCGAAATCAAAAGGCGGGCGGGCCTATGAGAAGTTGGCGCGCGAAGTGATTGATTTGGAGAGAAGATGGTAATAATTAATTATAATATTGTCATTGCGAGGAGCCCCAATGTGGCGACGAAGCAATCTCAGGTTCGAAGAAGTTTACCAGAGATTGCTTCGCTCCCTGCGGTCGCTCGCAATGACATAAGTATATTATGGCAAACAATAGTCTTGGACGGGGCTTGTCTTCCCTGATCCCCCAAAAAGTTAAAAAAGTCGCGACCGCCATTAGCGGGGAGGCGGTGGTTAGCGTGGTGAGCGAAGCTGATAAAGACCAGGTTTTGCAAATCAGCCTGGACAGAATCCAGGTCAATCCCATGCAACCGCGCCGAAATTTTAATGAGCATCAGCTTAATGAATTGATTGAATCCATTAAACAATATGGCATCATCCAGCCCTTGATTGTTACGCAAAAAAATGGCGACTACGAATTAATTGCCGGCGAACGCCGCTTGCGCGCCGCTAAAATTTTAAACCTGGCGACCGTGCCGGTAATTATTAGGCAAGCCGATGAACAGCAGAAACTGGAAGTGGCCTTGGTGGAAAATCTCCAGCGCGAAGATTTGAACGCCATTGAAGCCGCCCTGGCTTATCGCAAACTGATAGACGAATTTAATTTAAACCAGGAAGAATTGGCCATCCGTTTGGGTAAATCGCGGCCGGTCATCACCAATACTCTAAGGCTGTTAAATCTGCCGGAAGAAATTCAGGCGGCTTTGATTGACGGCCGGATTACCGAGGGGCACGCCAAAACCATCGTGGGACTGGAAAGCGAAGCCAAGCAGCTGGCGTTATTAAAAAAAATCCTTTTAAATAAAATGACCATTGAAGACGCCATGAAAGAAACTAGGGCAATGGGCGGCACCAAAATGGCGCGCATCAAGATTAACTACGCGGATAAAGATAAAGAATTCGCTTTTCGGGAATTTTTTGGCACTAAAGCCGAAATTAAGCGCAAAGGTAAAGGCGGGGAAGTTATTATCTATTTTTATTCAGATGAAGAGTTGGGGGAGATGGTGGAAAAGATAAAAAAATAAGAAGCAGGAAGCAAGAAAAATAGGTTTTTTAGACCGGTTTTTTTGTTGGCATTTTTTTTGGCAAAATGTTATATTAGAATATATGAAATTCTCCCATCTCCATGTCCATAGCCATTACTCTTTGCTTGACGGCTTGACTAAAATTGACGAGCTTATCGCTAAGGCCAAAGAAGAAGGTTCAACCAGCTTGGCCATAACCGACCACGGCGTGATGTACGGCGTAATCGAGTTTTACCAAAAATGCAAAAAGGCCGGGCTTAAGCCGGTTATCGGCGTGGAAGCTTATCTGGCGCCGGTTTCGCGGCTGAACAAAATAATAAAAGCCGATGAACGTAATTATCATCTAGTGCTGCTGGCCAAAAACCAAATCGGCTACAAAAATTTAATCAAACTCACTTCCATCGCCCACCTGGAAGGCTTTTATTATAAGCCTCGGATTGACTGGGAAGTTTTAAAGAAACACGGCGAGGGTTTGATTGCCTTAACCGCTTGTTTGTCCGGCGAAATACCTCAACTGATTATTGCCGAAAAACTTGATAAGGCGCGTAAAAGAATCTTGGAATATGCCGAACTGTTCGGGCCGGAAAATTTTTATTTGGAGCTGCAGCATCATCCCAACCTGGAGCATCAGGCCGAGGTCAATCAAGCCTTAATTAATTTTTCGCGCGAACTCAATTTGCCCCTGGTCGCCACCAATGATATTCATTATTTAAACAAGGACGACGACGAGCCTCAGGATGTTCTTTTGTGCCTCCAAACCAAAAAGAAAAAAGAAGACCGCGACCGCCTGATTATGCTGGGCGGCGATTATTCCTTTCGGTCGGTTAAGGAAATGGTTGAGGCTTTTAAAGAAGTGCCGGAGGCGATTGACAACACGCAAAAAATTGCCGAGGCCTGCGATTTGGAAATTGAATTGGGGCAAACCCAGCTGCCTTATTTCCCCGTGCCGGACGGCCAGGAAATTGAGACTTATTTGGACAATTTATGCCGCCGCGGCTTGGTTGAGCGCTACGGCAAAAATTATGAACAAATCGAGCCGGCGATCAAAGAGCGCATGGATTATGAGTTGTCGGTCATAAAAAAAATGGGCTGGCCGTCTTATTTTTTGATTGTGGCGGATTTCGTCAATTGGGCGAAAAGCAACAAAATTGTGGTCGGGCCGGGCCGCGGTTCGGCCGCCGGCTCGCTGGTGTCGTATTTGTTAAATATCACCAACATTGACCCGTTGAAATATGATTTATTATTTGAGCGGTTTTTAAATCCGGACCGGATTTCCATGCCTGATATTGACATGGATTTCGCCGACATTAGGCGCGACGAAGTTTTGCGCTACGTAGAAAATAAATACGGCAAGGACCATGTGGCGCAAATCATTACTTTCGGCACGATGGCGGCGCGGGCCGCCATCCGCGACGTCGGCCGGGTGCTTAATTACCCTTATGAATTGTGCGATAAGCTGGCCAAGATGATTCCGATGTTTTCTAAAATCAGAGAAGCGGTTAGCGAGATCGGCGAGTTGAAAGAAATTTATAAAAACGACGAAGCGGCGCGGCGGATAATTGATTACGCCAAGCGCCTGGAAGGCGTGGCGCGCCACGCCTCCACTCATGCCTGCGGCGTGGTAATTACCAAGGAGCCTTTGACCGAATACGTGCCCTTGCAATACGCTTCATCATCGGACCGCACGATTATCTCGCAATTTTCCCTCCACCCGGTGGAAGATTTAGGCCTACTCAAAATGGATTTTTTGGGGCTGAAAAATTTAACCATCATTGAATCGGCCATTAAGATTATGAAAAACACCCGGGGCCTGGAAATAAATATTGATAAAATTCCTTTGCATGACGAGCGCACCTATAAATTATTCCAGGCTGGCGAAACCACGGGCGTTTTCCAGTTTGAATCAAGCGGCATGAAACGGTATTTGCGCGAACTTAAACCCACCGAGTTTGAAGATATTATCGCCATGGTGGCGCTCTATCGGCCCGGACCGATGGAATGGATTCCGGATTATGTTAACGGCAAACAAGGCCGGAAAAAGCCGAATTATCTGCACCAAAAACTGGAACCGATTTTGGCCAAAACCCACGGCGTGGCCATTTATCAGGAACAGGTAATGCAGATCGCCCGCGATTTAGCCGGCTTCACCATGGCCGACGCCGACGTTTTGAGAAAAGCCATGGGTAAAAAAATCCCCAAACTTTTGGCCGAGCAAAAAGAGAAATTCGTTGACGGCTGCGTCAAAAACGGCATCACCAGCCAGCTGGGCGAAAAGATTTTTTCCTTTATTGAGCCGTTCGCCGGCTATGGCTTTAACCGGTCGCATGCCGCCTGCTACGCCTTAATCGGCTACCAAACCGCCTACCTCAAAGCCCATTGGCCGACCGAATTCATGGCCGCGCTACTCACCTCCGACCAGCAGAATACCGACCGCATCGCCATTGAGATTGACGAGTGCCGCCATATGGGCATAGCCGTCTCAGCGCCGGACATCAACCAATCGTTTGCTTCCTTCACCGTGGTTACCTCGGGCACGGAAAAAAACGCGGCGGTCAGTCCAGACGAGGTGCCGCGCACCATCCGTTTCGGCCTTAAGGCCATTAAAAATATCGGCGGCCATATTGCCGAAGAAATAATTGAAGAGCGCAAAAAGAACGGCCCCTATAAAGACCTGACTGATTTATTAGAGCGGGTTTGCGATAAAGATTTGAATAAAAAATCTTTGGAGAGCTTGATTAAATCCGGCGGTTTGGATAATTTCGGCGAGCGCGGCCAGCTCTTAGGCAATCTGGAGAACATTTTGGAATTTAACCGCGAAACCGCCAAAGCAAAATCTAACGGCCAGGCCAGCCTGTTTATGGACGCGCCCAGCGTCAATTTTAGCCGCCAGCTGAAACTGGAAGCCTCGCCTAAAGCAGAGGCAAGAGAAAAATTAGCTTGGGAGAAAGAATTGCTCGGCCTTTACATCAGCGAGCATCCGTTTTCCGACTTCAAGCAGATTTTAAATCAGGCGGTGTTGCCGGTCGCTCGGCTGGCCGAGCACCTTAGTGATTATCAGGTTTGTGTCGGCGGCGTCATCACTAAGATAAAAAAAATCATTACCCGTTCCAATGAGCCGATGCTGTTCGTGAAAATTGAAGATACCGCCGGCGGCCTGGAAGTTTTGGTTTTTCCTAGCATTTTAAAAGAAAATAATTTGCTTTGGCAGGAAGGCAAGGTGGTGCTTTGCCAGGGGAAATTATCGGATAAAGACCAAGAAGTTAAGTTGTTGTGCAATAAAGTCATGGAACTTACCGCCGCGACCACCGCCGAAGCGGTCAACAAGTTTGTAGCCAACGGCCAGGCCAACGGCCAGGCCAGAAAAATTTTTGTTCAGCCGCCAGCCAAGCTGGCTCGCCCGCCGGCTTCAGAATTTTTGGCCTTAAACCAGGATAAAATTTACATTAATCTGAACGGCGCCGCCGACGCGGCGCTCCTGGAAAGATTAAAACAGACCCTAGCCAAAAACGTCGGCGATAAAAAAGTATTTTTTAAATTATCGGCCGGCGGCCGGACTAATTTGGTGGAAACTGACTTTAAAATCAATTATAGCCAAACGTTAATCGAGGAAATCAACCGGCTATTAGACAAAAAGCGGGAAAGTTGGTAAAATAATATTATAATATTTTATCCAAATCATATGCCAGAAGGAAATTCAACCAGCCCGGTCCAAGTTAAACCAAAAAAACCACGGAGAAAAGCGGTTAAGAAAAAAATAGACAAATCCCCTTTTAAATTAAGCGAAAATTTAGCGGCTAAACCGGCCATGCCCAAAGCTGATTTTAAAGTTGGCCAGAATTTACTAGTGAAAAAACGCGACCCGAAAGAACTTTACCGCCGGTTGGCAGTGAGCTTCGCGGTTTTAACCGCAGTGCTGCTCGGAGCAGTCTGGTTTTTCACTTTTGCCAAAGTTAAAATCGTCATTATTTCAGCTAAAGAAAAAATTGCCGACAGCCTAAGCGTGGAAATCATCAATCAAGCCAATCGCTCCGGCGCCAGCCCGGCGCAAATCGCCGGAGTGGTTAAGTCGGTGCCGGTGGAGGAGACTAAAACTTTTGCTTCCAGCGGCCGAGAGGTTTTAGGCGAGGAAGTTGTCGGCCGAGTTACGATTGTCAATAATTACATAAAAAATCAGCCCTTGGTCGCCACCACCAGGCTGTTAAGCGCTGGCAACAAACTTTTCCGGTTGAAAAACACCGTTAATGTCCCGGCCGGCGGACAGGTGGTGGCCGAAGTTTATGCCGACCAAGCCAAGCCGGAAATGGCCATCGGCCCGAGCAAATTTACCATTCCCGGACTTTGGGCCGGCATCCAGGACAAAATTTACGCCCAAAGCAACCAGGCTATGGAATACAGCGAGAAAATCAAATATACCATCCAGCAAAGCGATCTTGACAACGCGGTCAAGGAATTAAAAAATAATTTGCTGGCCAATGCCGGCAAGCAACTCGGCCAGGCTTATGGCGAATATAGCCAAAGGCTTTATCAAGTGGACAATAATTCAATCAGCCAGGAAGTCCAAGGCAAAGTCGGCGAGGAAAAACGAAATTTTACCATCAAAATGAAAGCCATGGTCACGTTAATTGCCTTTGGCGATAATGACATTTACGAACGGGCAAAAATCAAACTGGCGGCGACTTTGGCCGACGATAAGCAAATCGCGGAATTTACCAAGCAAAACCTGGCCTATAGTTTGGCTAAGGTTGATTTAAGCCAAGGCCTGGCCGAAGTTAAGGTTATTTTTGAAGCCAAGGCGACCCTAAAAGACAGCGCCAAGGTGATAAAGAAAGATAGTTTAGCCGGCATGAATTATGAGCAGTTAAAAGCCTACTTAAACAGCCTGCCGGAAGTGGCCGGTTATGAGATAAATTTTTTGCCGGCTTTCATTAAAAAAGCGCCGAATTTGGTGGACCGGATTGAAGTGGAGATAAGAAAATAATAAGTTTGACAATTAGAAATTAATAAAATATACTAAATATTACTTAAAGGCGATTGCTATGGTTACCAGCCATAGTCCGTAAACGGAATCCCGAATGTTCGGGACTAAGCCTGCAAATGAGCGTCCTGCCTCGGTTTTAAAACTGGAGCGGGAAAGCTGGGTGGAACCGCGGGAAAACCCCGTCCCAGTGCATTATTTTTTAATGCCTTGAGACGGGGTTTTAAAATAAATAAATTGTCATTGCGAGGAGCTTCAGCGACGAAGCAATCTCTGGTTAAGTTCCGAGTTCGTGAGATTGCGAAGTTTATCCCGAGCGTTAGCGAGGGACCTGCGTTGCCTTCAGTCGCTCGCAATGACATCTATATCAATATGTCCGAAGAAAAAAATAACAAAAAACTGGAAGCAATCCGCCATTCCTTGTCGCATTTAATGAGTATGGCGGTAGAAGAATTGTATCCCAAAGTCGGCTTGGGAGTGGGGCCGGCGATTGAAAACGGCTTTTACCAGGATTACGGCTTGCCCGAAGCGATTACGCCGGAAATATTACCCAAGCTGGAAAAACGGATGCGGGAGATGATTAAAGACAAGATTAAGTTTGAACGGCATCAAGTTGGTTTTAAAGAAGCACTGGAGTTTTATGAACACGATCCGTATAAAACCGAGATGATTCATGGCTTGAAAGCCGCCGGCGAGAAAAAAGTTAGTTTTTATAAATCCGGATTTTTTGATAATCTCTGCGACGGCCCGCATGTCGACTCGACCAAAGAAATTGATCCAGCAGCTTTTAAATTGACAAAAATCGCCGGCGCTTATTGGCGCGGCGACGAAAAAAATAAAATGCTAACTAGGATTTATGGCGTAGCGTTCGCCAGTAAAGAGGAATTGGATAATTATTTAAAGATAATGGAGGAAGCGGAAAAGCGCGACCATAGAAAATTAGGCAAAGAGTTGGACTTGTTTGTGTTCTCTGAAATAGTGGGCAGAGGATTGCCCTTGCTCACGCCTCGCGGCACGGTGATTAGAAGAGAGTTGGAAAAATTTGTTTTGGAAGAGGAAGCCAAAAGAGGCTATCAGCATGTAGTCACCCCGCCCTTGGCTAAAGTTGAGTTATATAAAAAATCCGGCCACTTTCCTTATTACAAAGACACCATGTATCCGGTAATGAAGGTGGACGAAGAGGAATTAATTTTACGTCCCATGACCTGCCCCCACCATTTTGAGCTTTATAATTCCCGACCGAGAAGCTATAAAGAGCTGCCGCTGCGTTTGGCCGAAATTGCATCTCAATTCAGATATGAAAAAAGCGGAGAATTGTCGGGGCTGACGCGGGTGAGAATGTTCTGCTTGGCGGATGCTCATATTATTTGCGCCAAAGAACAGGCAGAAGATGAAATTAAAAATGTTTTAGATTTAATTGACTACTCCAATAAAATTTTTGGCTTGAAAAGGGGTAAAGATTATCGCTATCGGCTTTCCCTGGGAGATAGGGCTGATAACGAAAAGTATTACAAAGATGACGCGGCTTGGGAGAAGGCTGAAGGCATTTTAAGAAACGTTCTCAAAAAAATCAAAGCGCCTTATGTTGAAGCGGGAGGAGAAGCCGCCTTTTACGGGCCGAAAATTGATGTGCAGATGAAGAAAATAAACGGCCAGGAAGAGACCGCTTTTACCGTGCAATATGATTTTGTTATGCCAAAAAGGTTTAAAATGAAATATATTGACAGAGATGGAAAAGAAAACGAACCGATTGTGATTCACCGTTCTTCTATCGGCTGTTTTGAAAGAACCATGGCATTTCTTATTGAGCATTACGCCGGCGCGTTTCCGGTTTGGCTGGCGCCGGTACAGGTTAAAATCGTTTCCGTGGGTTCGGGGCACGTGGAATTTTCCCGCAAGCTGGCAGACGAGTTTAAACAAAGTGACATTAGAGTAGAAGTTGACGAGTCGGATGAAACCGTTGGCAATAAAATCAGGAAAGCCGTGGTCGAGAAAGTTCCGTACATGTTGGTGGTGGGCGACAAAGAAATGAATTCCGGCAAGCTGGCCGTGAGAGACAGGGGAGAGAAGACAACTAGGGAAATTGGGAAACAGGAATTTATTAAAGAGGTTCAGGAGAAAATTAAGAATCGGATATAAAAACGCCGTAGTTTCAGAATGCCGATGCGGTCGGCATTTTTTTAAATAAATAAGCCGAACGGGCTGAAGTTTAATCGTTCGCGCGGCCATAGCTTGCAATTTTTGCTAAACTGGGGTAAATTTTATTTAGAGTCAGGCCTTTTTGTTTAAATTGAATAAATGAAATTTTACAGCTTAAATCATAATTCGCCAGAAGTTAATTTTAAACAGGCTTTAATTTCCGGCTTGGCGCCTGATGGCGGATTATATTTTCCCAAAATTATCCCTAAATTCACGGCTGGAGAGATAGCAGAGCTTAAAGATAATTCTTTAACGCAAGTCGGTTTTAAAGTATTAAGTAAGTGGTTGGAAAACGAATTTGAGCCCGAAGCCGTAAAACAGCTGGCCGGATCGGCTTTAAATTTCCCCATTCCTTTAAAAAAAGTGGGGAATTTTTTTGTTTTAGAATTATTTCACGGCCCGACCATGGCTTTTAAAGATATCGCCGCCAGGTCATTGGCCCGGCTGATGAGCTTGGCCATAGAAAAAGAAAATCAGACAGCCATTATTATCGTTGCCACTTCCGGCGACACCGGCGGGGCGGTAGCGCACGGTTTCGGCAATGTAAAAAATATCAACGTGGTGGTGATGTACCCCAAGGGCAAAGTCAGCCATTTGCAGGAAGAGCAATTAACCCGCGTGGCGCCTAACGTCTTTCCGGTTGAAGTGGACGGGGTCTTTGACGATTGCCAGGCTTTGGCTAAAAAAACTTTCCTTGACCCTGATTTTAAAAAACTTAATTTATCATCGGCCAATTCCATCAGCGTTGGCCGCCTGATTCCGCAAATTATTTATTACGTCTACGCTTATTCGTTAATCAAAGAGCCTAATATTGAATTTGTGGTGCCTTGCGGAAATTTCGGCAACGTCTGCGCCGGGATTATGGCTCGCGCTATGGGTTTGCCCTTTAATAAATTCATCATCGTAAATAATTTAAATGACCCGGTTTTAAAATATTACCAAACCGGCAAATTTATTCCCCAGCCCACGGTCCAAACTTTATCCAACGCCATGGATATCGGTAATCCGAGTAATTTCGTCAGAATTTTAGAAATCTTTAAGCATGACTATGCTTCATTTAAAAAAGTTATTCAGGTTCTAAGGGTGACGGATGAAGAAACCGTGGCCACGATTAAGGAGGTTTATGAAAAATATAATTACCTGCTGGACCCACATACGGCCGTAGCCTGGCATGGCGCTTTAGGGGCGGAGTTAGATCAATCTCTAAAAGTAATTTTAAGTACGGCCTCGCCAGTTAAATTCGCTTCCATCATAAAAAAAGAGACCGGCATCGCGGTAGACGACAGCCAGGCCATAAAAGAATTGGAAAAAATTACCAAGCGCAAACTTGAAATAAAAAATGATTATAACGAACTGAAAAAAACGCTCCTGTCATTACCTTTGTAAATTAGCCATAATTTAAAATTATATGGTAATTACTTTTATTGGCATGTCCAGCGTGGGCAAATCGGCCTGGTCAACCAAGCTGGAAGAATTAAAAGGCTTTAGAAGATATTACTGTGATGATTTAATCGAAAAATATTTGGGCCCCGAATTTAAAGCTTTGGGTTATTCCGGCATTAACGATGTCAGCCGCTGGATGGGTCAGCCCTACGATCAAAGGTATAAAAAAAACAGCCAATGCTACCTGGAGCTTGAGGCTGAATCGGTAAAAAATAGCTTAGCAGAAATTGATAAGCTGGGAGACGACGTTAATATTGTGATAGACACCACCGGCAGCGTGGTTTATTTGCCCCGGAAAATATTAGACTCTTTAGCCGCTCGGACAAAAATAGTTTATTTTGAAGCTCCGGCCGGCCGGCTGGAAAGCATGGTTAAAAAATATTTTGACAATCCTAAACCCGTGATTTGGGGAAATTTATACAAGCCGTTGCCCGGCGAAGACAAATATGAAACTTTAAAAAGATGCTATCCGGAATTATTAAGATATCGGGTTGGTTTATACGAAAAACTGGGCGCGGTTAAAATTAATTATATTACCCGAACCAGAAAAGACTTTACCGTGGATAACTTGCTTGAGTTAATTGATAAATCCCCACGCTAAATTTAGAAATCCAAATTTTCCACCTTCTTGGCGTGCGTCTGGATGAAGTGTTTGCGCGGACCCACGTCCACGCCCATAAGCATTTCAAAGGTTTCATTGGCTAAGGCCGCGTCATCAACGTTAACCTGCTTCATGATGCGGCTGGCCGGGTTCATAGTAGTTTCCCAAAGCTGCTGGGGGTTCATTTCGCCCAAGCCTTTATAGCGCTGAATATTAATGCGGGTTGAAGTTTTGGCTTGGGTTTGTTCTTCGGTCTGTTCTTCTTCGTTTTCCACCACTTCGGTTTTGCCGCCGCCTAGCTCTTTTACTATTTTATCTTTTTCAACGTCAGAATAAGCGTATTTTACGGCCGCGCCCTTTTTGATTTGATAAAGCGGCGACTGGGCGATGTATAAGTTGCCGTTAGTCACTAAGGCGTTAAAATGCCGGTAGAATAAAGTTAAAAGAAGGGTCCTGATATGCGCGCCGTCAACGTCCGCATCAGTCATGATAACGATGCGGTGATAGCGCAGTTTGCCCAAGTCAAACTGGTCGTCAATATTGGCGCCTAAGGCGATAACTAAATTTTTGATTTCGTTGTTAGCCAGCATTTTATCTAATCGCGCCCGTTCCACGTTTAAAATTTTGCCGCGTAAAGGCAGAATGGCCTGGAATTTTCGGTCCCGGCCCTGCTTGGCTGAGCCGCCGGCCGAATCGCCCTCAACGATGTAAAGCTCGCTTTCTTCCGGGTTGCGGCTGGAGCAATCCGCCAGTTTGCCCGGCAGGGTCATGCCTTCCAGTGCGCCTTTTCTTAAAATGGAAGCGCGGGCGGTGCGGGCGGCGATCCTGGCCTGGGCCGAAAGAAAGCATTTAGCCACGACAGTTTCGGCTTGGCGCGGGTTTTCCTGCAAGAATGAGGCGAAAGCGTCGCCGAAAATCTGCTCCACGTAGGTTTTCATGTCAGTATTGCCTAACTTGCCCTTGGTCTGGCCTTCAAATTGCGGATTAGTGAGCTTAACGCTCACAATGGCGGTTAAGCCTTCGCGCACGTCGTCGCCGGTTAGGTTTTCATCTTTCTCTTTGATTAAATTTTGCGCTCGCGCGTAGCTGTTTAAAGTCCGGGTAAGCGCGGTGCGGAAGCCGGCCAGGTGCGTGCCGCCTTCGGGGTTAATGATATTATTGGCGAAAGCCAAGACGGTTTCGTTAAAACCGTCGTTATATTGCAAAGCCACTTCAACTCGGGAGTCGTTAATTTCTTTGTCTACGTAAAAGATAGTCTCATTTTTAACCAGGTTATTGCGGTTTAAGGATTTTATGTAGGCTTTAATGCCGCCTTCAAAGAAAAATTTATAATCTTTAATTCGGTGGTTTTTACGCCGGTCGGCTATTTTGATGGTAATACTCTTGGTCAGATAGGCCTGCTGCCTTAAGCGGTCCAAAATCATGCCCCAGCTGAATTCCAGAGTTTCAAAAATCCGCGTGTCCGGCCTAAAAGTGATAATGGTGCCGGTGGTTTTGGAGTTGCCGATGGGTTTAACTTTTTTGAGCGGTTTGCCGCGCTGATACTCCTGCAGCCAGATTTTACCTTCGCGGTGCACCTCGGCTTTTAAGTATTCGCTTAAAGCGTTGACCACGGACACGCCCACGCCATGCAGCCCGCCGGAAACCTTGTAGCCGCCGTGGTCGCCGAATTTGCCGCCGGCGTGCAGCTTGGTCAGAACCGTTTCCAGGGCGGAAACCTTGGTAACTTTATGAATGCCCACCGGAATGCCGCGGCCGTTATCCGTCACTTCCACCAGGCTGTTGTCCAATAAGGTGACGCCGATTTCCGTGGCATAGCCGGCCATGGCTTCGTCAATGCCGTTATCTACCACTTCCCAGACCAAATGGTGCAGGCCGGTAGCCGAAGTGGAGCCGATGTACATACCCGGCCTTTTTCTTACCGGTTCAAGCCCTTCTAGAACGGTAATTGATTCAGCGCCGTAATCCGCGCCCACAGATTTTTTACTTAGTTTTTTATCCGCCATAATATTGTTAGTATTTTATTTATAATTAGCCATTTTAAACCTAAAAACAAAACCAGGCTTTAGGCTAGTTTCTATACTTAAATTTTAGCAAAAAAGCGTCTAAATGACAAGCTATTTTTTTTATGGTAAAATAAATTTATAGCATTATGAATAATCCTAACTTTAATCAGGCGAAAGAGATTGAAAAAAAATTGGAAAATTATGCCGGTCCGGAAGGCATTACCACCAAAGAGCTGGAAAGAGGCTTGTGGTATGTTGAGCATCGGCGGCAATTAAGGCTGATTTTAGTCGGCTTTTTAATTTTGGTTTCCGCGGTTTCCTGGGTTTACGCGATTTACGGGGTTGCTTATTATTTGGCTCGGGGCATGAAAGAGGATGAAATTCTGACCAAGCAATTAGTGCAGGTTTCAAGCGTCGGCCACGAGTATGTGGCGCAAATCGCCGCCAAACAGTTGAGTTTAGGCCCGGTGGGAGTTTTAAAGTCTTCGGGCCAGAGATACGACCTTTATGTCCAGCTGAAAAATGACAACCAGAGATGGTGGGCGGAGTTTGATTACTATTTTTTGGTCGCGGGCAAGCCAACGGAAAAAACGAGCGGCTATATTTTTCCGCTGGAAGACAAATATCTCTTGGCTTTGGCTCATGAATTCGCCGCCGCTCCGGTCGCCGCCCAACTGATTATAGAAAATATCAGCTGGCATCGGCTGGATGCCCATAAAATCGCCGATTGGCAAGCGTATTATAAAAGCCGTTTGGCCATAGCCAGTCGGGACGTTAAATTTACGCCAGCCGGCGGTGGCCAGAAGCTCAATCAATTAAGCTTTAACTTGGTTAATCAGACGGCCTATAATTATTGGGAAGTGGGCCTGACCATTTTATTGATGAATGGCGGCAGCTTGGTCAACGTTAACCATTATGGCTTAAGCGATTTTATGTCCGGCCAGACCAAGCCGGTGGTCATCAATTGGGCGGGCGCGGTCGGCCCGGTCAGCGAAGTTAAAATTATTCCGGAAATCAATATTATGAAAGATGACATCTATATTCCTTACGAAGGAGGAGTGGGACAGGAGAAGTAAATAAATGTTTAACCGATTAATCATATACTTAAAAAATTTTGATTGGATATTATTCACCGCGGTTCTGCTTTTGGTCTGTTTTGGTCTGGCCGAGATTTACAGCGTGGCCCTGGGGCGCTCTTCGGTTGATTTGCTTAATTTCAAGAAACAAATCATTTTTATTATCATCGGCATTGGCTTGCTTTTTTTATTGGCTGGTTTTGACTACCATAGTTTAAGGAGCTACAGCAAGTATTTTTATGTCAGCGGCTTTATTCTTTTGGCCGGAGTTTTATTTTTCGGCCAGACCATCAGGGGAACTAAAGGTTGGTATGATCTGGCCGGTTTTAATCTGCAGCCGGTTGAATTGATTAAATTTGTTTTAATTTTATTTTTGGCAAAGTATTTTTCCGCCGTGTCGCCAAAAACCGACGGCTTAAAGCACCTCTTAATCTCCGGCGGCGCCACGCTGTTAATGATCGTTTTGGTTTTGGCCCAGCCTGATTTCGGTTCAGCCATGCTGTTGTTTTTAGCCTGGCTGGCCATGATTCTTATCGTCGGCTTCAACAGAAAATACCTATTAGCCGTTGGCTTGATGCTAATTTTGGTTTTCGGCTTGTGCTGGCAGTTCGTCCTGCGCGATTACCAGAAAGAGAGGATAATCACTTTTTTAAATCCGTCGTCCAGTCCGCTGGCTCAGGGCTATAATGTAACACAAGCGATTATCGCCGTTGGTTCGGGCGGGCTGACTGGGCGGGGCATCGGTTTCGGTTCGCAATCCCAGCTAAAATTTTTGCCCGAAGCGCAAACCGACTTTATCTTCGCCGTGGTAGCCGAAGAACTGGGTTTTTCCGGGGTCTTGCTTATTTTATTATTTTTTGCTATATTTTTTTATCGCTGCCTCTATCATTTGAAAAGAGTCAATAATGATTTCGGCGTATTTTTTATTTTAGGCGCGGTTAGCTTGATTTTTATTGAAATGTTTATTAATATTGGAATGAACTTGGGCCTGGTGCCGGTAATCGGTATTTCCCTGCCATTCTTGAGCTACGGCGGCAGCGGCTTGATTTCCAGCCTAATGCTGGTCGGCGTGATAGAAAGCATTATCATAAGATCTAAAATTAATTATTAACCTATGACCAAGGTACAACTTAAAGCGCGGGTTAGAGTTGAAACTAACGGCCAAGCCAAAAAAATTATCGCCAGCGGTTTTATCCCGGCGGTAGTTTACGGAGCCGGCCAGGCTAACGTGAACATTAAAGTCAAACGGCACGATTTTGATAAAGCCTTTAAACTGGCCGGTGAATTTAATTTGATTGACTTAGTCGTTACTGGCGGCCGGGAGATTAAAGTGATCGTTAAAGAGGTGCAAAAGGACGGCTTAACCGATAAAATCATTCACGTTGATTTTTATCAGGTTGATATGGCCAAAGAAATAACCACGGAAATTCCTTTGAATTTTATCGGTGAAGCCAAGGCGATTAAAGACTTGGGCGGGACTTTAGTTAAAAATATGGACGCGGTGGAAGTCAGGTGCCTGCCCGGAGACTTGGTTAGCCATATTGATGTTGATATTTCTAACTTAGATAATTTTGACCAATTCATCAGGCTTCATGATTTAACCATGCCGGCGGGTGTTGAGTTGGCCCAGGAGACCAACGAGGCGGTTATCGGCGTGGTGGAAACTAAGGTTAAAGTGGAAGCGCCGGCGCTCTCTGAAGCCGCTCCGGTCGAGGGCCAAGTCGCCCCGGCCGAAGCGGCTGAACAAGTTGAAGCGGACAAGCAAGCTTAAGCCTTTTAACATACGCAAAATCATGTTATAATATTAACATAAATTCTCATCCTCAAAGGAGGACCTTAAGAATTATGTTAGATGGAAAAAAATCATTTAATCAAGCCGGGTTCACCCTGTTAAATCCGACGAAGTCGGTGCGTAGCAATTTAACAGGGTTCACCTTAATTGAGCTTTTAGTGGTTATATCCATCATTGGCTTTTTAACCGTGGCTTCGGTAGTGGTGTTTAATATCGTCAGAATGAACGCCCGCGACGCGGTCAGGGTTGGCAATGTCGCCACCGTCAAGCGGGCTTTGGCCATGTATTTAAATGATTCCTTGACCGGTTATCCGGCATCGAACGGAGAGTGTTTAAAGGCCAGCCAGGGCGTGGGCAAAGAACTTAAGGACGCCCAAGTTTTGCTGGAAGTCCCCTTTGATCCTTTGTGGGCGGCGTCAACGCCCAGTCCGAGCGTTGCCGGCGATACCGACGGCTTTTGCTATTGGTATGTTGCCAGCGCCATTGACGCTTACGAGTTAAGTTATTTTTTGGAATCTAACTCCAAGTCTGGCGGCGCCGGCTCCCATACCACCACTCAATAAAGCGCGTTGGTTTTTTGTTATGCCGGAGATTAGCCATATCACTCCCTATAAAGTGCAAAAATTGGTGGCGCTGGTTTTTATCGGTTGCGCCATTATATTATTTTTGGCCGGTTTTGACACTATCAAAGCGAAAGTCAGGGACGTAAAAAGGCGGGCTGATGTTAAAATTTTAATCAAGGCGCTTGATTTATATCATGACAAATACGGTAAATATCCCGATTCGGTTGACGAGTGGCGGGGCTGGGATTTAAGCTTCGGCCATAACGGCAGCCAGGTGAATTTTATAGAACAGCTGGGACGGGAACGATTGGTTGACCGAGCGGTGAAAGATCCGATTAATGACGCGGTTCATCATTATCGCTATCAGAAATTCAGGGCCGGCGACTTCGGCTGCCAAAATTCTTTTTATATTTTGCAGGCGGTAAATTTTGAACTATCTTCCAAAGATAATGGCGCGGGCTCATGTCCGGAATTCAACTGGGCTGAACTAACGCCTAACGGCTATACGGCGCAAGGGTTTGACTGAAGAGATGAGGTTCGGCTTTGGGAGTTTACTCTTCTGCTTAGACGAAATTTTGGCGTTTTTTACAAAAAATTATTTTTTGTAAAAAATCGCTACAATTTTATATGCGCGATAAAAATAATTTCACATAGCCAAACTAGGCAATTTTAATAATTGCTAATCTATTAAGGCCGGACAGGTCTTTTTTTATTTGGATTTTTTTAGCGAAAGAAAATATTTTTTTCATTTTAGGACCGTGGAGGTGGCCGATTTCGCACAAGAGGGTTAAATTTAATTTTTTTAAGGATTTAATCTGTTTGGCCAATTTTCTATACAAAGACAAGCCGTCAGCGCCGCCAGCTATGGCTACTTTCGGTTCAAATTTTAAGCCTAGGCTGTCGCTGCTTTTTAATAATTTTTTCCATTTGCTATCAAGGTAGGGCAGATTTGCTAAAACGACGAATGACGAATGACGAATGACGAATTTAGAATTTAATAAGGGTTCCAGCAAATCGCCTTTGAAAAATTTTATATTCTTAGCCACGCCGTGAAGTTTGGCGTTTTGTTTAGCGACGGCCAAGGCTTTTTTTGAAATATCAATGGCCATGAGTTTTTGTTTGGTAAGCTTCGCCAGAGTGATTGCGATGCATCCTGACCCGGTACCGACGTCAACCAGAGTTACGAGTTTTGAGTTGCGAGTTATAAGTTTAGCTGCTTCCTGGACCAGTAATTCGGTTTCCGGCCTTGGTATCAAGACATTTTTATTAACATAAAAATCCAGGCCGTAGAATTCTTTATGGCCGGTTAAGTAAGCGACGGGTTCGCCTCCCAAGCGGCGGGAAATTTTAAGTTTAAAATTTGAAATTTGGCTGGCTGTAAGTTTTCTCTCTCCATGAGCCAATAAAAATTCGCGCGGTTTTTTTAAAATCGCGGATAATAAAATTTCCGCTTCAAGCCGCGGGAGTTTAAGGCCGTGGGCGCTTAATTTGGCGGCGGCGAGTTTAAGGGTTTGTTTTATTATCATTTATTTTGCCGCTTTCTTTAGCGCCTCAATTATCTCACCGATATTTCCATCCATTATTTTGGATAAGCCGTGCCAGTTTTGTTTAAGGCGATGGTCGGTCAGGCGGTCCTGGGGGAAGTTGTAAGTCCTGATTTTTTCGCTTCGGTCGCCCGAGCCGATTTGCTGTTTTCTTTGCACGGATTCTTTGGCGCGCTTGGCTTCTTCCATTTTGGCGAGTAAGCGCGAGCGCAGGATTTGCATGGCTTTTTCCTTATTTTGGTGCTGTGATTTTTCGTCTTGGCAAGTGACCACCAGGCCAGTGGGCAGATGGGTGATTCTGACGGCCGAATAGGTGGTGTTAACGCTTTGGCCGCCCGGTCCGGAGGAGCAGTAAGTGTCGATTCTGATGTCTTGAGGCTTTATTGCCAAATCAACTTCCTCGGCTTCGGGCATGACGGCAACGGTCACGGCGCTAGTATGCACCCGGCCGGCCTTTTCGGTTTCCGGCACCCGTTGCACCCGGTGCGTGCCGGCTTCAAATTTTAAATTTCCATAAACGTTTTTTCCGCTAAGAGAAAAAATAATTTCTTTATAGCCGCCGATGCCGATGCGGTTGGCATATAAAATAGCCAATTTCCAGCCCTGGCGCTCGGCGTAGCGGGCATACAGCCTGAACAATTCGGCCGCGAATAAGGCCGACTCGTCGCCGCCGGTGCCGGCGCGGATTTCCATGATAATATTTTTTTTGTCATTCGGGTCGGCCGGATGGAGTTCGGCTGCAAGCTTGGCCTTTAACTCATTAATCCGCGGCTTCAGTTTGGCTGATTCTTGCTCGGCGATTTCCACCAGTTCCCGGTCCGATTCGCTATTTATGATTTCTTCGTTTTGCTCGAATTGATTTTGTCTTTTTTCCAATTCTAAAATCAACTCAAGGGTATATTTGAGTTCGCTGTGCTCTTTGGAAATTTTTTTTAGCTTTTTTGGGTCGGTAATAACCGCCGGGTCGCTAAGCTGATTTTCCAAGTCTTTAAATTTTTGTTTGATAGCGGAATACATAAAATAAAAACGGTTATTCTCTTGATTATGCCATAAATATATTATAGCACAATAAAAAGAATAACCGTTTAAAGTCGTTACTTTTTCTCGGTTTTTTTGGCGGCCCTGGCTTTGGTTTTGGCCGCGCGCTTGGCTCGTTTGTTTTTGTGAACCGGTTTAATTTTGGCCTTGGCGTCAACCTTGGCGCGGAATTTTTCCACGCGGCGGGCCGAGTCAAGTAATTTTTGTTTGCCGGTGTAGAAGGGATGGCAGGCGGAGCAAATTTCCACTTTGAGTTCGGGTAAAGTTGAGCCGGTGGTAAAAGCGTTGCCGCAGGCGCAAGTCGCTTTGGCGTCTTGGTAATATTTTGGATGA
>Ga0210054_1001069_pt1 | contig 23551 bp, 18 predicted proteins | sample CryGeymeta201516_FD_185470 | JGI IMG/M metagenome (GOLD analysis project Ga0210054, IMG submission 185470) | Groundwater microbial communities from Crystal Geyser aquifers in Utah, USA - Crystal Geyser metaG 2015-16 (SPAdes) (version 2) | ecosystem: Environmental > Aquatic > Deep subsurface >... | reverse complement strand
CGGGGATCGCCGTTGACCGGCTCAAGATGATCATCTTCTCGGCGCAGGGGTTGATGGCGGGCTTCGCCGGGGTCGTGCTCGCGTCCCGCATGACCAGCGGTCAACCGACGACGGCGATGGGCTTCGAGCTTGAGGTCATCTCTGCCTGCGTCTTGGGCGGCGTGTCGCTTACCGGGGGCGTTGGGTCGATGGGCTTCGTGGTGGCAGGCGTGCTCCTCATGGGCACGGTTCAGAACGCCATGAACTTGCTCAATGTGCCGCCGTTCTATCAGTACGTCGCCCGCGGTGCGATCCTGTTGGGTGCGGTGCTGTTCGACCGGTTCAAACAGGGGAGAGCGGTCGGCTGAGCGGGTGCTGCCGGTGGCCGCTTGTCGCTACTCGCCCTGCTCGCCAATGCGCACGCCGACCAGCCCTTCCAGCGGGCCGGCTTCCCCCGACTTCACGTTGAGCAACTGCAGCGCTGCCTTCACCCGGCCGAGGCTGGCAACCGACTTCGCGTCCGGCTGCGGTTGCCACAGGAGGAGCGTGTCGGCGTCGGCAGTGAGTGGCGCGACGGGGGCAGCCGTCGGCTTGCGGACGGCGCTGGAGACCCGAATCTCTGCTACCCATCCCTCGAAGGGCCGGCCGCCGCTTGGATAGCGGCCGACGAAGAGGTTGACCGGCACTTGCCGCACCGAGGCCGGCGCCGCGGTCGTGGCTTCGTCCGGTTGGCCGTTGAAGTAGAGCCGCATCTTGCCGCCCGCGCCCTCGGAGACACAGACCACGTGCGTCCACTTCCCGGCGGTGAGCGGTTGTTTGCTCTTCAGGGCGACGTCCTGCGTGCCGTCGTTGACGCGGAAGAGGATTTCGCCGGTCTCTTCGAGGTACACCTCCCACCCGCGGCCGGCGTTGCCCGGCAAGGTGTGGTCATACTGGCTGAGTAGCCGGCCGTAGTCCTGCTTGCCGGCAGCCTTGATCCACGCCTCGACGCTGAAGCGCCCGTCAGGAAATGCCAGCCCTTGGACGTCCTTCGCGACGCCATAGGAGCGCTCGTTGGCAAGACTGGCGGCGTTGAGCATGCTGTACTGCACCGCAACGCCGTACTGCTTGCAGAGCGGCTGGTAGAGCGTGTCGAGCGCCTCGTCGGCCGGTGGGAGCCCGAAGTGTTCGTCGCCGCTGGCCAAGTAGCCGCGTTCACGGTCCTTGCCGCGCATGGACGGGTAGTGCCAATTGCCGGAGTAGACGCCGAATACCAGCCGGTCGAGGAGCCGTTCCTTCACCCATGTCTGCCAGTCGAGCTTCATGTTGCCATACGGCGGCCCGACAATGTCTCCTTGCGGCAGACCGACAGCCAGCTTCTTGCCGCGCCGGTTGAGTTCCTGCCTGACCTCGCGAAGGAACAGCGTCAGGAACTCGCCACGCAACGCGCGCCAAGCCGCCACGTCGAAGTCCTGCTTGCGGATATCGACTCCGTGGCGCGCCTGAAACGTTTCGACTACCGGCTCCCCAAAGCCGAACTGATCGGCTTGCGCCGCCGGTTGGCTGTGACTTCGAGTGCACAGATAGACGCCGTCATAGCCATACTTGTCCAGGAAGTCCGTCAGCTCTTTGAGCTTGTACCGACGCACCTCCGGGTAGGCGTACTCCATCACGCCGCACTGGCGCTTCTGCCCCTCCCGGTCTTCCACGAGGTACTCGGGGTGCTCAATGGTGAAGTGCGACTGCCACGGGAACGGCGTGCTGTCGCCATACAGAATCTCCGGCGGCGACCCCTCGTCGAAGCTGGTGGCGTAGGCGTAGATCCGCAGACCCAGCTTGTGCGCGCTCTCGCAGGCCGCCTGATAGGGGTCGAACCGGGCGAAGATGTCGTCCGCGGTCTCCCAGTACTTGCCGATGGAAGTCGGCACTCGAGTGCAGCGGGTGCGAATGAACCACGTGCCCGTGCGCCAGTAGACGGTGGTCACCTCGTGCAAGTCGCGCCACTCGCGCATGCACCGCTCGATCTTCTCCGGCGTGTCCAGCTTCGCATCGCCCTTGAAGACGACGAAGTGATCCCCGAAGCTGACGAGGACAATCCGCTCTTCAGGTTGGGCCGCGCCGACGGCTCCGGCCGCGACCGCAATGCCGAACCATACTACCCGGATGACAGATCGCATGAGCAGCTCCCTTGACGCTTGGGCTGCCTTTAGTGTACCGTGAGACACCACCACTTCGCGAGCCAACCAGAGCACCGGACAACGGAGAAAGCCTCTCACCCATGACCCCAACCCTCCAAGGTCACACCTCCTACCATAGCCATTCCCGCTGGAGCGACGGCCGGAAGTCGCTAACCGAGATGATCCGGGCGGCCGAAGCCGCCGGGCTGGACGAGTACGGGGTAGCCGACCACTTCGTGCTGACGCCCGACCGACAGCCCATCGATTGGAGCATGCCCCTGGACAGGCTCGAGGAGTATGTGACGGAAGTTCAAGCGGCAGCGGCGCAGGCCGCGAGTACCGTTCGGCTGGGGATCGAGGTCGACTTCTTCCCCGAGACCGTGGCGGAGGTTGTGGCGCGCCTGTCGCCGTACCCGTTCGACTACCTGATCGGGTCGGTACACTACGTGGACCGATTCCCCATCGACAGCTCCGCTGACGACTGGCGGCCGCTGTCGGCCGCAGAAGTCAACGAGAAGCATCGGCTCTACTGGGTCCGCGTTGCCGAGCTGGCGCGGAGCGGCGCCTTCGACTTCATCGGGCATCTTGACCTGGGCAAGAAGTTCGCCTGCTACCCCTCGGTGCCGCCGACAGCGGAGATTCAGACAGCCCTCCAGGCCATTGCCGAGGGGGGTCTGGCCGTCGAACTGAACACGGCCGGCTGGGACAAGCCGTGCGCGGAGGCGTACCCGGCATTTGAGTTGCTGCAGCGGTGTCAGGAGGCGGGAGTCCCCGTCCTGATGAACGACGACTCGCATTCCCCGCGCAGGATCGGCGGGCACTATGAGCGCGGCGCCCGGCTGCTGCGAGCAGCGGGCTACGACGAGGTGGTTCGCTTCGCCGGGCGGGAGCGGACCGCGCATCCGCTGGTGATCCCGGGCGAAACCGCTCCCTGACCGCGAGGGCGTGCTGCAGCGCAGGCGTCAAGCAATCAGCGTGCGCGAGGGAAAGAACTGGGGCAGCAGGTCTCGGGAAGCTTCCAGTAGTTCCTCCAACATGTCTTCGGCGGTATCCGGCGCGAGGGCCATTTCGTCCAACATCAGCGCTTGCAGTGCCAGATTGCGGTCGCCGGTGACAGCGGCCTCGACCACTAACTCCTGCCAGACAAAGCGCTTCTCCAGAATGGCTTTGAGCACGCGTGGGCAGTCGCCGACGCAGAGACCGCGGACACCCATGGAGTCGGTGACGCCCTCAATCTCCACAACGGCTTCGGGCGGCAGATTGGGGATTGCGCCCTGGTTGGGGATGTTGACGATGAAGACCTCGCGCCGACCATGGGCGATGTCGTCGATCATCCGGGCAACGCCTTCCCCGCCCAGAGAGTCAGCCGTGCCACGCTCCGGCGGGCTGACGTTGTCGAGGAGGGTCTGGTACTGCTCGAAGAAGTTGGCACGCAACTCAGGGCCGGGCTCGGCGCGCGGGGGCCTGGGCGTTGCCTCGTCGAAGCCGTGCCCCTTCGCGTCCTCGGCCAGGTTGTACGGCATTGCTTCCTGGGTGGGCACCGTGGTTGCCCACGAGTAGAACTCGATGAGGTGCCCGGCGCCGGGGTAGCCGACTTTGTGTCCGTAGAGCCGCGACAGCCGGTGCGCCAAGTTGTCGCTCCCCTGCTGCCCAAGCTCCGCGGCGCGCTGGTTGAGCTTGTCGGTCACGTTGACGCCCCTGTGGGCGGCGCGCAGGATCCAGTAGTAGTGGTTGGTGCCGATCCAGGTGCACTGCAGCTCCTCGGCCGGGACGCCGATCATCTCGGCGGCCTGCTGAATTGTTGCCTGCACACCGTGGCAGATCCCGATCACTTTGACGCTGCTGTACTTGTTCATCGCCCGGCAGAGCACTGCCATCGGGTTGGAGTGGCTCAAAAGCACGGCGTTGGGGCAGCGGCTCTCCATCTCTCGGCAGATCTCGAGGTATGAGCGAATTGCCCTCAGGCCCATCATCATCCCCGCCGGTCCAGCCGTATCGCCGACCACCTGGTGGATGCCGTACCTCGCCGGAATGTACATATCTGCCGCGTGGTAGTACGAGTCATACACGCGGTTGGTCACTTCGGCGCCGCTGCCCCCGATGGACGAGAGCGCGAAGTCGGCGCCGTCCACTGCGTCGGACAGCTCACCGGTTGCGCGGATCGCGAACGTGCTCCCCGCTGCCTCGGCCAGTCGTCGCCCCATCCCGGCCATTCGCTCCGCCTTCTCGAGGTCGAGGTCGTAGAGCACGATCTCCGAGCCGCCCAGCCCATCGCGGACGACCAGGTCGCCGATTGCTCGGGGGAAGTACAGACTTCCCGCACCAAGGCAGACGATCTTCTTTGCTGACATTCTACTTGCTCCCTGGCTTGGGTGATCTTCCTGTCGCTCACCGAGCTACTTCGCGATGGAGGCTGCCTCGAATCCGTCGGGCAGCGAGGCGATGGCCTCCAGCCAAGCGCGGTACCGCGCCAACGACACCGGCGGCGTGCCGAGCAGGTAGTGGTTGCCGAACGTGCGGCCGGCGACTTCCCACTCCAGCAGGAACAGGCGCTGATCGCCGTGCGAGAGGCGCAGGCGGCCCAATTCCTGGTTCTCGTTGGCTTGCGTGCGGAACTCGCCTTCCAGCAGCGTCTCGCCCGAGTCTGCATCCCAGATCCGGAATCGGCCCTCGGCGGGTTGGCGCGAGTCGTTCCCGGCCACCACGCGGCAATGCCAGCTCTCGGGCTCGTCGATCATGAGGCACACGGGCTGCTGCACCCGGCGCAGATAGTGGTAGGCGAGCTTCTTCCCGTAGTAGTAGTCGACGATGGCATCGGAGAACTGCGGCCAGCAGTCGAGGACGTTCCACCAGAGCACGCCGGTGCGGCGCCACTTCCGGAGGCGGGTGATCTCGACGAAGAACTTCTTCGCCTCGGCCTGCGAAATCTGCGAGGCCAGCGCGAAGTCGGCCAGGTTGTCGGGGGCGACGCCGAACAGCTCGTAGATCTGGTCCGCCATCAGCTTCACCCGGTACTGGTAGGGGCCGCCAGCTTCCTGGGTGGTGATCTCCGTCCGCCGCAGCTTCAGGTCGCGCAGCCCGACACGGTCTGTTCGGGAGTGGACAACTTCGCCGTCGTGGCGCAGCTCGCAGGTGACCTCGTAGAGGTTCGGCTCGCCGTAGCCCTTCGGCCACCACAGCCGCGGGTTGGGCACGCCAACAGAGCACTGTCCGGACACGAACCGCGCCGGCACTTCGGTCGCGAACTGGCTGTCGCCGCACTGACCGGTGAACCGCAGGGCGAAGCCGTCGAGGACCGGCGCGTCGGTGACGAAGTGGTAGTGGACGCCGAGCGTAGCGTGGGTTGCGTCGGCTTGCTGCGTGTAGTAGTACAGGTCCACAATCTCCGTCGGCTCATGGATCTCCAGCCGCACCGACCGCCAGATCCCCGCCGACACGATCCGCGGCGCAATGTCCCACCCGCCCATGTGGGCCGCCTTGCGGACGCAAAGGAACTCCCAATTCGTCGGCAGGTGACCTTCGCAGGGATCGGGCTGGTGCTTGCGGGCGGCGTTGACGGCAGAACCCAGCCGCACGACCAGTTCGTTCTGACCCGACGCCAGCAGCGAAGGGACGTCGAACCGGTGCCCAACAAGCATGTTGTCCGCGTCCCCAGCCGCCTCGCCGTTCACCCAGACCTGCGCGAAGCAGTCCAGCCCCTCGAACACGAGGTCCACACGCTGGCCCGGCGCGACGCGCGGCGCCTCAAACGGCCGCCGATACCACCACTCGTGGAACTCGAACGGCCGCAGCAGATGGACGTTGTCGCCGTGGTAGAGGTCCGGCAACGCCCCGGCGCGCCTCAAGTCGAGCTCAACGTTGCCGGGCACTCGGGCGGCGACGGCACCCTCCCACGAGACCCCTTCGGGTCGCGGCTGGAGGGGTGGCACTCCCGAACGGCAGTCGGGTGGCGTCTCCTGGAAGTGAACGAGTTCCCAGTTGCCGTCAAGTGAGAGGGTCTGCATTTTGTGTTGCTCCTGGTGCGGTCGAAGCGGGCATTGAGGACCGAATCTGCCTCCCCGTGATACGTCGGCGACCGCTCGATGTCCTGCGTCGAGAAGGTTCTCCACCCTCGGCGGCCGTGCGGGACTGGTGTATACTCACGCTATCATCCTGACCTCGGCAACAGGTTCGTCTGTGTGGTGAGAGACATGAAAGCACTGACACTACGCGGCATCGATGACGAGTTGGAGAAGGCGCTGCGGGGCAAGTCGCAAGAGCTGGGCACTCCCAGCCTGAACAACACCGTCCTGCGCATCCTTCGCGAATCCCTGGGGTTGACCAAGCGACGACACGCCGTGCTGCACCGCGACCTCGACCACTTGGCAGGCACTTGGACTGAAGCGGACTTCCGGGAGTTCGAAGCGGCAACAGCCGCCTTCTCCCAAATCGACAAGGAGTTGTGGCAGTGAAGCGGCTGCTCCTTGACCCCAACGTCTACGCGGCGTTCAAGCGCAATGACGCAGCGGCCGCCAAAGCCCTTGGACGCGCTGACGCGTTGCTGATGTGTGCGACGGTCTTGGGCGAACTCCTGTGCGGCTTCAAGTGCGGACGCAAAGAGCAGCAGAACCGCGAGGAACTTGAGCAGTTCCTCGACGCTCAACGGGTCAGTGTTGTCGATACTGATGGCGTGACTGCCGAGTTCTATGCAGAGATCTACCGCAACCTACGGACCAACGGGAGCCCGGTGCCCACCAACGATATGTGGATCGCTGCCGCGGCCATGCAACACGGTGCCGCCGTTTGCACCCTGGATGCGCACTTCCGCGAGCTTCCGGGTCTGGCGGTTGAGGTCCCCACCCCTGACTGACCATCGAGGTGTCCCGGGCCGGCACCGTCACCCCTCGGTAGCCTGCTTCATCTTCACCACTTCGAAGTCGCGCCCCTTGACGCGCTTCAGCGTGGACAGGGCTTCGTCGTCCCACCGCGGATCGGGAGCGCCGCTGACGTGCCAGTCGCTGCCGTTGTCGGCGAGCAGCATGCCGTAGATCTTCAGCCCGGTCAGGATGACTTGAGCTTCCGGTGGGAACTTGGTTATGTCGAAGTCGGCTTTGAGTCGCACCCGCATCCCCATGGGCGGGAGACTGAGGGCGGAGACGCGGCTGGCGAAATGCCGGGCCGGGTAGACGTAGCCGCGACGGGTGCGCCGGCACGTGAACCGGAGCGCGTGCTTCACAGCCTTCTGCTCGCAGACTTCGTCGTACCGGGCGAGGCCGGCGAGAAGGGGCAGCCCCGCTGCATCGGCAGAGGTCCAGCCAGCGGGCCGGGGCTTGTTGGACTTCAGGTCGAACACCGCTCCCGAGCCGGCACGCCAGCTCTTGCCGCCGGCCACCGGAAACGCCGAGAACAGCTCGTAGAGCTTCCAGTTGTCGCGGTCGAGCACCAGCACGTGGCGGTCGCCCTCCGCCTTCGGACCGCCCTCGATGGGAGCGTCGGGTGGAACGGGGTAGGGACCGGGGTCGCTCTCGTCGCCATACTCGAAGGCCACCGGCGCTTTGGGCTGGTCGCCCGACACCACCACATAGGGGATGCCACTGGGCGCGCCTTGCCACACCGTCCCGAAGTCCGGGTGAAGCGGCTTGTCGAGCCCGATGCTGGCCACCAGCACGTCGGAGTTGGGGTCAACCGGCTCGCCCGAGATGTCCTGGTTCCAGGGGTTGTCCGGCGGGAAGAGCAGCTTCCCGCCGAGGCTGGCGCCTTTGCCCAGTTGCACCTGCGTGCCCGCATGGACGAGCAGAACTGCTGCGGACACCAAAGCCGCCATCGCTACGGTCGTTCGCCTTGCCTTGCGGGTTTCGGCCTTCATGCAGTTCCCTTCCTCTCGCGGCAGTCTCCGTCGGTCTGTCCCTCGCCGGGGCGCAAAGTCCTTCGTCTTGGTCCGCACACAGCTCGCGGGCCGCGCCCTCCGCGGTTGGTGGAGAAGCCTTCTGTCATGCTCCACCCGGCTGCGCGCGCTCGTGGCCCGGTTGACTCACAGGTCGATCCAGGCCCCGTCCGCCTCCAGCGCCGACCGGTACATCGCGTCCAGCACGGCCCGGCTACGCCGACCGTCGCGGCCGTCGCAGGAGAGGGGCACGCCCGTGCGCACGGCGGCGGCGAAGTTGTCCATGGAGTTCAGCCACTCCGGCTCCGCAGGCTCCGGCCCCTTGTCGCTCCAGACCCCCTCGAGGAACCAGCGGGTCAACACCTGGTCGAAGGGGCCACCGGAGGCTTCGAAAAAGGCGCCCTGGTCGCCATGCAGCTCGTACTGGTAGAACCAGGTGGCGTGGGGGTAGCTGCTGGTGGCGTTGTAGGTAACCAGCAAGCCATCGTCATACAACCAGGCCGCCGAGCCGAGGTCTTCGGCCTCGATGGCGTGGGTCTGCGTCCAGATGTTGGCGCGGACCCGCGCGGGCGTGCCGAGGGTGTAAATGAGTTCGTCGAGGTGGTGGATAGACTGGTTCGACAGCACCCCGCCGCCGTCGAGCTTGCGCGTGCCGCGCCAGCCGCCGTTGGCGTTGAAGTAGTCCATTGCCCGCAGGATCTTCAGTGTGAAGCTGCCCGCCAACAGCTTGCCGAAGGCCCCGTCTGCCACCGCCTTCTTCAGCGTGAGGACACCTACCGTGTTCCGGCGGTCGAAGTCGACGGCCAGCAACCGGCCCTGGTCGTCTGCCTTGCGGATCATCGCGTCGCACTTCTCAACGCTGGTCTCCATCGGCTTGGTAGTCAGCACGTGTTTGCCGGCCTCAAGCGCTTGCAGGGCGACTTCGGCGTGGTTGCCGGTCTCGGTCATCACCATGACAACCTCGACTGCCTCGTTGTCGAGCAGCTCGCGAAAATCAGTGGTGTGCGACACGCCGAGGGCTTCGCCCGTCCGCTGCGCACGCTCCGCCACCAAGTCGGCAACACCGATCAGTTCCGTACCCGGGGTGGTAGTGATCTGCTTGGCCCGCGAGTGCCCCATACCCAGGCCGACCACTGCGAAGCCAACGGGCTCGCGCTCCCACGGGCGCGCGACGCCCTTTGCAGACTTGCGCTTCTCGCCGCGGCCTCCGGGCGCCGCCGTCGGCCATGCCTTCTGGATGACCTCGACGACTCGGCGTGACATCTCGACATTGCTCACGGAACGGTCGGGATTGTGTGTCTCGGCCGCGACCGATCCCTGCACGCCCGCGTTGTCGCACAACTGCAGTACCTTGTCATAGGGGATCAACTCGTCGGCCGTGCCTTCGACGGCCTTCTTCGCCTTCACATGCACGCACAGGGCCCGCTTCACCATCCGGGCAATGTAGGCGTCTTCGTCGGCCCGGCGTTCGTCAGAGTCCCACGAGTTACAGACATCCCACGCCAGGCCCCATGTCGGCACATCGAAGAGGTCCAGCATGGTGAAGACCTCCTCCGGCGTCACGCCGCAGTTCTCGAATGCCAGCACCAGCCCGGCGCCCTTCGCCCGCTCGGCCAGCGGCCCAAACATGTCCGCCACCCGCTGCTGCTCGTCGGGGCGAACAGCCAGCTCGCCTTCCAGTTCCGGCGGCGGCTGCCAGTAGAAGAAGCTGCGGACCAGCCGGCAGTCCAACGCGTCAGCAGCGCGGATGATCCCCTCCAGCTTCTCCGCCTCCGCAGCCTGCCGCCGCGCGTTGGGCAGGTGCACCTTGGCAAGCGACGACTGGAGGCAGCCTACTCTCATGTCGTTGTCGGTCAGCAGCTTCCGCAAGTCGGGGAGCTTCTCGGGCGCGAGCGACTCGGCGGCTTTGCCGAACACGCGACCGCGCAGATCGACGGCTTGCAGCTCCCAGGATTTGAGGTGGGGAATCCCTTCAACGAGGTCAATGCCGAGTTCGTCGGTGAAGATGGAGGGGAACATAGGGTACTCCTTCGGAAATGCGTTGGCGATCCGAGCCGCGACCGTGAGGGAGCGCGTAAGCCATCGGCATCGCGGACCAAGTCGGCGTGTCACGCGCTCACGGTCGCGGCTCGGATTGGCTCGCGTTTCCACTTGCCGGGGTGCTCAAGCGGAACGCGAACATGGATGATCCCTACGGGAATGCAAATTCTGGCTGGCAGATCGCAGATTGCGGCGACCGGTAGTGCGCCGACCGTGGCAGCCTCATCTGGTGTGGCGCCCAACCAACGGGCGGGCTGCACCGGAGTTCCTTGGCGACCTGCCAAAGACTTGGCTCGCTCATCAGTTCGGCGCCCGGGTCTGCCACCCTCCTGAGTTGCAGATCGGGTATCGGACCGTTGGCCGCCCCTGCACTGGCAGCGCGACCCGTCGGGAGTGAGCGACCGGAGCGGGCTGCCCAGTCCCTTCCGCACCGCCCGGGCCAGAACCGGCATGGGAGCCGGCTCTACAGCCCAGGTCAGCAGCCCTTCGTCACTGGCGCGTCGGGCTACGAAGGGCGTGACCTGACCGGCGGACCAGTGTATGATAATGGTGGTCTCGTCAGGCGGCCCCGCCGTGGACGGACCAACCCCGTTTCCGAAGGAGACCTCGCCCATGTGTCAGTCCTGTGTCCGCACCAGATGGATCCCCGCCCTTGCTCTTGTCCTGCTCGTCGCTTCCTCGATTGGTTCCGCCGTGAAGGCGGCTGAGGTCGACCAGTCGGGGGCCGCGAAGCTCGGTTGGAAGCTGGCCATACAAGCGTGGACTAACAATCGGGCGACGCTGTTCGAGACCCTCGAACTGGCCCAGCGGCTCAACCTCCGGTACGTCGAAGCGTTCCCCGGGCAACGCCTCACCAAGGACGCTGAGGGTAGCATCGGCCCCGGCATGTCTGACGAGCAGATTCAGACGCTCTTGGACAAGGCCAAGGCGTGCGACGTGACGCTGGTGAACTTCGGCGTCACCGGTATCCTCGGCGACGAACCGGGCGCTCGCAAGATGTTTGAGTGGGCTAAGAAGCTCGGGCTCAAGACCCTCGTTACCGAGCCAAGCAAGGAGCTGCTTCCCCTGCTGGACAAGCTGGCGACGGAGTTCGACCTCACCCTCGCCATCCACAACCACCCGCAGCCTTCGCACTACTGGGATCCGGCCACTATCCTTGACGCAGTCGAGGGAACGTCCACGCGGATCGGCGCGTGCGCCGACACCGGTCACTGGGTCCGCAGCGGGCTCGACCCCGTCGAGTGTCTCAAACAGCTCGAAGGCCGAGTCGTCAGCCTCCACTTCAAAGACTTGGGCGCCCGAACCGGCGACATGCACGACGTGCCCTGGGGAACGGGCGCTTCCGACGCGGCCGGTCAACTCGCCGAGCTGAAGCGTCAGGGCTTCGAGGGCGTGTTCTCCATCGAGTACGAGCACCAGTGGGACGAACCGACCCTCGCCAAGTGCGTTGAGTTCTTCCACGCCCAAGCGAACAAGCTCGCAGCACAGTAGGGGCAGACCTGCGTGTCTGCCCCCGACTCCCAGCGGTACCGACGGGGCGGGCACGCAGGCACCGCCCCTACGGCCGCACCCATGAAGGAGCAATCCCGTCATGTGCTATACTCGCGAAGGTTAGGAATACACCGAAGTGGAAGTTCGCAGAACTTCACCCGTGGGCGTGTGGTGAGCACTCAACACACTGCTGTGCACGCAGAGGCGTCGAACTTGTGCAATAGCTTCGGTGTATTCCTAGCCTTCGCGAGTATACGTCCTGCTTGCCTTTGCACTCGCTCTGGCTTTCGCGGGCACGGCGGTCGCCGAGGGCGAACTCCGCTCGGAAGACGCCGTGGTGCGCTGGTCCGCTGCCTCGCTGGAACTGCAGACCTCGGTCGGGCGACACCGGTTGGAGTTGGGGCAGGGCGCGCTGGTCAGGACCGGCTGGGAGAACCGTCGCACCGGGACTGACCTGATAGCAGGGCGCCGCCTCGCGGACTTCAGCTTTCGGTCTGGCGAGAACCAGGTGAGCAGCGACGAGCCCGGTTGGCAGGTCGCGGAGCCGGTGTGCCAACGCGGCGCCCATGGCGAGTTGCAGGTGAGCGTCGCCCTCGCTCGTGACGGTTGGCAGGTCACCCGTCACTACGTGGTCTACCCGGGTCTGAGCCTCGTCCGCGGTTGGCTGGAAATCGCGAATCGGGGGAACGAGCCCCGCACGCGCACCGACCCGCCTATCGTCTCTCTCCAAAGCGCCAGCGCCACGCCGGAACTCCTGTGGATGAGCGGAGCCGAGCAGTTCGGCGACTCTTGGCGACTGCGCACGGAGCCGCTGTCGGCGACGCCGCGGGTGTTCGACTCCTACGACGTTCCGCCGAATGCCGGCAATGCGGGGCTTGCCGGCGACGGGGTCGATGCACGCGTGATGCTCAACGACCAAGTCGTCTGGCCGGCACAAGGCTGGGCGCACTCCGCCCACGCCAATGACCCACAGACGCACGACGTGACGGTGGACGTGAAGGAAGGGGACCAAGTCCTGTTCGTGCTCGGTCGGGCCGAGCAGATGACGTGCGACACCACCGAGTGGGATCCAGTCGTGACGTATGCGGACGGGCAGTCGTTTCGGGCGTCCGAGGGGTTCAGCACGACGCAGGGGCAGGGCGGTTGGCGCTACCTCTACCTCGGCGATGACGGTGCGCGAAGGGAGCTGACCTACGCCGACGTCCCCGGCCGATACGGCCAGCGCTGGCGGCTGGACGTCAACATCATCGAGCCGTTCGTTTCCGCCAACGAGATGCACCCCGACCCGCGGGGCTGCGCCGTTCGGTCGTTCACTGCGCCGCGGGCAGGGCGCGTGACGATCCGCGGGACGCTCCGGAATACCGGTAACGGCGCGCCGCCCGGCCCCGGCTTCCGGATGGGCACGCAGACGTATGCGCCGTGGTTCTGCGTGAAGGCGGGAGACGCGGGCGCCGCTGCGTACGCTGGCTTCGACTGCATGGCCCAACAAGGCTTCATGGAAGTGCTGCGCCGTTTCCTCGACGCCCACCCGGAGTGCGCCTTCCAGGGCGTCAACGGCGGCGGCAGGGCGCTCAACTGGGAGTACCTCTCGTACGCCAGCGGATTCCAGTTCACCGACGGCCAGGCTGGGGCGCTGGCCGACTACTACGCCAGTTACCTCTTCCCGCCCGACAAGATCAACAACATGCCCGACATCTGGGACCCGGCCAAGTACGACCCGGCAACGTGGCGCGGGTTGCTGTGCTCCAACTTCGACCTGACCGGCGATACGTTCGACCCGGCCAAGCTGGAAGGGCTGCGTGACGTGATCGACGTCTACCACTACCTGCAAGCGCGGGGCGTCGTCGGGCGTTGGGTGCGGGTCTACCACCCGGTCATCGATGGCGATGACAACACTATGTACCTCCAGCGCCTGAGTTGGGACCGCCAGCGAGGCATTGTCATCACCAAGCACAAGATCGAGGGCACGGTCACGATCCGGCCGAAAGGGCTCGTCGAGGACCAGCGCTACCAAGTCTGCTTCCACGACTCGCCGGCTGCCTTCGAGCGGACGGGGCGGGAGTTGAGGGACCCCGGGCTCACGTTGACCGACCCGCCTCCCGGCGAGCTGATCTACCTGAACCTGCTCGACCACCCGGGCAACCGAGTAGACAAGACGCCACCGTCGGCTCCGACGGACGTTCGCTGCGCCGTCGCGCGGCAGAGGGGCGTGCCGGGCGTCGAGGTGACTTGGCGACCCGCTACCGACGAAAGCTGGCTGAGCCACTACCAACTCCGTCGCGACGGTGCGCTGCTCGACCGCATCGCGAAGGGCTGCTTCTACTTCAACCACTCCGCCGGCGCCGACCCCGCAGCTCGCTACGCAGTGGTCGCCGTGGACGGCGCCGGCAATAGCTCCGCGGCGGCCGTCACGCCCGACACCGACCTGACTCGGCGGCGGATCCTCGACGGCACGAACGGCGGCGGGATCGCCTTCGAGGGGGAGTGGCACCGCGAACGAGGCTTCCCGCCCGCCCCTGACGCGCCGCTCCCCAGCGCAGCGGGCGCAGGCGCGGCGTTCACGGTCCGATTCACCGGCCCATCCGTAACTTGGCACTCCTGCCTCGGCGCAGAGGGCGGTCTTGCCCGCGTCACCCTCGACAACGACCAACCCGAGACAGTGACCTGTTACGCCGCTGACGAGATCCCTGGCTGGCCGCTGTTCGAGCGGCAGTGGCCGACCGCGGGTCCGCACGCCTTGCGCGTCGACGTGCTCGGCCAACCAGACCCACGCGGCGCGGGCACACTGGTGTGACTGGACGCGATTGCAGTCGCGCCATAGCCAGACCCGACGGATTCCCCCGGTCCGGCTTGTCCGGGAGGGCGCTCAACCCATGCAGCAAGACGAGCCCTACCTCCAGTTCGCAGGCATCAGCAAGTCCTTCCCCGGCGTCCAAGCGCTGACGGACGTTTCGTTTGGCGTCGGCGACGGCCGGGTCCATGCGCTCATCGGTGAGAACGGCGCCGGCAAGTCGACGCTGCTCAAGATCCTGAGCGGCGCGTACACGCCGACGGCCGGGACGGTCCGCCTCGGCGGGGCGGACCGGGTGTTCCACTCGGCGGCGAAGGCCCTCGCCGCCGGCGTCGCGGTGATCTACCAGGAACTGCATCTCGCGCCTGAGATGACGGTAGCTGAGAACCTGTACCTGGGTCACTTGCCGAGCCGCTTCGGTGTTGTGGACAAGAGGCGGCTGCGCAGCAACGCGCTCCGACAGCTCGCGCTCCTCGGCGAAGACCTCGACCCCAACGCCAAGGTCGGGCGACTGCCCCTCGCGCAGCGGCAGATGGTGGAGATCGCCAAGGCTCTCACCCGCGGCGCGAAAGTCATCGCCTTCGACGAGCCAACCAGCAGCCTTTCGTCCCGCGAGGTGCAGAAGCTGTTTGCGGTCATCCGGGACCTCAAGGCCAGGGGACACGTGATCCTGTACGTCTCGCACCGGTTGGAGGAGCTTTTTCAGATCTGCGACGAGGTCACGGTGTTGCGCGACGGCATGCGGGTCGAGACAGTCGACAGCCTGGAGGGCGTCACCCGCGACGTCTTGGTCAACCGGATGGTGGGGCGCGACTTGCGCAATGTCTACAACTACGCGCCGCGCCCCCACGGTGCCCCGGCGCTGGACGTGGTCGGTCTGGCTGGGCCCGGCGTCGCGGAGCCGGCGACCCTCACGGTGGCGCAAGGCGAGATCCTCGGTCTCTTCGGGCTGGTCGGCGCCGGCCGAACCGAACTGCTGCGGTTGATCTTCGGCGCCGTCCCGATGACGGCCGGTGCAGTGAAGGTGTGGGGCCGACCGGTGCACCTCCGCGCCCCCCGCGACGCCATCCGGGCCGGGGTCATGCTCTGCCCGGAAGACCGGAAGAAGGAAGGGGTCATCCCGATTCGGTCGGTGCAGGAGAACCTCAACTTGAGCGCCCGCCGAACGCATTCGCCCCTCGGGTTCTTCATCAACGAGCGGTGGGAGCGGAGCAACGCCAACGCCCAAGTCGACAAACTCGCCATCAGGACTCCCTCGCTCCAGCAGTTGGTCCTGCATCTGTCCGGCGGCAACCAGCAGAAGGTGATTCTGGCGCGGTGGCTGTCGGGAGCGCTCAAGGTGCTCCTGTTAGACGAGCCGACTCGCGGCATCGACGTCGGCGCCAAGAGCGAGCTCTACTCGATCATCTACACCCTTGCCAGCCAGGGCCTCGGGGTGATCGTGGCCTCCAGCGACCTGCCTGAAGTCCTCGGCCTCGCCGACCGAATCCTCGTCATGCGCGACGGCCGGATCGCCGGTTCGCTCACGCACGAGGAGGCGACCGAAGAGCAGGCGCTGCGGCTGGCGCTGCCCGAATTCGCCCTTGAGAACGCCGCGTGACCGCGATGACCCGCAGGGGAACTATGACCAGCAAAGAGCGCCTTCTCGCCGTCTTCCACCGCCAGCCAACCGACCGGCTGTGCTGGACCGCGCTGGTCGACGACGCGACGCGCTCGGCCATGCCTGCGGCGATCCGCGAGTTGCCGATGATCGAGTTCTACCGGCACCTCGGCTGCGACATCCTCTGCTTCGGAAACTTCGGGCTGCCGCCGGAGACGTGCTTCGTCGCGCCTTGCCGCCGCGTCACCCCCGACGTCGAGGTTGAGTGGCAGGCGGATAGCGACGGCTTGCAGCACCAGCGCACCAAGACGCCGTGGGGAACGCTGACCGCTACCTTCCGGTTTGGCCATCCGGTCAAGCATCCGGTGGGCACGCTCGACGAGTTGCGCATCCTGAGGAACCTCTGGCGCAGCACCCGCCATGAACCGGTTGGGGGATCGACGGAGAGCTACAACCGCCTCCTTGGCGTTCTGGGCGAGGACGGTATCTTCGCCCAGACGCTCAGCCCCTCGCCGGTGCAGCAACTTCTCGAGTATGACATGGGTCTCGAGAGCTTCTACTTCTTGGAGCAAGACGACCCGGGGGCGATGCAGGAACTGCTGGACGTGATGCACCGTCGGCGCTGCGAGGAGTACGCGATCACCGCCGAGCGTTCGCCGGTGGAGGTCGTCATCCCCGTCGAGAACACCAGCAGCAACCTGATCAGCCCGGCCGGATATGCACAGTACAGCCTGCCGCAACTGCGCGACTTCGTGGAGATCATGCACAGCGGCGGGAAGGTCGCGATCCTGCACATGTGCGGGTTGCTGAAGGCGCTGCTGCCCGAGATCAAGCAGACGGGACTGGACGGCGTGCACGCGCTGACCCCGCCGCCGCTGGGCGACACGCCCTGGGCAGAGGCCCTGGACCTCCTCGCGGAGGACGCTGTGCTCATCGGCGGCTTCGCGCCGACTGTCTTCCGGAATGCAGCCTCGTCGCCGAGGGAGATTCGGGAAGCAATAAGTCGCTGGGCAACGCCCCGGGTCCGAGCAGGCCACACGATTCTCAATGCCGGCGCCGACGGAACGCCGCTACCCCTCGAGCACTTCTACGCGGTGCGCGACTGGATGGAAGCAACGGCGAACTGAGCCGCGGAGTCACGCGCTCGGCGCTGCCCGGCACGGTCAGCGGCTCGACACCGCCTCAGTGGGGCACTCCTGTTCGCACTGCCGACAGAAGGTGCAAAGCGCGGCGATCCACCGGGGCAGCAAGTCGTCGCGCTCCATCGCCAGCGCGCTGGTCGGACACACGTCGGCGCAGATGGCGCAGGCCACACATTGACCTTCCTCGATGAGCAGGACCGCGGCGGCGGACGGGGCTTCCGGGGGCATCGGCTCAGGCGCTCCCAGTGGCGTCTGCGTCTTTGTGTCCCGCCCACCGCACAGTCCGTACCAGCCCCGCCAGCACCCCCCACGCGAACACGACCAAGAAACCCGGTCCGGCCCACACGAATGTGACCATCGCCAGGTTCTGATTCAGATCGGACCGCATGTTGCTGAGCGCCGTCCAAGCGCCGGTGGCGGCCGAGTTCAGCTTCAGGTACTCGTCGCCGGCCGCCTCCATCACGAAGGTGAACCCGAACCAGCACAACAGGCAGCCCGCCCCGATCAGCGCCGCCGCTGCCCACCAAGCCCGCGTTCCCACCGAGCTCCCGCCGTGGCAGGTGCGAAGGACGAGCGCGACGGCCATGAGCAGGAACCCCAGCGGCACCCACGGCACAGCAACCTTGATGTCGGCCATGATGTCCATGTTGGTCAGCAGGATTCCCACCAGCGCCACGCCCAGCAACAGCAGGTCGGCGCCCAGGTCGGTTGCCGTCTCCCACGCCTCCACCGCCACCCGCAACGAGAGTCGCCGCTTCAGCGCCTCCAGATGCGCCCGCCCGGCTACCAGGGCAAGGACGACGAAGCCGGCCAGAATCGCCCCGTCGCAGAGATTCTGGAGTGTCCACGCCTCCAGGGCCTTCTTGATTGCATGCTGCATGTCGTCGCCGGTCATGGGGGGCTCCTTCGGGAATACGTTCTCAATCCGAGCCGCGAACATGAGTGATTCGTTCGGCAATGGGGTGCGTGCGCAGGCACGGCCTCACGGATGCTTGCTGACAACCGCACGGGTCGGGTTCGTGCCAGGGCAATCGCATCAAAACTCGAGTCTGACAAACCCGGTGACGCGATCGCCCAAGGGTGATAAAGTCGGCTGCGAGTGTACCGTTCTTGTCGGAGCGAGTCAAGGAGTCAAGCCCTTGGCAGAAGTTGCAGCAACAGCCCCTCGCAGCAGGAGTTACAGCCATGAAACGCAGCACGGAAACCTCGATTGAGGAATGCGTTGCCGACCTTCCCGATCCCCGGGTGGAAGGGAGAACCGACCACAAATTGCTGGACATCCTGGTCATCACAATTTGCGCGGTAATCAGCGCTGCCGATACGTGGGTGGACGTGGAAGCCGATGGCGAGGCAAAACGCGAGTGGTTCGAGACCTGCTTGGAATTGCCCCATGGAATCCCCTCTCACGATGCCTTTGGACGGGTATTCTCCTTGCTTTCACCTACCGAACTGCAAGCCGCGAACTCGAAGAGTTCGAGCTTCCTGAAGTGGGTGAAAGCGGTTGCCCAGGCGCTGGGTGGACAGGTGGTGGCTATCGATGGCAAAACGCTGCGTCACTCCTACGATCACGCGTCGAACAAAAACGCCACAGCAGAGAGGAGACGCGCCGGTATTGGATCACCCCCGCGCCCGCCGAGCTGTCCGGACGGGAACACTGGGAGGGCTTGCAGACGATTGCTCTGGTCGAGTCCGAACGCCGCCGGGATCAGCAGCGCAGCACCAAAGCCAAGCGACTGAAAGCCGGCTGGGATAACGACTACCTGCTGAAGGTGCTACAGACATGAGCAACGCCTCTCATTTTGATGCGATTGCCCTGGAGCCCGAGCTCTTCCCGTCGCCGTAGAAGCAGACCGGTAGCGGCTGCTCTCCAGCTCGACGGTGCCGTCCTTCGCCGACAGCACTTTGTGGCCGGCAGTGGCGGCTGAGTCGCCCTTCAGATCCACCGTGATCGTGCCGAGGTCGCCGTCGAAGCCCATCGCCTCTAGGAACGCGTACGCCATCACAATGTGCCCGTTGGGGCGGGGATGCACCCCGTCGCGGCCGCACACGTCGTAGTCGTCGCCCAGCGCGGCTTTGCCCTTCGTCATCGCCTCGACCATCACGTCGTGGACGTTTGCGAAGGGCATCCCATTGTCGGCCGCCACCTGCTTCGCGAGGTCGCGCAGGTGGGCGAGGTTGTCGTTGTAGACGGTCGCCTGGTTCGGGTCGTTGCGGAAGTACTTGGTGTCGACCGCTCCGGGCGAGCCGACCACGACCGTCGCGCCCACTGCCTTCAGGCGAGTGGCAATGTCGCGCATCGGGTCTTCGTACGCCTTCCCGATGCCCTCGTCATAGGCGCGGTAACTGCCGTCGTTCATCCCGAGCAAGGGGTGACGACGTTGGGTTTGTAGGGCAGCAGGTCGTTGTCGAGCCGGGCGGCGAACCCGCGCGCCCATTCGCCGCTCCAGCCGAACTGCATCACGTGCAGGTCCAGTTGCGGCTGACAGGCGGTGAGGTACAGCTCAATGTAACGGCTATAGAGCTTCTGTTCCGTGATTGAGTCGCCGACAACGGCGACGCGGTCTCCCTGCTTCACGACCAGCGGCCCGGCCGCGGCTTGCCCTGCTGCCCGCTTCTGGTTACCATGGCCAGCCAGTACTCGGCCCGGCTGAGTCCGTGTTGTCGCGCGCTTCGCCGCTGCCAAGGAGGTCTCACCTTGCGCACCAACCTCGCCCTCATACTGATCGCCCTGCCCCGGCTGACCACCTCAGCCCGGTCCGCTCCGACCCAACTCTGGAGCCTCGGTGCGCGCGACCACAACTACGCCGAGTTCGCCCTCGCGCGGCGCTACGCGGAGTACCCACGCACCTTCCCCAACGACGTGACTTTCCAGGTCGGCAAGAGCGATCCGGCGAAGGACTGGCCCTTCATCCATCCGGGCCCGGCGGACACGTGGGCGGGTTCGCGCGAGCATCCGTTCAAGCTCCTCTTCGACCTCCCGGCAGAGCCCGCAGGGCTCTTCACCCTCACCGTTGTCCTGGTCGATACGCAGGGCATGGTGCCGCCGACGTACCGGGTGACTGTCAACGACGCCTCCGGCGAGTTCGCGATGCCCAAGGGCGGCGGCGATGCCGCACTCGGCGACCCGAAGGTGGGCAAAGAGCACGTCGTCGAAATCCCGCTGTCGGCCTCGCTGTTCCACCGCGGCGAGAACACGGTGACGTTCGTGTGCGCCCAAGGCTCGTGGGTGCTCTACGATGCAATCGCCCTCGGCAACGACCCGACCGGCGCTCCGGGCACTGCGCAGATTGGCGGGCTCGCCCTGGAGTCGACGTTCCTCTTTGTGAAACGCGAGGGGGTGCTGAAGCAGCTTGTTGACGTTACCGTCGACCTGAACGGCGCGTTCGACTGGGCGGCGCTGGAGCTGCGGACACCGACGAATCGCTACCGGTTCCCGCTGGAGCGGGCCGCCGCCTTCGGTCAGTTGCGCACGCAAGTGGCGCTGGACCCGGTGGCAGTGGAGACGCCGGTGACCGCCACAGTGGCCGTCCCCGGGAAGACGCTGACCGCCGAGGGAAAGCTGACCCCGGCGAAACAGTGGAAGCTCTTCGTCGCGCCCAGCACCCACACCGACATCGGCTACACCGACCTCCAGCCGAAGACCATCGAGCGCCACAACCAGAACACCGACTTGGCAATCGACCTCTGCCGCGAGTTCCCCGGCTTCAAGTGGAACATGGAAGTCGCCTACCAGGCGGAGACCTACCTCGCTGACCGTTCGCACCCGCATGGCGTCAGCTTTCTCGAATTGGCTCGGCAGCGGCGCCTCGGCGTGCAGGCGCTGCTGGGCAACCTCCTCACCGGGCTGTGCTCGCACGAAGCCCTGAACCGCGCCTGCTACTACGCCTACTCCCTCAAGCGCGACCACGGCGTGCCCTTCGAGAGCGCCATGATCAGCGACGTGCCGACCCAGGTGTGGTCGCTGCCCACCGTCCTGGCGCAGAGCGGCATCCGGTACTTCAGCGCAGGCCTGAACCTCACGCGCGGCAACACCGCCCACTACCTGTTCGACCGTTCGCCCTTCTGGTGGCAAGGCCCCGACGGGAGCAAGGTGCTCACGTGGGTCACGGGTGGCTACGCCCAGGCCGGCGCACTGGGGCTTGACGTCGATGTCGACGCGGTCGCGCCGCGAGTGAAGAGCTTTCTCGGTGGCCGCTACAGCGGGGAAGGCTACCCCTACGACGCTGTCTTTCTGCACGGCGCGTTCAGCGACAACGTCCCCCTCAACCGGAGGATCGCCGAGATCGCGGAGCAGTGGAATGCACGCTACGAGTACCCCGAGATTATCCTGAGCACCAACGCGGAGTTCTTCCGGTATATTGAGGAGCACTACGCCTCGCGGATCCCCACGATCAGCGGCGACGGCGGAACCTACTGGGAAGACGGCGCCGGATCCACCGCCGCCGAGACCGCCCTCGACCGGCAGGTCCACGAGACGCTCCCCGTCGCCGAGCAACTGCACGCGCTCGCCGGCTTGCTCGACGCCGACTATGTGTATCCGGCCGAGGGGGTCGCGCGGGCCTGGGAGAACTCCCTGCTCTACGAGGAACACACCTGGGGTGCACACTGCAGCATCAGCCAGCCCACGTGCGAGCAGACGGTAGAGCAATGGGCCTACAAGGCGAAGTTCGCCCTGAATGCCAGCACTCAGGCACGGCAGCTTCTCCGCCAAGGCCTGGTGGCACTGGCAAGTCAGGTCACCTCAAAGCGGCCCTCGGTGCTCGTCTACAATGCGCTCAGTTGGCCGCGGAGCGGGCTCGCCACGTTCGGCGGCAAGGAGTTCTGGGTCCGCGACGTGCCGCCACTGGGGTACCGCCTCTACCCGCAGGAGTCCCTCCGCGAAGCGTCCCCCCCCAGCCCGGCAGAGCCGGCGCGGAGTGTCGAGAACCGATTCTACCGACTGACCTTCGACGCCAACACCGGCGCTGTGAAGAGCTGCTTCGACAAGGAACTCGGTCGGGAGCTGGTCGACTCGTCCAGCGAGTACGGCCTGAACCAGTACCTGTACGTCTCCGGCGGCGAAGGAACCAACGTCGTTGACCTCGGCGCCAACAAGCCCGCGGACCTGACGATCTACACCACCGCCGGCGCCAAGATCTCCAGACAGATCCTGCCGCACCGGCAGGTGGTGCGCGTGGAGGCTGCCGCCGAGCTGGCGCCCCGGATTGTCAGCGAGATCGTGCTCTGGGACGACGAGAAGCGTCTCGACTTCGTGAACCGGCTGACCAAGACCTACACCACCGCCAAGGAAGCTGGCTACTTCGCCTTCCCCTTCGCCGGCGACCAGCCCAAGTTCGAGTTGGAGATCCCCGACGGCGTCGTCCGCCCGAACACCGACCAGTTCAAGGGCGCCTGCAAAGACTGGTACACCGTCCAGCACTGGGTGGGCGTAACGGCAGATGACTGCGCCGTAGCCTGGGCACCGGTGGACAGCCCGCTGGTCTGCCTGCAGGATATCAACCGCGGCAAGTGGCAGGAAGACCTGCCGCTCACCAATGGGCATGTGTTCGCGTATGCGTTCAACAACTACTGGTTCACCAACTACAAAGCCGGACAGGGCGGCGAGCTGACGTTCCGCTTCTCGCTCACCAGCGCCAAGGAACTGAGCCGGACGCAGGTAACGCGCTTCGGCTGGGAGGCAGCCAACCCAGTGCTCGCCCAGGAGTCAGCGTCCCAGTCAGGCGCCGGCACCGGCACCGCCGACGCCGCGAGCTTCCTCACCGTGGAGCCGGACAACGTGATGGTGCTGACCGTGAAGCAGGCGGAAGACGGCGACGGCCTGATCGTGCGGCTGTTCGAGAACTCCGGCAAGGCATGTACGGCGCGGCTAACGCTGCCGGCGGTGCCCTTCAGGCCGCAGTTCCGCCGAGCGGAGGAGTGCAGCCTCGTCGAGGAACCCAAGCAACGGCTGCGGTTGTCGGGCGGCGCGGTGGAGGTACCGCTGAAGGGCTTCGGGCTGGCGACGGTGCGGCTGCGCGGGTAGCGCTCAGCCAAGGACAGTCGTGGCGCGAGTTCGCCCACAGGCGCGCCCGTATCGAGGTCAGCAAGGAAGTGCAGTCCCTCGGCAGCGCACGTGGGAGCAGGCTGCGCCGGATGGCAGAGCAGGACCGGGATCGTGGGATAGGAGTCGCCCTGCGCGAGAGCCGACCACGTTGAGGTCCAAGGCGTCTCAGCGCTCTCCTCAATCAGAGATTCTACGGTGGTACCTACTCAGGTACGCAAGCTGGCCCAGTGAACCGAAGAGCATCGGTAGCCGGGGGGCGGGGGTCACCAGTGTGGGCAGGTTTCCCTACTTTCCGGTTGGCAAGAAAGTGACAGCATGCACGCGCGAGCGGGACGCCGTTGCAGCCATCATCATAGTCGTCGTCACAGCAGCATGTCACAGCAAGCCGACGTCGCCTCGAGCGAGGCCACCGTTCCAATAGAATTGCCTGCGGAGCTTCCGATCAG